>Ga0058701_10002912_pt1 | contig 13287 bp, 5 predicted proteins | sample AgamicOrMae_FD_97039 | JGI IMG/M metagenome (GOLD analysis project Ga0058701, IMG submission 97039) | Agave microbial communities from Guanajuato, Mexico - Or.Ma.e | ecosystem: Host-associated > Plants > Phyllosphere > Phylloplane/Leaf | place: Guanajuato, Mexico | collected 2012-06-04
AGGAGAGGGGGAGAGGGAGGGCGCGAGAGAGGGCCAGCCCAAGGGGCCCGGATCGGGTGATGACGCCTCCAGGGACGCAAGCGCCGCCGCGGCGGCCGCCGCAGCTGCCGCCGCCGCGAAGCGCGACGAGAAAGAAGCCAAGCGGCGGGAGAAGGAAGATAAGAAGCGGGAAAAGGAAGAGGAAAAGCGGAGGAAGAAAGAGGAGAAGGAAAGGGAGAAACTGGCCAAAGAGCAGGCAAAGAAGGACGAGTTAGCCAAGAAAAAGAAGTCCGGCAAAGAAGCCGATGCGTCGTTGACATCGGCATCGTCGACGCCCGCTAAAGACGGTTCTGGGGACGCCGATACCACCGCTGGCAGCCAGAGTCCCGGATCGCCCGCTGGTGCTCAAGGTGCATCTTCAAGAGTTTCCGGCTATACGGCGCGGTCAGGCTCCGTCGGGAGTCCGACTGGCAGCGGAGGGCCTCCGCCCGGCTCTCCGGAGCTCCCCGGCTACACGCGCCAGTACGACTACCTCGCCGACGACAGCGCGGAAATCCGGCATAAGCCTTTCAGTCCCCAGGACCGGGGCTTCTCTTACGAGGAACGCCAGGCGTTGGCTCAGCAGCGAGAGGGTGCCACAGCAGGACAGACGTCGCCGACCACCGGTCGTATCAGCACAGCGCTGGCGTTCAACTATGCCCCGGGGCAGGGACAGAAGTTGGCGGAGACCGCTGAAAAGAGGAAGACGTTGTCTGAGAAGAACGCGGGCGTCGGCATCACGACACCCGGTATTAACTACGTTGAATCGGCCGCCAGGAAAGAGCAGGCAAAGAATGCCCAAGAAGGTGGGCGATCTTCGCCGGCTGCGAGACGAGCGCTTGACCTCAGTGGTGCTGGTGCTGGCGCGGCAGCCGGTGCGGGTGCGGCGGCGCGACCCTCCGACCTGGCCACCACAGTCACTACCACAACGACCATCAATTACGATGATGGCATCAAGGGTGGAAAGTACCCTTACGGCGGCGGTGGCTCGCCGTCCCCCAGCACCCCCTTGAGCTCGTTCGGATCGAGAGCACCGACCAGCGCAGCTGCACGGGCGACCACGCCGACCGGTGCGGCCGGCGCAACAGCTCTAGGCTCCACTAACACGACAACCATCACTGCCACAAGTCTGTACGGAACGGATCCCGCCCAGCCCAGCAGCCCGACTGCCGACTTCCTCGCCCGCGAAGCGGAGTTCGCCGCGCGGGACGCCGCTGGCGCCAGGCCAGGGTCGCCCTCCAGCCCGGGATCGGGCGGCAGCCCCTCGTCGCCCGGCAGCCCGGAATCGCCAGGCAAAGACGCCAAAGGCAAGGGCAAGGACGGCAAGAAGAGCAAGTGGGGATTCTCGTCCTTCGGCAAAGCCGGAAAGGGAATCGGCGAAGAGAGCAAGGAGAAGAAGGAAGAGAAGGACAAGGCAAAGAAGGAGCCGGGCTCTCCCAGCTCGCCCACTGCCAAGGACAAGGCTACGAAAGAGAGGGAGGCGAAGGAAGCTAAAGATGCCGAGAGGGCAGCTAAGGAGGCAGAGAAGGCGGCCAAGGAGGCGGAGAAGGCCGCCAAAGAAGCGGAGAAAGCCGCGAAGGAGGCAGAGAAGGCAGCGGCAGCCAAAGCGGCCAAGGCGGCCAAGGAGGAAGCGGCCCGGGCGGCCAAAGAGGAGAAGGCGAAGCTCGAGAGGGAGGCCAAGGCGAAGCGAGACAAGATCGACGACAGTCGGGCGGCTATCATCGGCGGCGCAGCGTCCCCGTCGGGAGCGCTGAAACGGGCCGCGGGACAGGTAGACGACAGCAGCGAAGCGAGCCCGGGCATCACGTCCGATAGCGACGACGTGGGCGAGCACGCCGAGAAGGAGAAGGGCCTCAAGGGCATCGCCGCGAGGCTCAAGCTGCCCAAACCGAGCAAGAAGAAGGGCGGGGAGCTGGCCGGAACGCCCAAGGTGGTCAAGACCACCACCAAGCAGACCGTCGTCAAGGACAGCGAAGGAGTCACCCACAATATTGAGGAGAAGGTGGAAGACCTGGGGACCGGCGCTATCAATGTATCCACGCACGAACACAAGGTCCGCTTCCATTCACGCTTACCAGCGTTTTCTATTCGTAATTCTGTCTAGTTGTGGAAATGGAGTTCTTATTCCACAGAGCACATTTTTCGATTCCTGTCTTATAGACACGAAACGCCGTCAATTATGAAAAACCTTTTTTGTGGTCTGTAAGAATATCTTTTTCTCTGCGACTTTATCTCGAAACAAGCTGAGGGGGTCTTTCGTGTAGCAAGCTCAAACTGGACTAGATTAAATAATTGCTTTTGAAATCAGTAACTTAAAAATACTTGGATCTAAGGTACAAAATTTACCTTTTTTCCGTAAACTCCAAATCAAATCCAACGAATTTATCACAACAGTAGCATTTAAACCGGAGTTTTCCTCCTCTTGATATTTCCATTTCATCTTTCCGATGTCACGAGATAATTTTTCTGGTTGGATTCAAATATTATCTAATGAATTTATTGACTTTTCTTATTATTGTTGTGATCACAATTTTTTTCTAGACTAGTCTTGCATGAAGTAATAGTTCGTAAGTTTAATTCGAAGAGGTAAGTGTCACCCGGTTTGAAATTTTGCAACTTACCTGGAAAAACTTCGGAACGTGTCATGTGTAAGTAATGCGCTGTTGTTTATGTTAATGACCCGTTTATAGTTAGTAGAATCTCTCCGTCCTAAAATTTTAACCCATTTTAATATTTTATGTTTTTTCGTTCGTAGTCACATGGTAGGTATAGAGATGAGCTTTGTGGGAATAACAAAGTCACGTAATGACGCAGTGCTAAAAATTCAGTGTTGCTAGGTTCCCAGGATGGTTAACGAAATTATCGTAGCAAGAACATCTGACGCAGTTCTGTGTTTATCTTGTATTAACCCATAGGAAAACGTTTTTGAATCTCTGTTCTCGCGTATTCTTTTGCCTTAGATTTTCCCGATGTTGAGTTAATACAAGGATACCGTCGCATGGAGCAAAGGTGCACCAGTAAATATTCTCTTGTCTTTTATTTAGTATCTTTTTCGAGTGCTCCGAGAGACGGTCTAAGTGTTCAAACCCTTGAGGCAAGTTCACGCCTTTATATGCTTTAGTAAAATTCGATCAGCTATTGAACAACACACACTTGGTTACCCGTCATTTTAAGCCAATGAATGCATTCGTCGTATTCGCCTTCATTCGGCTTTTTTTTCTGTAATGCTACTCATCTGTCTATTTCAACACTACGTAAGTATCAAACAGAAATGGCAGTTTCTTTAGCGCGTATATAGCGCGCTTTTTTTTATCCACGGTACTGGATTCCTCAAAACCGTTTGCGTTAATACATGAGAAGCATTGGGGGGCTTTTCAGATACCTACCTGCCATTGGAAACCTGAGTGCGCATTAATGCTCACTCAGGTTTCCAATGGCAGCACGCACACATGCAACTGGCCAATACAGGAATTACCTAAAGGGGGAACCTAACAGACGCCATTTTGAAAGTCTATTTTTTGGTTTATCACTCACTTGAAGGCAGCGGTATCAAGAATCAGCTGACGCACCTTTGTAAACATTATCATCAACTATCTGTACAAAAAAATGACCTGCGTAACTAATCCCTTTCGCCCAGGAAATGTAAAACGCTCGTTTCTTCATATTTCATTGCGTTTTAAATTTTCTGGGGGTGAGGTTATAGTTATTTAGCTACCTTTATGACAAAAGTCGGCTAATTATCATGTTTACAAATGTTTATTGGCCGGTTCTTGATATCGCTGCCTCAAAGTGAGTAATGCGCCAAAAACTGACTTAAAAGATGGCGTCTGTGAGATTCCCCCTTAAGAAGTAAACAAGAAATAATCGCACCTTTACCAGAAATATAATCCGACTTACAGAGATTAAGGGTCGTTGGTTACTCAGAATGAACGCGTCTTTGATTTCTTCTCTGTCTTTTGTAGCGACGAACTAGCTGTTCTCTTTGTGTGGAAAGAGTGTGTGTGTGCTTAGATGTGTTAGCATTTGAGCATGTTAGGATGTGTTTGTGTGTGGTAGTGTTGTATTTTTGTGTAGCGTAGTATTGCATTTGTAGGCGGAGGGTAGCAGTGAAGGAGCCCCAGGGCGGTCCCCGCATGTTACTGCCACAGCGGTTACGACCCGCACGGCCACAACCCACGAGGATCTTGAGAAGAACGCCAAAACCAGCCAGGTGAATCTCAGTCAATCTCAGTCTGTAGGCTACTCGGTTCACACCAACTCTGCACCAATGTTCAACGCCATCGTCATACGGACAGAACCTCATGGAGTCGTAGTCCAAGCATGTTAGAAAAAAATTTTTTTGCTTCATAACTACAACTTCAGAAACTTGATTTCATGGCTAATAATTATCCTGTACCTCCAGACCCACTTTTGCCAGATTTTGCGATTTGGTCAAATTTTACCGCGGTCAACCGGAGATCCATTGGAGGTAACATAGTACTTACGGATGTTTTTCGCTCTCGAGTTGAGCAATCTAAAGGGAATTTATTTGACATAATTATATCAACCGCCTAAAAGGTTGTTAAGCCGTACATTGAATTACTTGAAAACGCCCTTGAATAGCTTGAAAAATGATCTATATAACCAGATTTGATTTCAGTAGAACGCGTAAAAAGTTTGTCGAATCTCGTTTTGGTTTTTTGTTCATGCCCGAAAAAATTGTGACTTTTTTTAGCTAAAACATGATAGAAAAGGCTATCAACTTCAATGAAAACTTCAAGAGAAAAGATTCAGCCCGATGGACCTTTCACATTTCAACGTCGAAAACTATCGGTTTAATTTGTGCTTTGTGAATGAAAATGTGACGTCAGTTTTTCCCTTTTCAAGAATGGATTCAATTAAAAAATACCATTTGACAGCATTTAAGTTCGAAAAACCTATTCATCGTTTTAAGTAAGCAAGTTCTCAAAGGAAAATTTCTTCAGGGCAGGGTTAACTTCAATGTCGACTCGAAAAGCTGTGCGTAACTTACGGTTTATTTTGTCAGGTTGAAGAAAAGACCGTAGCTCACACGATGACAACTTCGGCTACCCGGCAAGAGCAGCGAGTCGTGACCCAAGAGGTTCGGGCGACATCTACTGTCCTCAGCGGCAACGAAAACCAGGTACGTATCCCGATTGGTTACCTGCAGGAGATCTTCGCTCGGATTGGTCGCTCCGATCAAGTGGAAGGTCCTTTCGATTGGCGGACTGTAAATACTTAGGTCTCACAGTGCTTGCCTGTACTTACTGAATCCTGCACACTGTATGCTTAGTGTGTACTCTACTTCTCTATGGTTTACGTACTGCCTGGCTTCAGGATTTGAAGGAGAAACAACAATGTTAAGTTAACGACGTACAGGATGCAGGGTTCCTTTAACCGGAGCACTTTAAAAAGTACGTTTTTGAGGACGACGAGTGTTTACATAGTAAAACTTGAGGACACTTCTTACACAAATAAAGTAAAAGCGTTCATCGACCGACAATTCATGTTCTGTTTGCCTAAATATCTTCATTTTTTACGGTTGGTTAATGTCTGGTTTTATCTGTTTCATTTACTTGGTTCTCTTACAAAGGTCAGATATTTACGGGATACTTGGTGGTTACCGGTGTGTGGTTCGATTCACTACCGAAAATTCACGATGTTCATTATAATTTACCAATATAGCTTTATTCGAAAATTCTAGTTATATATATTTATGCTATTAAAATTTTATAGCCATTTATATATTTTTGGAAGTACACCACATCTTTGGGGGTACGATTATGCTAAATGGTCTTATAGGCACTCGTGTTTCATAAACTTATCATAACGATTGACCATCTTGTGGTCGATATTTCAGCCAGTTTTCACAAAAAAGGTCGAATTACTGTTTTCAAGTTGTAAACTATACGGGCGAAAATGCAATTGCCCGCCCACATTGCTTACATACTTTAAATCACAACAGAAGGAATGGGACGAGAACATGGATTCTGGGTATGCAACGGGACTTATTGCGCCACAGATCTTTTTATAGTCGGCTTACGACAGGAATAGTTTCTTCAAGAATGTTTCCCCGGCGTTATCGTGGTTTTGGTCAAGGGCAGCTTTGCCATATTTCGGCATTGATACTTGCCCAAACGGAAGGTTGTATGCAGCTACCGTAGAACCTAAATTAGTCATCATTCAGGTTTGACCCTGTGAGTGGAAACACGTGCGTTGATTTTTGCTCCAGCGATGTTTTGAAGCACACATTTTATGACCAAAATTGTTTTAGTTGTCCAGATGTTTTCATAGCTTTCTTTTCGTGGATTTTTATTCTAACATTCACCATACGCATGCACCTTGGTGGGAAGTTTTGGAGCCAAGTTGATTTTCAGTGCTAACACTAATCAAACTTTCTGTAGTGATGAAAGCACTACGAGTTGCCATTCCAGACCGACTGGAAAAGTGCAGCTGTTTGAGCGTTTGAAAACTGGCAACACTTTCGCACCGGTCTATGGTACACTGGAAGCAACGGAAATGCTCGTTTCATTACCGTGTATTCCCTTTCTTTGTTTTGACGAAATTGCGAAACGAACACCTGTGCTGGTTGGTCATTGGAAACCTTATTTGGTCTACCGGCCCCTAAATGTGAACTTAAAACTTACAAGGTCAACTGGATAAAATTTCTAAGAAAGCTTTTGGTTTTTTCCGATCGCAACAACTCTGAAAATTTAATCAAATGACCAAGATAATAAATTAACAGCTGCCGTCCTTAATTTAAATGAAGTCTTCCAATGAAGGCAAGAGTAATCACAAAAGGCCCGTTCGTAAAATCCCTCCCGAGCAGATCAAGTCCTTGTAAGCGTGATAGTAAGCAGACGTGAAATCCTCATCGATTGATATCGAGGGTACCTATTCAACAGAAAATATATCGAGGGAAAACATTCAACAGAAATTCACGCCTTTCATAGCAGTTCTGGAAATTCAAACGAAACACTCCCGGACTTCGAGCTTGGTCAAGTCAAAATGACAATTCAACAGTTTTTCACGCATTCATTCCTGAATCTTTCTCAAATGTGGGTCGGGTGTTGTATAGTTCTCATTACCTTGATAGAAACTCCGTTAGCCCATCTTTTTTATGAAGGGAGTGTCTATTGACCCGACTGCCCCATTTAAATTGTATTAGGTTGGGTTCCAGGCGTTCAAGTCGCCTCCCATTTAAAGTGCATTAGGTTGGTTATGTGCATTCAAGTCTCCCTAATGCATGTCGGGTCAATAGCAACACCTTTATATGAAACGACCATTTCCGCTCGCCGAAGCCTGAGGTGCTGTACACTGCTAACTGGCTTCGTCTGCTTTCCCTCAAGCTTGTTCCCTTAACTGATTAGATGAGCACCTACCTTCCCTTCCCGACTCCTCGCCTCCCCGCCGCCTGCTTTTGGGCATGCACCTCCTCTTTCCCCGCCCCGTTCCCTCTCCACTTATTTCACTGCATGGACGATTCACTCTTGAGTGTCGGTGCAATCGCAACGAGCATGCTAAGCGTTCCACTGCGGCCGCACTAACGCTGCTATCACACAGCGCCGTCGCCTGTCCGCGTCGTCGTGCTCCACCAGCTCCGACGACTCGGGCACCCCGGTGGATTTGCTCGACGAGAGTCAGGAACCTGAGCTGCACGGGGAGTACTTTGTCAACCAGAATGCCAAGGACGACCTCTTCTACCAGGTATGGTATCGCCTGGCCTGGGCGCCTGGGCGTTGGGAGCGGGGCAGGAGCCTGGAACTGAAGCAGGACTGGAACCGGCAGCCGGTGGACAGCCGATGCCATGACATGCATGGAGTCCCAGCCGAGTACTAGGACTGCAAGTGACTGATGCGAGTCGTAGGCTACAACAGATATGCTCCGAAAGGGTTAGGGCTGTTTACGCTCTCCTCTTGAGGTTCCATTTCCCACCTCGTGTTCCAACCAGTGTTACCAAGCCGGGTATATGGAGGCACACGGCTCGTAAACCTAACTTAACCCTGGTTAAGTTAACAGAACCTTAAGGCAGGGCTACTGCTGCTGAGGTCCATGGAAAATCCCTAATTTTGGCCTTTGGTACAAAAACTTGCAATATTTCCCTCTAGGAACTATCGAGGTTTTGCTTTTGGGCACCGAAAATAGTGTTCGTTTTGTTACCGGTACATGAGCGTTGCGAGTCACCATTCTTTTTCTTCATTTCCAGTCGTTGTCTGAGTATAATGTTAACAATTAAAATTGGATCGTGCGGAAATGGTTACCTGAAAAGTGGCAAAAGTTACCCTTCGTAACATTTCAAAAGTCCTTCAAATTTTCGCGTCCCTGACTTTAAATGATAAAAACACATATTTTTTTGTCAGATGCCCAAAACTTATGCAGCACTTTTTAAAGCATTTTTATTGTCTTGATTGCTCAAGTTTCTTTTAATACATTTTTTCTGGGATAAACGGCAGCGAACTTTGCGTCGTCGCGATCAGGGATTGGCCGCGGAGCCTGCCTTTGCCGACTTTAACTTACGCGATTATGTGTCGTTAATACTCCTCATGAAACTGAAGGTTGAACAGGGTGGAACACGAGACAGGAAATGTAGCCATTCAAACTGAGAGTGTTGGGGGCTTTTGCTAGTCGAATGAGGCCTGTCTGCTTACGAAAGATACATCTGGTTCGACGGTGACCAAAAGTAAAGGGCGTTCAGTGTGAAGAAGACGTCCGATTTGGACCCAGGGACTGCAGGTCGTTTCTTCTGGCATTTGATTAAGTGTCAAACAAATATTTTTCGTACTGGTTTAATTACGATAAATTCCAGTAACTATATTATTTTTAAAAGTCCGACATCTAAATCAGTGTTGATCTGAGAGAACCTGTGCCTCTGGTTAGCAAAACGACTTTCACGAAATTCTTTAATATTGGTCACCAAAGTTACGTTTATAAGTTTCTGTATCGTAGTTTTTTACTCAAAGAAGAATCACCTCGTTAAACGACCGATGATTTACCTTAATGCTCCGTGAGTATTCATGTCGGATGAATTTAGCTGTAGTTATCGTTAACACCTTAGTTCCTTAGTGCCTGTGAAGGATGTTCACAATTGTGTTCCGAAACTATTCTTATGTTGTCGTGCATGCCAGTGTGGGTATGACGGTTTTTGTTCGGGCCCACTATTCCGACACTCTTCCTAAGCTTGAGTTCTTCTAGTTTTAAGCGTAGACGATTTTCAAACACGCTTTATTAACCAGGTTCGGGTTCTCCGCCGAATTTTGTTCTTTGGTTGACGGGGATCTTTGCTGGGCGGGTAGTACCTAATTTGGTTTTTGGTCTAATTTTAAGACGACTTGATAATAGACTGCTTGTTGCTGATCATCATCAGATACGTTTGTTTAAAGGCGAGCTGTCAAAATTAGAAGTAGCCTAGTGTTGTTTATTTTTCCGGGGGAAGTGTGTGTCAGCTCGTGAAGCGTCAGGTCATCGTAGATTTTTAAGGTAAACTTTTCCATCTGTTGTGCTGCAACCTTCGTCGCCAAGCGGAGCGCCAGCGAAGCGAGGCACAAGGCATGTGACCTATCTAGGTTGACTCATCATAACCCACGGGATGTATTCACATCGTGTAATGAGAAAGCGGACCAAGGTGGAACTCAAGAGGTGGAAAATTTCGCCATTGAAACTTACAGTGGTGTAATTTGAACGCTTTTCGGGTCTGCACTCGTGAATAGCGGGGAGATCGGGAACAGTATTTGTGTGCATCAAGTGAAACCATTGACACAAACCCTCTGCTTTTCGAAACTCGTGTTGGCCACACCGTTAATATTACTGCACTCTCACCGACGCACTGTTCCGTTGCAATGCATCGGTGTTGCCAACATATTTTTTTTTTAAAACAAAACCTGTGGTCGCTTAATGTGCTTTTGTTTCAGCAATACCTAAAAATCTGATGGTTTGTACGTACCTGCAGGGTGGTTTATTGCCAAAATTAGCGAGATGTTGCTGAATGAAAGTCTTGTACTGGCATTCCCTGAAACACTTTTTTTGAGCCAAAATGAATACCTGGTAACTGTGTTTTTCTTAAGACGGGTTGCCGTGTTGTACTGAAAGTGCTTTTGAAGCACCTAAACCCTGATTAACGAAAGCAAGATCTCGTCTGTTGTTCAAATTTGAAACTTATTAAATTTTTGAAAAAATTGTTGTTCAGAAGTACTTACATAGTGCGTAAACGATTGTAGAGGTTTTTTTTTTAATGCATCACTACGATTGCGCTTGACATGAATGCAGGACTGCTACCGAAAAACTTTTTTTTAAGAGAGAAGAACCTGTTTCATCTGGCGTAAAACAAATGACGACCAGATTTTAAGATCTATTTTCGAAGAATGTCATGATAATAATAACGTATATTATTTTCACTGAAAAACTTCGAAATGAATTCAAAGAAAATATGATGAATTATGATAGATTAACAATAGAAAATCTAGGAAAACTGACGGTTAGTCTTATTGTTAGTCGGAAAAACCTGCAAGAAATAAACTTGTAAAACGAAAATCAGACTTTCATTTGATGTCATTGAGTGCTAGGGTCCCAAAAATTTCCTCAGTAATATATTTGCGCGATTTCGGTATTGATGTTGCGATGTTTTGCGACAGCAACCAGCCGGCATCGTCCACACTGAGACCTTGGTTTTCGACGAGAGTGGCGAGGCTCCAGCACTCACCAGCACCACCAAGGTACCTCTAGTTCAAACCGAGAGCCGCAAGGTGGCGCTGGAGTCCGGTGATGGATCTTACAACGTCGCCGGCGAGATTGTCAGCTCGCAGACCATCAGTAGCAAGACGAGAACTGTGGAAACAGTGACGGTAAGCTGATTATGAACTCTCGTTGAACTCTGATTGCGTGTCACTAACGTGTAGAGTCGACGGGACAGTTTTCCATCCCGTGTCCTGCCGTCGCTTCGCGTCGCGTCGCTGAACGAAGTAAGGCACAAGGCACGCAGCCTAACCTAACTTAACCTTGGTTAGACAAACCTGAAGGTGGTACTTACTGTCATGGAGAAGTTGCGGCATCAGGCTTACAAGGGAACATTAAGTGTCCGTCTCCTATTTGTTTCAAATTTACAGGTGATTAAAGGGATTGGCAAGGAATGATTTTTAAGACAAAAATTAGCAGCTGAAGTTGATAACTACCATGTTAAAGTAAGCGCTCAAGTTTTAACGGAAACATTTTTTTTGAGATGGACCGGTAAAAATTGTCCTTGCCTTAATAAAAATCAAAAAGTTATTGAAGACCGAGACCAGAATTATTATGTATCTATCCTTTTTTTAGAATGGAAATAAAAAAAATGACCTGGCGTTCTGAAGATTGCTTGAGCTACAAAGCAGGAATCTGGAAGTGGGATCAGAGGTTTTGTATGATGCCCTGGATGCTGTGCTTGAACGGCTGATCCGCGGATCAGTACTTGAACCAGGGCTAATTTTATGTAAGGCCCCAAATGAAGGCGTGTTTCAATGTCCTATCAGCTAGATCGAGGCTTGAAGTTCGTCTTGAGTTGTGTATCGCCCTGACGATGAGTAAAATCGGTTTTTGGTTTGCCTTCCAGTACAAGACAGAGCGGGATGGCGTAGTCGAAACTCACGTGGAGCAGAAAATCACCATTCAGTCGGACGGCGATCCCATCGACCACGACAAAGCGTTGGCTGAAGCCATCCAAGAAGCGACGCTGATGAATCCAGATATGACTGTCGAGAAGATCGAAATTCAGCAACAGTCAGCGACCGGGGCTCCACAGTGACAGGTTAAAATTCCAACCCTTTTTACAACTCTGTGCTTGTGCAGTCTACGAATTGTCGAGAAAAAACTCAGAAAAGATGGTTCACTGCCAAAATTTGTCTTAAAAACAAAAATTTTCGTACGACAACGCTATAGTGCTTACGCGTATTTCTCATCTTTTAAAAAGTTTCTTTTTCTTTTTTTTTCTGTAGGTCTCTGAGATCCGCAGTGCGGACGTTAGCTTGAACCAGGTCGCCAGCCCTAATACCACTTCAGCTTCCGAAGAAGCTCCGCAACGCTAAATCTTTTTTGCTCTTTTATATGTTAAAAGCGCTAAGAAGTGGAAAAGAAGAAAGTGCTACTGAAGAGTAATGTCTGCCTTGCTTGGTGTCCGCTCGACTCGTCCACGCTCTTCGTCGGTGTACTCCTAATATATCTACCTATCACAGCGCTTTTGCGCCACGATGCTTTGCGCCACAGCGTTTTTGCGCTACAGCGTTTTGGCGCTGTTGCGCATCTGCGCCGCGTGCGCAAACATTTTGATAATTTCGGGGACAAGGTCCACGACCACACTCGCCTTGAGACTCTTCTCAAAGAGGAGAGCTTTACCGTGGCGCTCGCCGATCTGTACAGCATCAGATGAACAGGATTGTATATCCTGATTGCACTTGACATGCATAGCTTTTATATGGTTGAAAGGATACAATAATTCATTAAGATTTTAATATATAATGAGAGAGGTTTAGTTTTTTTCTTATTTTCAGGAAATTATGAGAAGTAGGTAAAGAAAAACATGTGTAAAGAAATGAAGTCTATTTCACTTTCGTGTTGTTTTATGTTTATTTTGTGGCTATTAATTCCTGTTAATTATTTTTTATTACGCGAATTAACACTACTGTAGACACCTATTCCATTAACGCTAGCGTAGAGAGCTCTAAGCTCGCAGTCTCTTTGTTTTTCCTTCTTACACCTTGTGTAGTTCACACGTCTTGCGCAATTGCAGTGTCCATTTTGTTTTATATGCTGACTGGAATTATTCCCTCCTTTTTTCTTTATAATTTATATATAACAAATAAAAATATATATTTTAATGAAGTTTGTGATGATAGTCTTGATTTTTCATCCGTTTCTCTGTACAAGGGATCCGTGAGGGCGGAATGGTGGGGACTCACAATGTCCCGCTTGAGCGATCTTCCCGTTTCGAAGGTACTACCTGTCTCAAAAGTATTGATCGCTTCAATTTTTTGAAACCTCCTTACGGCTAGTAAGGAGTACGCCAGAAAGTAAACGGGAACGGGAAGTATGCCAGAAGAGCACGAAATAAAATCCCTAGATCCGCAAGTGATCTATCAACATGGATCTGTCCCTACCTAGGGCTGGACGATATCAGGTTTTATGTATCGACCAACGATATGTCTTTAGTATCGACCGTGACTCGATATATCGGAAAATCGATATCGCTGCCTAAAATCGACAAATATCGGATATCGATATCGGATATCGACATCGGATATCGATATC
>Ga0058701_10002913_pt1 | contig 13287 bp, 11 predicted proteins | sample AgamicOrMae_FD_97039 | JGI IMG/M metagenome (GOLD analysis project Ga0058701, IMG submission 97039) | Agave microbial communities from Guanajuato, Mexico - Or.Ma.e | ecosystem: Host-associated > Plants > Phyllosphere > Phylloplane/Leaf | place: Guanajuato, Mexico | collected 2012-06-04
GGCTAGGTTGGATGCCTTTTGCCTCGTTCCGCTATCTCTCCGCTTGGCTTGACGACGGAGGGTAGCACCAAATTTAAACCAAAAGGTTGAAAATGCTACCTTAAAAAATTACAGTGTAACAGTTCCTCGCCTTCAATCAATAAGTCATCAGCTCTTAAAAGTAGTTTTCTCTAGATCGAACCGTATGTAGAGTGCACATCCTCAGGGGTGGATTTAGGGGGAGGGGGCATTTTGCTCCCACACCTTGGACGGAAGAGAGAGAGGAAAAGAAGCGGAAAGACGGAAAAAGAGAAAAGAGGGAAGGGAATATACAAGAGAGCACGACAAAACGCACTTATTAATAACATACCGGTATACGTAAAGTGATTTTTTTTCAATGAAAAGAAATCGGGAAAAAGGCAACCCGCCGTGGTCGCTCCCTCTTCCAGCTGCCCGTGGATTCGCTGTGCGATAAGGTATCAAGAAACAAACTTAAAATATTTTCAATGAGTAGTTATTGGCTTACATTTTTTAATGGTATTTAGAATTAACTACTTGTATGCTTCCTTCATCCAAAATAAAGGTAGAGTATTGATTACAGTATCGGTAATAGAATGTTCCGGTTCTTTAATACTTCCAGTGGGTCGAAAAAAGCTCAAAGCGACAAATTAAGGATACTTTTCTGCGGCCGGCCCGATCCGCGGGACGGGTAAAAAAAAGTGGCTCCAAATCCCACGTAAATTGTTGGTAGTGCTAAGGAAGGTCTATATTTTCCTAATTTCAACTTCATTAGTCAAATCATGATGATTTCGTGTTGGTTTAGGAGCTTCAAAATTACTCTAAAACGCTAATTTGGCAAAATCTGAACCAAATGAAGGCTAAAACCTACCGATTCCTCTGTTATTTCATAGTGACACATCCTTTTTGTCTTCTACGTAGGTTTACTCGAGGGAGATTTAGGTACCTAAATATAGTTTATGAAGAGGATAAGATCATTCTGCCCACCTCCGAAAAGAAAAAAAAAAACGTATAATTTGAGCCATAATTCCGCTCCACCATAAGAGCAAGTGTATTTTTTTAACTTTCCCTGACCATTTTTTTTTCACAAAAATAGATCGGTGACCCCACTTTTTTAAAAGCGTCTCAGACGCATCTTGACGTAAGGAAAACCAAGAAACCACTTTTCTAAATTTATATTTACATAACCCTTGAAGGAAGAGTATCCTTAACTTGATGTGACAAGGACGGACATCCTCGGACCTATCCATCAATAGGATTCCATTGTCCAGTGAGAAGACACGTATACCCAGATAACTGAGAAACCAGGATATCGTTTCCCGACGCCGTTGAAGTAAAAGTCTGACAGTTGACCCAGGAATGAAAAATCTATTCGATCGCCGCCCAAATTTTCACACGGTACCTTAATTTATGTAAGGGCACTCCGCCTATTGTTTTGAAGGCGTTCAAAACTCCCCTTTCCCCCTAGGTAGGAGAAGATTCGGGAGGACTTCAGTTTTTCCATCGTTCGTTTCTCGAGGACAGTTGGAGCGGCAAAAATGTAGGAGTCCTTTTTAAAGGAAACTAAGGCCAAAAACTAATTTTTTTTTGGAAAAAAAGGAGATATTTTAAAGGTTTTTGAAATAATCGGATGGAGAAAACGTAGCAAAGTAGAAATGCCCTGAAAAACGGGATATCCAAAGTCGATAAATTCCTTTTTTGACCTACATCAAAATCTCGCCCATTTTAAAAAACCAATTAACTTATTTTTTTTTTACTATAAATCAATTCGATTCCGATACCGACCTCGGAAATGCATCCATAAATGTCACTTCGATACTAGTAACCCATTTTTCACTGGAATGCGCAAAACTCACCGAGCGGACCGGCAGTGTTGAGGGAGAGAGAGGAGGTGTGAGGCTGGTGTGAGGTCGCCGGAGGATAGGGCCGTACTTCGGCACCCGCTATTGGTCGACGGTTACATCATAGCTCTTTACTCGAATGCGCGCTCAACATTTAAGTGAACTAAACCACCCCATCCGTTTTCTTCCCTGTATCGTCCCAATTTCATTCGCACAACCCTGCATAATCCTTATTACGTACAATAATCTGCGGGGTTAGCAAATATTTGTAATATTGAAGATCGACTTTGTAAGCCCACACCTTTGGAAGCTCAATTAAATGCAGCTTTTGACTTCATCGTCCAATAACACGCCATTCTAACAAGTCGAGCAGAAAATACATCACTATACTGGAAGCTTTCTTGTGAGCAGGCATTATTTTCTTACGCCAATATCTATTGTATTAATTTCGGGACCCTACAATATGGCAGTGCCGACGAGGAGAGATGCTCCCTACACCGAAAAAGAACGGGTCTCATTTTAACAACTGCGATATAAAAAGGACAACCGAGTTTTATTCCAATGTACAGTCGAATTACCGCAAGAGATAACCTATAGGGGGGAGAGGCGAAGGTAAACAATTGTAACTCTAGGTTTCGTTATTTTTTCGTTTTCCAAGGTACCGGTACGCTATTTCCCTAAGATTTTAAGTAATATTCGTGATTTTATGGACAGTTACCTTTAATTCAAGCCTCCTCCTCGTCTTCATTTCGGAGTATTTGCTGAAATATCGTTACCACAGTGCCTCCTTCAGTCGAATAGGTCGAGTCCCGGCGAATCACTTAGTGCTCATGACTGAAGATGATCCTAGGCGAAGCACATATCGCGAAATGAATACTTGACTACGCGTGACTTTGAAATCATCAGTCTTGATCCTTGTCGCCAAATAAATTTTCGGTGGTCGAAGAAAATTGGGCTATGGAGCCCTTGAACTGACATGTTCCATGTTCAACTCTAGCCGATGACTGTCGAGCATCCACCACAACAACAGTCACAGCCTTTCACAAGTTGTCCTTATCGTTCCTCATCCTCATCGACACGGACTAAAAGGCAGATTGATTGATTGATCTTTATTTGTCCATATTACCTAAAATTAGGTTTCGGCATCGTCATTTTTTGGGGAGGACTTCAACTTTAGGTCTGAGATCCGTACGGACGGACTGGACAGGGCACAGGGTCTTGACTGGAACTGGGTCATGGAGGACTTCGGGATATTGATGTCCAGATCTTGCCCAACCCGACCCGGACCGAATAAGTCAAGGGGCGCGATTGGCTCTTATGCGTCTCGCGCCTTGCAGTCTGATCTGATCCTGGAAGCTGTGCCGCAGGGCGCGAGGGGGCGCGGGCGGTGGTCGGGGGCTTGGCGCGACCTTGGGGAAACCCCGCTGAATGTACGGAGAAGACTTTGTGAGCATAATATGAATGGGGGATGAGATGAGATTGCAGTCGACGCGGACTGGCACAAGCGCATCCGTCGTCTCTACGAAAGAGGAAAGCACAAGATCTACCTTAGAAAAAAAAATTGTTCAATTGAATTTGCTTGCAGAATACTAGAAATAATCTCATGTGGAATGTCCACCATTCTTCGTGGGATGGCGATTTAATATCAATATGTTGCTAACATGTAAGGAAATTTCCTTAAGAGCTGCCTTTGGAAAATAACAATATGCTTTTTTTAAAAAAAGGCCCTTTTTCAACTGCATTTAATTTTAAGATCTAAAAGTTGCGCAATGGATTTGCTGGCTTCCGTGTATTGGCAAAATGAGGCTTAAATTTTTACCTTTCTTTTAATTATTCCTTTGACACCCAAGCAATGGGTCTTGTTCTCCCTTGGAATTGATCCACTCTTGCAAGGACTATTTTTCCGTAAATCAATGATACCGGCATTCACATTCTTCCACAATGCCCACAGAATCTTTTTGATTAATACTTAAAAATATTCCCTTATGAACGGTAAAATTGTCATACAAGGTTGCCGTACAGTATGAAGAAAATAAACCCATTAACACTGATTGCTGCATTTGACAGCATTTGGGACTTCGAATGGGCGAACAAAAATATATATTCTTCAGGGAATATTTATCGGTGTTGGCTGGTTTATCAGGTTGGAAAATCTAAAAACGGGGAAGAACACTTTGGTCGGCAGCCTCATTTTATTCAGGTTTCGTCTATCCATTTCAAGTCACGCATAACTCAAGCGTCCGATATGTGTAATTATGTACACTTATGTACAGAAGTGCATATATAACAGTAGTCTCAGGGTTAAAATACCTGGCCTCCAACGTGGACTTTTTCACGAAGCGAAGAGTGACTAACCCTGTTATTACCCCGTCGATCTTCCCCCACCCCCTCACATTCCCGTCCCAATCGCGGAGGCTTTTCGCGTTATATTGCCCCTGGCCTTTCAATCGACAACAAATAGGGGATGTCAAGGCGGCCGCAACCAGTTTTTCCACCGACGGTTTGACTAGAAAATCCTTGATGACTGTCGCAGAACCACCCAAACGCAGGCTGATTGTGAGAGGCAGGCGAGCCAACAGGCCAGGGGACAGGTGTGCGAGAACTGGGCTGTATTGTCACTCGTTGCTTCGCGAAACTCGGTAAGAACCCAAGTGATCAGAGGTACCTGTCCTCATCTTCAGCGGGTTTATATCACTTCACAACTGATAAAGAGCGACTAAAACTAAAAGACAAATAAGCGATCACAATTAATAAACAGCTATTTTAATTTTCCCTTCGTGCACAGAACATTTCGAAAGTCTATTAACAGAGTAAGTATTTTAAATACAGTCAAGGAAAAAAAAAGAAGAAAATGAAAAAGAAAAAAAAATCTGATTAGGCAGTGAAAGCAAAATCAATACACAGAATGCTGTTTACTCATAAATGTTAACATTTCGCACAAGCAACCACCCAGTTGTGCTTCGCAGGGAAAATTGCTCTGTACTGGACATGCGTATGGGTGGCACAGTAAGAGAAAAATATCTTGGCCTTATATACAAGTAGAGACGCTGATTCCCTGCTGGCACTGTTGCTCCACTTTGGGGAGCAGAGCAGTCAAATTGGGTGGCGCGATGCGCGCATTGGGTGGCCAAGGGCCGATCCGTCTCAATAGAATTGGCATCACAGCAGATCGGCTACGACAAACCTTACAAAGGACAATAATCAAAATACATTTCAATTCCTCTTTCAATTTCGCTTCACGGTCAATAAATAAAAGCTGTGTACCTCTGATAACATGTGAGCATTCGAGTAAGGCAGCAGTCTCAAGGGTCGAGGGAATTACAACACAAGCACGTTCCGATTGCGAATTTAAAATTACTTTATTGAACAAAAAAAATAAAAAATAAAACACACAAACTTTTAGTTACCTGGTGCATCAGAGCTCACAATGACTATCATGGAAAAATAAGCTTGGACACGGGAAATAGTTTACTTTTCACCAATTAACAAAGCAATCAGATTAGGATGGAAAAACCCATATATTTGGACTAATTGCTCAAACAGCCTGCAGAATCACTTCTAGACATACTGTAGCACAGTCGTTGTAGAACTGCAAATACCATTTGCTCCTTTCCTGAGATTTAAAAAATAGGTTGCTTTTTTTTCCCTTCTTTGCAGAATAAAATGCAAACAGCATATTGCTGAGCCCTATGCGCCGTGACCGGTTCATCCCCGGGTTGATCCCTTACCAGCCTCACGCTTAACTCACGAGGGTTTACATTACAATGTCATTGTATAGATAGCTACATGTATATATAAAAGAAAAACACGCGCGTCAAGATTTCTGTTCCGAGGATATGAAGGATTGGCATTGTGAGGAAGGCTTGTACGGGCGGGGGCGGCACTGCGCAGCGGGAGGGGCAAGGGCAGGTCGCCGTCCTGACTCCCCGGGCGCCCCCCCACTACCGCAGCTTCAACCGCAACCGCGTGCTGTTGCACCCACACTTCATCTAAATCTAATGGAAGCACATGTCCATTCAAACCAAGTACACAGAATTTACGCGCCGCGCTCAAATGGCGGCGCAACTTAGCAATCGGACGACAGAATTCAAATGGCAGGCGATCTCATTTACTTCTTTTGATTTAAAATTACTAGAAAATCATAGACTAAAATTAGAAATACGAAGCAGCGCGTCTACCATTCAGGCACACGGAAAAACAAAAGGAAGACGAAACGATTTTTTTTATTTCCATAACAAACTTGTGTCAAACCAAACTGGCAAGAATCTACTCGATGAACCAACACTGCTCTCATGACAAGAAAGACGCGGTCTTGCGCGGGGTCCGTGACTCGGTGGTGCCGCCCGCCCGTCGCCCAGCGTCCTCCCCCGGGGAGAGTCCCCCGAGAGGGCTTCGGAGAGCGTCTTTCGGGGCGGTCTCCCGGGAGAGGAGGAGAGCAGAGCGGTGCAGCGCGGCGCGGGGCGGCGCGGGGAAACCGCGCCCGAGTTACGAGACCCAAGATCCACAGCTGCATTTAACACACAGTAATCAACAAGAGGACAGCAGGCTAAGAGCAGTTCGATATTTTAACTTGTTCCAGGAATAGACAAGATTAAGACAACTACAAAAAAATAAAAACAAAAAAGTCTTAACTTGACAATTCAATTAAAAATCTTCCCAACACCCACCTGCCAATCCAACTTCAATTTAGTACGTTTTCTTCTTCAGTATAAAAGAAAACCACGAAAGTACAATAGTATTGTCCTTTAAAAAAATCCCAACAACTGTAATAGGGTAATGAGTTTACAATGTAACCGTTTTATAATTATAATTACCTTACTTTAACACCTACACTGATTGCAAACTATACATTTGTCAAAAATAAATTTGTTAGTCGAATTCTGTACAAGGGAAACTTTTCAAAATGCACAATCATTTTTACACAATTATTACACACACCTGTTAACAATCTGGAGTAGTAAGATTAGAGATCTTCCAATGAAACCAAACAAGCGCTGGCGCTAAGGCTCGGCTTCATGCAAAGCCGTCCAGCCCAGCCCAGCGTCGAGGGCTTTGTGGGAGGTCGGGGAAAGAGGGGGAGGGGGGGCCAAGGGGAACAGCACGGACTACCTATCTTTCCTACCTACCCTATCTTTCTCCTTGCCTAGCCTCCCAGCGTCTCTCTCGCAGGCGAGAGGCCTCCGCTAAGCCCGTATCTAATCAAACTGCTAATCGCTCGAATCGCATCGAGCTCCTCTTGCTTAGGTTGTCGCTCGTCCACGTGGACGGGCCCTCGATCGTCACCTTCCCACTTGCTTACGGCTGACCCCCTAGCGAGAATCTCGCCTCGTCACTATCATTTCCTAGGGTCGGGCGGGCACCGGGGCGGGACGGGGCGAAGCGACGCTCGCCTCCGACGAAGTCGTCATTAGGGTAAGAAAACTTGGGCGGGGAGGGAGGGTCGGGCCTTTCCGAGACAAGCTAGAAAATCGCGAGGCGAATCGACGCTCATCAAGCACGCACTGCACGCTATCGATTGCAAATTTTGATTCCCAAATTTGGCGAGCAATAACCGAACGTACGAAGGAAGAAAGGAAGGAACGAACTAACGAAAGAACTACTATCCCACACGAATAGTATTCGCTTTCTTAAAATTCTGGTTATTGGGTATCACAGTTACTGCACACACACATATGCGGCCGCATATTGCACAAACAACAAACACCAGAGCAATTGAGCCACACCATCACCAACACATCTTCATCTCTTTTAAGCTAGCATTACAAATTAGATAACATAGTATGCTAAAACAAAATATTCATTCCAAATTTTGCTCATTTAAATCTTCTATCAGGTGTGTGATAAGCTTCGGGAGCACCCAACCTCTCTTCAAGGTTGCTAAGGCAAAATAAAACTGGAAAAAAGGAGGAAGGGAGGGTGAGGGGGAATGGGGGGGAAGGACGGGGCAGGATCAAAAGACTTTGCATAACGCATCATAAAGTTTATACACTATATAAAAGTCTGGTCATTCGAGACCGCAGCAATGCAACACTGTTTATGAGTCTGAGGCACTTGGTGCCGGCTTTGGGCCTTTTCTCCAACGAGTCTTTCTCACTACTAGTAACAACCTAATTACGCACTGCCAAAAACAAACACTTTCTTTTCTTTACTTACAATTCAAACAAAGCAACAAGAAATGAAAAATGGCAGATCACTTAACCGAGCGGGGGCTAGCTGCTACTTGGGCGAGCGAACCGTCTCTCTCGAGTCTCGGCCGTCGCGCCCCTCCCTCTCCCTCCCCTCGGCCCGCCCCTCGCCGCGCCCCTCGCGGAACCGCACCGGCCCGTCTCTTCTCCGGAAGCCCCCCCGCGGGGCGCCGCCCGACTCCTGGCGCGCGTTGCCGCTGCCGTTGCCATTCGAGCTGTTCGGGCCCCGGCCAGAGTATCTCGCCGGTCCGTCTCTGAAGTCGCGCTCTGAAACAAACCTTGCCGTCAGCAACCTCGACCTCACCCCACGCCTGGGCGCAGTCAATGCGATCAAGTGCGTACCTCTGGACTCGGAATGCGACTGGGCAGAGACGCGCGACGCGGCGGAAGCTGTGCCGGAGGAGCCGCTGCTACTCACCGCCTCCTTCTCTTCTCGCTGCATTCGCTCCGCCTTTTCCTTGTGGTGCTGCGCGACTTGCGCGTAGCTCAAGCGGACAGGCTCCTGCGACACAAATGGATCATTCAGCAGGGCGCCACTCGCACTGCGCTACTCGTCACGCAGGCGCTTTGCTTACCCCTGGCGGAGGGGGACTCGCTGCGGCTTGTGATGCTGTGGAACATGTCGCGCTGGTAAAACTAGCTTCCGTCATTACACTACTCGTCATTGTTGCTGCGTTAGTAGTGGTAGGCACTGGTTTCGCTGCTACGGACGCCGCAGTCACACTTTGCTGCAACCAAGAGCACACGCAAAGTCAAGCACTCATGCTTGCTTAGCACGCTCCCGTTTCTTCGCGGACCTACCTGTTTGCTGCCTTGTGCGGAAACTGCTTCGGTCGTTGCAGTTCCACGCGACCGTTCTTCACTCTCAAGCAGGCTTTCATCAGTCTTAGTAGATTTGTCTGCAGTACTACAAGTCTTGGCAACAGGAACAACCCTTCGAAAAGACACAACACTCGCTTAGAATAGACTCACAAGGCAGTGGACAAGCGCGTGGTCGTTAGCACGTGGCAACTTACTTCTCAGGTGAGGTGGGCGGAGTCGCGACTGTCGCCGTCGCCGTCTGACTAGTCTCTTGCTGCTGGCTGCCGGCGTCTGAGGTCGACGTGCCCGTCGACGCGGCCGCAGACGCCGCCGCTGGGGGAGGAGGACCCGGGGACACGGCGGGGGCCACCGCCTCCGTCCCGGTCGACGCCGTCGCGGTGGCCGCCGCGGCGGGCGACGCTTGCGACGCGGTGCTCGTCGTCGCGGCGACGGCCGTCGGCGCCTGGGAGCTCGCCGTCGTGGCAGGCGTTGTCAGCGCGGGGGAGGAGGCAGGGACAGGGGCGGTGATTGGGGTAGCTGGGGCGGGGGACGCGGGAGGGGAGTTGCCCACTTCCTTGTCCTTTGTGCTGCTGCTCACGCTGCTCGCACTGCTATAGCTGCTCGCCGGCTTCGACTTGGCGGTGCCTTTTACGACATCTGATAACCTGAAAACCACGGCAACCAATCAGTATCGCACCACCAAACAGGTCTTTCCTACGGCGTGCGGTCCGGGAAGCTACTCACCTATTTTCCCAATGCGATTGTGCAGGTGACGCGTCTGGGAGATGCGTAGAAGCCTCGGGCGTCGCAGAGGCCTTGGCGGTGGCCGCGGACGCGGCCGCGCTGTCCATCCCGGGCAGAGGAGGGAAGGCGTTGGGCTCCAGGTCGAACTGCGGCCCCGTGCGCGACGAGCCGGCCCCCGACAGCGGCTGCGGGCTGCTCCCGCTCGCGCCGCCGCCGGACGCGCCCGCCTTGCTCAGCAGGGGCGTTCCCCGGCCGGGAGGGCCCCCCTGAGTAGACACCTCGTCGTCCTTCCGTCTCCGCCTGTGCCTGCCACAATGGTTATCTCAAACAATGCACTTCTCATCCACCCCTTTCCGTCTGGCGCACGTCTGGCAAACACGTCATGAGACCAAGAAGTTAGGCGAGCTGATATTACCGTGGGGGGAGCGAATCCTTGGCACCCTGGCGGTAGCCGTCCTCGCTGCCTCCGTCGCCGGCGTCGGCCGCCGCGCCGGAGCCCGCCAGGGACGCGATCGGCACCGAGGGCCCGTGGCTGTGCTGGCTCCTGGAATGGGGGTGGTGCGCCATGTCGCCGGCCGCGGCCGACGCCATCGCGTGCTGCCCCTTGGCCGCGCCCATGCTGGAGCCCTTGCTGGCCGCGCTCACGACGGGCGCGGCGTGGTGGTGGTGCGGGACGGAGTGGCGGGCCATGTCCGCCATGTGGCCCCGGTCGCCACTCGCCTGGTTGCGACGATTCCTGCCAAAACGCACCGTCAGCTCAGTCACCTCTGCTCAGCGAGACGATAAGCCGTCTGCAGTCGCTACCTCGCTCCGGGCCGCACTTACCTTCCTCGGGGGACATTGTACCTAGATCCAGGGGGCTTGGGAAACGAGCCTTGTTGCGAAAGTCCATTAACAGAAAAAACATTACCGAGGTCGAAATACGATGCGTTCGGAGGCCATGGCTGCATTATTCCAGGAGGGAAGAAAGGGTGTTGTTGAAACGTCTGAAACAAGCGGTCGTCAGTCAGAATTAACTTCTTATCTCAACAGCAAATGATCACAAGTAGGAACAAGTATGAAAAGTACAATTCTCTGCAATTCAAAACTTAAATATAGAGCTTGTTAGGCTGTCATCGAAGCTAATTATTCATTAGCGAGTAGATCAAACTACCTAATTGATTTAGCATACTTTCTACACCTGATTTCAAGAAAATGAAAAAAGGCTCTAGAGTATGCAAAACCTGAAAACGTCACAGGTCTTCGGGCAGATTCCCCATTCTGTGTGAACAACCTTATGAAATCATTTCTGTTTTCAAGTTCTTTTAAGGTCACCCAGCTTTGTGCAATATATATTGCACATTACATTGCATAATAGCCCCGGTATAATATGTATCTTATTAGGTGTGTTAACCGGAAAGCTATCGCAAAATAATAAATGTTGCCTTGGGTCACTAGGAGACTTCCACCTCAAGCGGAGCTCCAAGGACACAAATTTAAGCAAAAACTGACAGTAATCGCTCAAACAATTAGTGTACTGGATCTTGGTGAGTTCCCTACACGCTGTAGAGAACTCTCTCAGGACCCAAATTTTATCTAGCACCTTTCCGAGCCCTGAACTTTGTGATAAGAATTCAGGTCTAATAAAGTGCGACAACCCGCATGCAATCGCAAAATAGTGAATCACGATTTGGGTCCATGAAAAAAAAACAACAAAAAAAACAAACAAAACAACGTAGCTATACATAAACACGAGTCATACTGGGTAGCTAAGAGCGAAAACTGAACGTAATCGCTAAATCAATTAGTGTACTGGATCTTGGTGAGTTCCCTACATGCTCTAGAGAACTCTCTGAGAACCCAAATTTTATCTAGCACCTTTCCGAACCCTGAACTTTGTGATAAAAAGAATTCAGGTCTAATAAGGTGCGCCAACTGGCAAGCAATCGCAAAATAGTAAATCTTGATTTGGGTCCATGAAAAAAAACAACAAAAATTAAAAACAACAACGTAGCTATATATAAACACGAGCCATACTGGGTAGCTAAGAGCGAAAACTAAACGTAATCGCTAAATCAATTAGTGTACTGGATCTTGGTGAGTTTCCTACAAGTGTAGAAATCTCTCTGAGGACCCAAGTTTTATCTAGCACTTTTCCGAACCCCGAACATTTTGGAACAAAATCCAGGTCTAATAAAGTGCAACGCAGTTTTTGCTGAATTGGCACCACGGTCAGACTTAGCCAACCAATGACTTCCACCCCTTTTGCCCCTGTTCCACTCCACGAACATGTAAAGTCGTTGAAGCTCGCGGTTATTAACTCACACCTCAACTCACTAAACCTAATTTATCTCTAATCAGTCCTCTTTTACAGAAAACGAACTTGCACGCAGAAAAATGTAATAACTTTGTGCTTCTAAAAGTAAAATACTATCACACCTAATACGCAAAATTTGAGTAAAGTTAAAAATTTTAAGCCCAAGAAAACTCGCACTTAAATTTCAAACGACGATTTTCGAGGCATTCTTTAAGCATAAATCGGTCAAGAAAATACATCTTGAGTCGACAAGTTTTAAAAACGATAAACGTCGATCAAAGTTCAACTTAGACCGCGCCATGTAATCCCAATTATACTTTATATCTAAGCCAACTTTGATTGGAGCCACAGATAGCTAATCTCATAGTTGCCAACTCATCATTCTTAAGATATGTATGATTAGGACTTACATAAATTTGAACCTGATTTCCGTAATTAACACTGGGAGGGAGATGAGTGCCGTTCGTGAAGAGGAACCGTTGTGGGCTGTTCTGGTAGGTGGTGGCGACGGCGGCGCCGGCGCTGGGGTCGAACATGGCGCCGCTGGCGGGGGTCGCCGGCGTGGCCGGGCCCGGGGGCGGCGTCCGGTACCCGTTCTTCATGGGGCCCAGCGCCGAACCGGCCACCACGGACGCCACAGGCGCCATGGGTAACCGGGCTTTTGCCTTTATCCGAGCCATAATTGGCTTACCCTGAAACAAACACACGCATAAAACAGTGTCCGACAAACAACGAACATCTGATACGACAAATAATCGCAAACAGAAGTGTTCATCTTCAAAGGAGATGGAACAGCTTGCTGACAAAGTCTCTCGTAACAGAACCAATTACGTTGACTTGGTACTTAAAAAGTAAAAATGTACACCGTAAAAAGGCACACATGGAAGAATTTCGTAATATTTATGGACGATAACTATTTTTCAGTTCTACCCCAAATGAATGCTATGTGTATTCTGGAATGTATACGTGAGAAGCACATCTGTGTCAGATATGTAAGTCGTTGTAAACTGGCTTCTTAGTTGAGTTAGTACAATAATCAAGGACTGATTTTTACTAAGGCTGAATTGGGCAACTCAAATACTAATGCGACGAGACATTCGTCTTATGGGACCAACGTCAACTGACGAATTTATCATTCAACGTGTCGAGTGCAAAATAGCAAAACTCACAAAATTTGGAGTAACCACTGTATAGTAATTAAAGCCGTAGAATAGGTATATTTACAACATTAAAATCAATATTTTTTCAGAAATATTGTAGCACAAAATTAAACTGAAAACGTAATCAGAAGTCAATATAAATTAAGTAAAAATGTTATTCTAACATTTCTGGCTATTATTTTGGGAAAAACTTCGTCAATTCACGCTCTCCGGTCAAGTTTCCACAAACTCCTCCTTTCGAGAATTTCTACACCAATTAAAAA
>Ga0058701_10002914_pt1 | contig 13284 bp, 9 predicted proteins | sample AgamicOrMae_FD_97039 | JGI IMG/M metagenome (GOLD analysis project Ga0058701, IMG submission 97039) | Agave microbial communities from Guanajuato, Mexico - Or.Ma.e | ecosystem: Host-associated > Plants > Phyllosphere > Phylloplane/Leaf | place: Guanajuato, Mexico | collected 2012-06-04
AAGGATTCAGCGGCGCGCGACGGAGAGCCGCCGGAGCCGGCCGCGGCCCGCCGGGGCCCAGGCCCAGGCCCAGCGCGGCAGGGCCGGGGCCGGGGCCGGGGCTGGGCGGGGGAGGTGCGCGGGAGGGAGGCCTCGTCGCCATCCACTCTGGCCGGTGTTCGGCCGGGCGGCGCAAGCGAGACAGATGTGCACCCGGACAGGAGTGACTGTGGGAATGCAGGACATCTCACGGTTCCCACGCCGTGCTTACTTAGCCCGCCACCCGTCCCCACCCCCTCACCGCACCGCCCCTACGCCTGCCCGCCCGCAGCCTGACCTTGCCTACCGCGCGCGCCCCATTGGACAAAAAGTGCGAGGAGGGGGACGATACCGCCCCCACTCCTCCCGCATGCTAGGACTAGGCCTACCCGTCCCCCACCACTGGTACCTACCCCCTCCACTTGCTCCACCGAACGAACGAATTCCTCCACGCAAAAGCATGCTGCCCATTCCGACACTCCGACACTCTCTCTCCAGTCCCCGTCGAGCGCACATCGCCCGTCTGTGTTGTGCTAGTGCCGTGACCGTGTGCTAGTGTTTGTGTTTACTTCGTCAACATGATCTCTCCTGTGGATACTATGTCATCCTCTGGCTACACCATGAACATGCAAGTCATGCCTGTGCCTGAATACGAAGACCAGCCCATCTCTCGCACCTACCAATATCGCAAGGTAAGCGTCTTTCATTTCCACCACGAACCTCGTCGAAATCGAACAGTTCCTTCTTGTTTACATTCGGACTTGGATCACCACTGCGGCCTAGAAACTCACCAAACTCGTTCTTTGTTTTGTCCAGGTGATGAAGCCTATGCTTGAGCGCAAACGTCGTGCCAGAATCAACCGGTGCCTGGACGAGCTCAAGGAGCTGATGGTGACTGCCCTGCAATCCGAAGGGGAGAACGTCTCGAAACTCGAGAAGGCTGACATCCTGGAGCTGACTGTCCGTCACCTGCACAACCTCCGTCGCCAGCGTGCTCTGGGGCTCACCCCCGAAGCTGCGTACGCCGACCGATTCCGCGCCGGCTACACCCAGTGCGCCGCCGAAGTGACCCAGTACCTGTCCACCGCCCAGCCTGTCGTCGACCCCGCCGCAAGTGCCCAGCTGGTGCAACACCTCAACTCCTGCCTTCGGTCGCTGACGGCCAACAGCGACCTGGTGCGTGCTGGTGCCGCTTGTCTCGAGGGTGCAGGCAGTTGTCCTTGCAATTGCGCCGACCACCAGGGCGTCACTGAGCTTCCTCAACCTGCTCGTTACTCCACTCACCATTTGACTCCGCGGCCGAGCTCCTACACTCCCCCGCTGTCACCCCCCATGTCGACCTCCAGCGAGTCGCTTCCTGCTATGAGTCCGTCGGCCGAAATGACATCGGTGGAAGACCAGCGCGTGTGGCGGCCATGGTAGTGGCCAGAAGTAGTGACTTCAGCCTGACTCCGTCCGATGCTGTGACTTTCCAATCATCTTTGCGTTGGAAACGTCTTCTTTTGAGAGACAAGTCTGCTTTATGTGATATCAGAGTTGACTGGAGACTTTGTAATCAATTGGTTCAGAGCTTTGTAGGTTAAGGTTCGGTAACATTGGCTTTAAAAGATGTGCTCGTTGTACATTCTTTATAATTATGATATGTTATGAATTAAGTATTTGCTCGATTTTATGTTGAAGTTTGGTTCGCGATTGTTCCAAACATTGTGATATCTCGTACCTGAATCAAGGGTTTGTACCCATATTCTTGGTTGGAATCACATCACGTGGAGACATGTACAAAAGACATACGTATTTTTGTACGTAAAGATATTAGAATTGCTGTTCAATACATTTGAAATGTGTTTTTGATTGAAACTTGATTATGTCAAAGTGATTTTGTCTACGTTGGTCGTGTTTCTTAATAAATGGTCTCAATGATTTTGAAACTTGTATGCCTCTGATTTGCATATTCCTGAAATTCATATTCTTATTCGAAAAGAAAAAGTAAAGCAATACAAAGTATGCCATTTTTCAAAATCACGAATTTTCTCATTAAGGAAAAAGTAATAAATGGAAAATATTTGAAACGCAGTGTGTAGAAATAAAGAAAATAAGAGCAGATAAAAAAAGAGACGAGTCTTAACGGGAGAAAATGGAATTAATAAACAAACCGAAAAAAGAAATAAATAAAGCAAGATGCGGCAAAAAATAAAAATAAAAAAATTAATAAAGATAGTTGCGGTGATCCTTTTGACAGATATCGCTATGTTTGCCGAGTTTTTTAAGGTACCAAAAAAGCACTCTTTTTCCTTTATTTTAGTATCTATCAAAGTGTAAAAAAAGAGTGACCAGCGAGCGGCATAACATATCAATCATACTCTCATTTTCATTATTTGGTAAATCATCGAACATAGCCTACTGTTGCGGTCTAAAATTTTTCAAAATTGCCTTTAAGGCAACCAATAATCTATGGCCCCAGAAATAGATTTCAATCCGCACGGAATCAAACAGTAATTAATCAACTCAAAGGAGACAAAACATTTTTGTGGAGCCCAGTACTTTTTGCACAAACCATGGTCTCTACATTTTAATGAGCGATCGTATAATTAAAACCCAAATCACTCAACATAACATAGTCAGTACATTTTTACGAGATCGTCGAAGAAGATTTTATCTTTCTCTTCCGCGGTGGGTAAAACAGAGACCGGTATTTTTTATGTCTCTTAGTTGGGTTTTTGTCCTGACGAGTTATAGTCGATAAGATATTTACTTAAACCCGTGTTGAGCAGAGAAAAATCACGTAGGTAAGCCGGGATGTGCCTCATAAATCTTGGGAATCTCTTATCAAGAAATCTCTTTGCGGAGCAAACCGGGTGAACCAAAATTTGTTTCCCCAATTTGGAAGGAAATCGGAGGTTGATGAATCGTGCTGAGGTGTTGTGTGAAACCCATTAGGATTTGTACAAAAAGTTTACGCCTAAAAGGAAATCCTTTTCGACTCAAATTAGGATTTATTTTCGTCAATTGTGATTTATTCCCTTATCACTGCCGTTGATTATGAAGATGAGCGTCCTGCTTCGCAAATCATCGTCTCAAATTAGTGAACTAACTTATTATGGAGGGACTCAATTATGACGTTCGCAGACAGCTATAAAACAATTATCTCCTGTGTTTTTCCACTTAACGCTAACTTTTCATAGGAAAAAATACGCTGAGAAATACGCTACCGCAAAGGGAATACTCCTTGTTTGTCAAACAAGGATTTGATCATAAATGATTCATAGTAAAAGAAAAGAGAGTAACAGAAAAATAGAAAATTCAATTGCAGATATTTCCCTTGCATTGGGGTTGTATCTGATTACCTCACGGATGTGCGCTACGCAAACACGCAGTCGATATTCACAGTAAATGTAACCGCATATAAAGTTAGAAGCACTCAACTGCATCCGTAGCATCTGAAATACATTATAGAAGCTCACAGATAAAGTACCTCAAAGCACCAACAACTATAATAAGGTAAGGAATGTGTATATTTCAATTGGACATACAAATCTCAAAGCCGATATAGCACCGGTCGGCAGCATGTAAACTGTTTACCGCAAACAAATCAGATAGCAAAGTGTAATTACAGTGGGATGTGTGCAATAATGCTTGTTAATTTCAGCAGCGTACCTAGTAATTTTCAGTGCTTCTTCGGAATTACAGGGATGAAGCAGTGCCTAGCATCCTCGGCCGCAGGTAAGAGCTGCGAGGACGTGGCTGCCACGTGCATTGCGAGACGAATCGACGGGGTTGAGAAGCAATTGTCTCGGGGACTCGTTTGGAACAAATAAACGCTTTCCAGCTTTATGGAGGCATGTGCCCGTGCCGAACTGGAGCGCTGCTTTCTGTTGGCCTCGTTTGCAGGTTACACGTTATACTTGGCAACAGTGCTCAGGCAAAAAAAGAAGAACCACTGGAGAAGATTCAGAAGCAGTCATCGGTAATTACCACCCTCACCAATCCTGCCCAATGGGTGGTTCAACGAAGTAGTTTCAGAGATAAAAGTGTGGCCTTCAAAACCAAATGCGAGATTTTCGTCAGTATCCTATACAAAATTATACAAGATATTGTGGATTTCCACAATTTTTTTGATATCGATTCCAAGAGCCTGGAGATTATTTTTGGGTATTATTTGCACACTTGAATGTCTTTTATTCGACGAATCCGCTCAGAAGCCAGTTGAAGAAGATATTCCTAAGCCGTGGAATTCATCCGATAATCAAGTGTAACGCTGCTTTGAGCGACGGGCGGTATCGTCTCTGCTTGGAGGACCGCACCCCCGGATTGTCAACGAAGAAGCTTTTTCTCGCCAAAGAGAAGCCTCAGGCGGCCGACACAATTGGAACAAAAGTGGACGTCTCACAAAGCAGTTTCTTGGGAGGAGGTCGACCGATCCCCAGCGGGGCCACCGTCGTGGAGCGGTGAGGCCTCGTGGTGAGGCCACGAGGCCTCGCGGGACGCCCTCGCGGTCGTCCGCGCCGTTCCGAGGAAGGCGGACTCTTCGCCGCAGGTCGTACGCGTGCCCGTCGCGCCGCGTTGTCTTCTGCCCGGACTATGTCTTGCCTCTGGACTGACCCCCGTCCGCGGGATGTCTTTGTCAACGGGGTTGCCGGCCTTTCCGGACCTTTTCTTGTCAGAATCAGTTTCCTCTCGTGGATCCAACCAAGCTATGTTTTGGAAATAGAAAGCCATTTTGGTATGTGCGATGAAGAGGTGAGCTGCTTTCTGAACTACTTCGATCAACACATCTTTCTTCAAGTGCAAATACAGTTCAAAACCCGCGGAGAATTAGCGAAGACACAGTCAGTGGCCTGGACATGTTAACCCATCACCACCCAGCGACGCCGTTCGGAAACAGAAAAAAATATTTCAGAGGATCATTTAAGTTCAGTATTATCACAATTTAAAAAAATGTCACCCCTCTGCAAACTTGAAATCTAATAATTTAGGCATTTTTTAAAGCTTGAAATTTCCTATTTTAATGGAAAAAATCCTTTTAATTTCTCTTAAGCTAAATTTCATTCCAAATACTTTTGGCTGTTATTGGTTAATATGACGGTTTCTCCTTCTTGAAAACCGCTGTCTCTGAAGTCAGAAGGACCAGAAACCTTTGGTTGAATCCCCATACCCGTCACATGAGTTGGAGTTCGAAATTCCCGGATCCCTTCCGAAGGATTCCTACTGGAAGTTGAACCTCGCCATCGTTACTTTTATAGCAAACATTGTTACTTCAGCCATCACGAAGAATTATTCCGAAACGCGTCATAGTGCTTCCGGTAGGAAGTCGCAGTATTGAAAAGCTGTCAGGCTCACATCGTACCTGTGCTATAAACCTTCAACGACAAGAAGCTTCTGTAGACCTGCGCGATTTTTACAACCGGCCGAGCAACGCTTAGCTATTATCACCTGTGCTGACAATTTGATGGTCCTATCAAACTCGACTAATCCTAAAAGCTCGTAGAGAGGACCACACTGGAATCAGCATCGTAAAACCAGCAGTCTCCGAGTTGGTCGCCGAGCTGGACGAGCTGGCCGATAGAGCGGCACGGGAAGGAAACTGTTTATGGAGTCATGTAGACACGCTTCAGATGGGAGATCACCCAGGACGATGCTTCCCCGTTTCGGCGATGACAAAAATAAAAAGGAATTACAAGGATTATTACTTTGGTTGGGATCTTTGTCAACCAGTCTTCGGAATGTGGGAGAAGCTGGCTTTTTCTGCTGTACTAAAATACGGGATACGGTGGGCTATTTTACGAGCATATTGTTTACAATTAGCCTCGGTTGGACCTTTACTTCGTGGTGGTCGACCCGATACAGTCACGAGTTTTGATAAAAATCGGACGGAAATTTGAGTGACGCTTCTGGAATCAGTACCGCTGCACTGTGTCAATTTTCAGGTAGCATCTTATAACAGTGTTCTACCTATGTGGTCGACAAGCCGACTGGAACGAGTTATCTAACCTAACGTAACCAAGGTGTACTTAACGACCGCCAAACCTGACGCCGTTAGCTGCTCCGCAATAGGCACAAGACACGTGACTTATCCCTCCAGATGCTCAACCCATAGCTCAAAGTATTTGGAGTGAAATTTAGGTTAAGATAAACTCAAAGTATTTTTCCACTAAAATACGCAATTTTAACCTCTGGAAAATGCTTAAATAAATTGAATTTCAGATTTCCCGAGGGATGATATTTAAGTGACAATACTGAACTAAAAAGATCCTCTAAAATAATTTGTTCTGTTTTCGAGCCGCATCGCTGGGCGGTAGTGTGTTCATGGATGTATAAAGTAGGCTTTATTTTATGGGCTGGTTAGCGATTTTCATTTCGAATAATGTCCAACCAAGTTTATATTTTTAATTGATTATGCTTTATCTGCATAATTTTTGCTGGCTCATTTCAGAGGTATTTCAAACGAGAACGAAATGAACAATTTAGAATGATAGTCATCGCGTTAGATCGTGATTAGGCTGATCAGGTAGTTGTCGAAATATTTTATGGAGAACTTCATCTGATAAAGCACTGTATCCATCCATAGCGAGCGTTAATTAGCGACAATCGAATCTAGGCGTTTAGATATTTGTTGCTGATAAGACAATCAAAATACCGAACGCATCCATCGTTCAAAAAAGGAATTTCCAGGAGCACCCGCTACCTCAAAATTTCCCTCATTAATGTAGCAGCTATAACTCAAGGGAACCGATTCATGTGTCTCAAATACGAGGCCCCCAAATGATTGGTCGATACACTGTACTTAGGCCGTGATTGCTATGTGATGAGTCATAGGCGAGGATGCTATGAAGAAGGAGTTTCATGGGGAAGTTCACCGTAACCTCCTGACTCCATCAACCCATGAATATAGCGTCGAGTATCGTCCCGAATTGAAAATTTTCAAGATTGCTTATATGTAAAACATCGTATGTTCTTCGTTACCAAACCGAGCAGCAGTTAAAATACGTCCTAAAACCAACTTGGAGAACCCGACACGGAACTTCCTTTACGCAATGTAATCGAGAGATTAATTCGCTTGTTTACGTGGTAGATTCACAAGGTCTTGTGCGCGAGGCGCATATGCAAGTGGATGCTGAAATCGCGACCCGATCTCTGCCCAACAGCTTTTTGAAGTTTGAACGTGCTTCTGTTTGGGTAACGCTAAACTGTCGTTTCCTGCCGTGATAGGAACTTCCCTTGTGGCGCCTTCGAGATATGCACACCGGATGTTTGTCCCACGGTTTTGGCCGAGAACTTACGAAGGAACTATTTTAGGAAGGCAGTATTTCTAAGGCCCGCTTCGGGTGTCATTTTGCGTGATATCAATGAATCGCGTTCCGTGCGTTTATCTGCAGGATGTTTTGGTTGCTCTGCGGCGCATGCTGACTTGCGTTGGGTGCTTATCGCAGTGGCTACGTGAGTCACTCTTGCAGAGCTTTTTAGGTAAGCGCACTTTTGGTTCAGGCTCATTAGCCTGTTATGACGTACGGGATTTCCTTGCGGGTTTTGGTAACCGATTCCTTTAGGAATGCTAAAAAATTCCTTTAAAAGGACAAATTTTTCCTCCAAAAAATAGCAAATTGCTATTCTGAAATTTCGAAAAAAAATATAGCTGACGAGATACAAAAATACCCTCTGAAAAAAGGGACTACGAATTCTAAAAAGAAATTCTTGAACATGTGCAACGACGACTCTGCGGTCGTCATCCTTGTTTCAGGAAAGGTGAGGTTAGATTGAAAATGCATAAACAACGTAAATATTTTATAATTCAGTAAATCTTCGCGGAGAGCCGAGAACAGCTTGCAGGGATAAAACATTTAAAAAAACACCTTTTTTGGGGACACTTACACCGTACCCATTTTGGGGTGAAGGTAAAACGAGACCATGACGTGTTTTCACTAGTTTTCAAGCTAGCCCCTAAACAGCCATAACTGCCGAAGAAAGGACTCGGCGAGAGCTTCCCATTGATACGACTGTTGGGTGGAAGTATCTTGAAAACTTGTGAAAACACAAGATCATCCTCCATCCCAAAATGGGAAGAAATGTACCCATGAAAGGATTTTTTTAAAATCTGTATATAGATACAAGCATACGGGGTGCACTTATGAATGAATATGCATTCTGCAATACGGCAGGCTGACGGCTATGTTAAAAAGTGATCGGTGTCGCGACTCAAGTTCTACAGCATGTGCGCAGCTTTATAATTGAAAGTTGCTGACTTATCGATGAGGCCGTAGAAGGTAACGGGCACGTGTGGGCTTCTCTGTTTGCCAATTCCGGGAAAGGCAGAGCAAACTTGCTAACGGGGTAAGGCGCCCAGCAGTCTGTCGTAACCCGACACCTGTTGAATATACCGCTGGGTAGGCGGGCAGGCGTTAGGGGCGAGTCGCCATTCGTAGAAAATACCTCCTCGAAAAAACATGTTTTTAAACTAGAGCAATTCTCAAAATAATCTATAGATCTATAATATCGGTCCTAGTATTAAAGTAAATCTAAAACCATATTTGTTTACAAGAAAAAAAAGTTGGCTCTCCTCCCAATTCGATCTCAGTTCCATCGGAATACTAGTCCGGCACGCTGTCCACTACGCCACATTCATCTTTGTTGGACAATTGTGAAAACAACTACTTAAGCCACGCTTACGGAAAAGAAAGCTTCGGTACCTGGGGCGTAAAGCCCTGTACGGTACGAGGTGTGACGGAGCTCCAGATTCTTAGGCCTTACGTGTTATCCAAGGGAAGTGGGAATGACCCTTCTTAACCCCCACTGCCGAGTCCCGATCAAGGCTGACTGCAGCGCACTGTCCTTTCGGTGTGCTTATGCGCTACGAGCCGCGAGCTACGTGCAAGCACTGTAACCACACGACCACCAGTCCGACCCGCCGAAACACTGATCAAGAGTCGCTCATAACTCTCAGGTAGGGCCACGGGGCAATGAAAAAAACACTTTCTGTTGCCGGGGATCGAACCCGCAACAGCATGACTGACGATCGCCTACGCTAGCTACTGCGCTGCGCGACTGGCTGGCATTTCGGCATCACACCTCTACAATACAAGGTAGTACAGGTTAAAAATCTGCTGAGCGAGAAAAATAAAGAATTCAATTACTTTTTATGTTTTTAAACTAAATGCATGGAAAAATTCATGTTAAGTTTTGCTGAGAATATAATATATACCGATTTCTACCGATAATTGAGCTCCCGTGGCTACGCCACTGCCTCAATCATTAAATTTCAGGCTTCCAGAGGGTTGATATTTTTTTTTAAAATTGTGACAGTACTGAAGTTTAAAGATCCCCTAAATTTTTTTTCTCTTTTTTCGAACGAAATCGCTGGGCGGTAGTGGGTGAATGATGCTGTTGTCCTGAAGGCGTTTTTCACGATATTTTTTTTAGGCTTTGTGCGTTTTCAAGGTAGGTCCTTTCCAACGTCGCTGTTGGAAGCACTTCATTAAAATCTCGCTGGCCAGAAAAGAAACTGAAAGAATACTTGTGGCCGGAGGCTAGTACTTCCGGGTACCTAATTAACCTGTAAAGGGCGCCGATCCAAGGGCTGGAGTCCAGCCGCTGGACCGACGGAAGGGTCGAACAGGCGACGGCTTGCCTCTCTTGCACGCTGTCATTTCCGGTTGTTATCCCCGCACGACGAATCTTCTCACCGGACGCCCAAGGACGACAGTAGCCCTTTAAATTCCTGCAAGATTGCATGCTGTTAACCTTTTCCTAATTACGATAGCTAAATACAATTCGTGAAGATTTTGAAATCGGCGAAGATTGCAAGCCTGCAGTTGATAGTAACAGGCTTTTTGGGTGGGCATTTCAATTTAACTACCATCCAGCGATGCCGTCCGGAAACACAAAAAAAGTATTTCAGAGGATCTTTCAGCTCAGTATTGTCACAATTTAAAAAATATCACCCCTCTGGAAATCTGAAATTTAATAACTTAGGCATTTTTTAAAGCTTAAAATTGCGTATTTTAATGGAAAAAATCCTTCCGATTTCTCTTAAGCTAAATTTCACTCCAAATACTCTGGGCTGTTTTAGTTTAATTAATCTAAATTTTATACTCCAGGAAGATTTGTGAAATGCAAAATACAGAAAAACTGGAGCCCTTATGATCAAGTTATAGAGAGGGAGCTACGAGTAGCATGGGGGTATAGAACAGCAACCTGTCATTACCCCCGACATAACGAACTTTTTCGTCCTGATCGGACCGATAGCGCACCGGCGCTATTGAACTAATTCATTATGCAAAAGTATGCACCCCAGTGCAACAGTTCCTCGTAACCGGAAGTATTATGCGTAAGTCACAACAACCGCTATCTTTACTGCGCGGACAGTGCGTGGAACTGGACTGGCGGCTGCTCCCGAACCAGTAGTCTTCTGCGTCACCATTAACCTAGTGTTAGTCTTTGGTAAGCTTCTACCGAAGACTTCCGAGCGCGGTACGACGTTGGAAAATTGGGTCGGTAAAGCGACACCAACCCAAGTGACGTATCTTAAAGTCTCAATTCGACACTTACTCCTACTTGCAATGGATCTAACGAAGGCGCACTTGGTAACCAGACATCGGTTGGCCGCCCGTTCGCGGACGTCAATCGAACACGAGCTTGGACGAAAGACGTAGTAGGAGGAGGATGGTCCTTTCCAGCCTTTCTTAGACCTCTTCGGCACTCTCGTTTCTTTCATCAGCAGCCAATCATTTTGCAACATCCGGCTGTACCTTGGTTGAGCTCCTCTCTCTGCGGGATGATCCCGAGTTATGTTCGACGCCGCGTCAATGCCCATTTTAAACCCTCTCAAAAAAAGAAAAGAAAATAACCCACACCTTTTGTTGTGTCCTTAACTCATAACAGCCCAAAGTAATTGGAGTGAAATTTAGCTTTAGAGAAATTTGAATTTTTCTGATAAAATAAGAAATTTGAAGATATAAAAAATGCCTAAATTATTAGATTTCAGGTTTCCAGAGGGGTGATATTTTTTAAATTGTGACAATAATGAACTGAATAAAAGATCCTCTAAAATAAAATTTTCTGTTTCCTTACGGCATTGCTGGGTGGTAGTGGGTAAAAATAATACTTTTTGGCGAGTTCGCAAGAATTTTTTGAAATAAAAAATGTATGAATTTAACTACAGCAAAATGAAAAAAATGTGTATGAAAAATCCGTCTATGACAAATTTTCTTAATCTATTCCCAAACAGCTTTATTTGAACAATAATGAGTACAAAATGATACGTGTTCATATCCTATTATCACCAAATAGTTGTCTAAAGATAAGATGCCACGCATGTTGCAAACACTCATTTTCAACATTTTGTTCCAGGTATGGTTCCCGACGAATCTGCGTTTTTGTGCATGGATTGAAAGCTTAGTCACCGTTTTAATAGGTAAGATGTTTAATTCAAGAATTATTTTGAATTACCCTTACATCATCAAACCGTCACCGTATCATTTAGTAAAACCACCCAAACGTAATCTGATGTAAACTACCTAAATCTTCCGATCGAACCGATGTCCTGAAGAGATACCGTTCTCCAAACCCTTCCGAAAACAGCCAACAATTACTTTAAAATCGTCAACAACTTTACAAAAAGTAATAGTAAACATAAATTAAAATAAGTTTTTTGAAAAACTCAACCATTTTTTTCGGAGATTACAATGGGTTGCCTTGTCCAAAAAAGTCATCCCTGAGTGCAATAGTTCTCATGAAACAACCGAAAGAACTTCCTCGCCAAATCTCAATATTTCGCTTGAGATTGTTTTTTCGCTGATTCTGTGCTTCATTCTCGCGTGTTATTCTTCCGAAAAAGCCATTAACGTTTTGTTTCTTTTAATATTTAGATTCTGTTCGAGATACCTTATCTGAATCACAAGTCATTTCTCGTCAATCTGGGTACACCCCGGTACCTTTTGGGTACCCGCCCACTATGCCACCCTCAGTAAGCAGGGCGGATTTCGAATTACGCCTTCTCGTCAGCCCAACCTTCTCGTCATTGTTTTCAATCTTAAGGCGATGTACCACCCGAAATGCACTTTTTGGCTTGGGGTACTCGTCTGCCTCATTTTCATGAATCTCCTCATTAACTTCGTCCTCATCGACTGTAATAAGTCCAAGTAAATTTCAATGTTTAATTGCATCATATATTACTGTATCGACAAACAACCACGTAGGTAAGATAAACCTAGGTTTTGGTTTGTCTTATACCTCGACCCGCTCTTCTTGGTGAAGTCGAACTCTTTAGGAAAACCCAGCCTACCAAAAAGAAGAGGTGTTTGTAATGATGTTCTCCGATTCAGAAGTTCTTACATCGAAGTTCTCGTTGCAAGATTCGCTTGTTGGGAGTCCATCGTGTAGAAGAAAAGTTAATTGAAAGTGACTATGGTTTAGTCCGAGAACTTCTGTCCCAGGCGAAAGCCTCATATAACTCTATGGGGATGGCGATGGGATCTAATGAGGATTACGTCAATGCAAAGGTGTTGTGATCATTCAATGATACCTGAGCTTATTGCTCCGTCAATGTTGAGCGAAATGTGAAGCAAACCTTTTGAATATTCAAACAGTGAAATATTTAAGGACAAGGACACGTTTCATATTGAAGGCCTCTTACGAAGTAAACAATTATCAAAATTTGATAGGAATCTGCTGATCTATCAAATATCTCACAGAAATCTAAAGCTGCTCTGATCGTTCAATAGTAATTAAATCTGATATTTTGTTTACGTTTTGTCTCGAAATCGCTAATCGCTCTCCCTTCATTACCTCTATAGAAGTGGATTCTGATACAGAATCTTTGGTAATGAAACATCTCGGACATCTGTAAACTCACCCGTTTCCCAGCACGCCCATCGCTTCGGCCACCCCTTTGTAGATCCTTCACGTCCATCACAGCTCCCTTAGGTACTACTAGTCCCGCCTCCGTATACCGAATGACCCACCTTAATTAATCTCGTTTTAATTACTTTTTTGGGGGTGGTTTCAGTGGAAATATCTTCTGGGGGAAACGACATGGTTCCTACTATCCGCCACAATACTTGAACGGTTTTTATTATTTTTTACGACGCTCAAACGATATATAGTCTTTGTCTTCAATACCACTGTTTTGATTTTGACACTGACTTATCGCATATATGAGGTCACTGAAAAATAGCTTTAAACAAAGTTACCCTAATAATTCTACTTGTTAAAAATGTGGCAGCAAAATTGCGTACACGTACTTGTACCATCTCTCAGATGAGAAAATGTGACCGT
>Ga0058701_10002915_pt1 | contig 13278 bp, 6 predicted proteins | sample AgamicOrMae_FD_97039 | JGI IMG/M metagenome (GOLD analysis project Ga0058701, IMG submission 97039) | Agave microbial communities from Guanajuato, Mexico - Or.Ma.e | ecosystem: Host-associated > Plants > Phyllosphere > Phylloplane/Leaf | place: Guanajuato, Mexico | collected 2012-06-04
CTGCCATATAAGCCAATTCATTTTTCGCCGACTTTGCAATCTTATACCGTAAAAACGGAACGGTCAATTTTTTACGACTATTGCATTCGTTAAGAACACTCCTTCAGAATATTTTATGAAAATTTCAAGTCTTATCTAATTTTGTCCTCGCTCGAATTACCTTAAAAAAAACAAAACAGATTCAGTGAGCCAGACTTGTTTTCATTGCCGTAATAACCGGCGTCACCCTCTCGGCGGCATATTTTCCGAGGTATAAGAATTAAGCGACATGACGCTTGTCGCCAGTAGCTTAGGGATAAATACCTTGATAGCGATAAAACGGTTAAGTGCCCGGTGCCTCGCTTCTCCATCGCCACTCTCGGCGATGAAACTCGAGGTCAAATGCTACTCCAAATGAGTGATATGTAGGCTCGTCTCGTTGTCAGACAAGCCCGTCATCTAAATATAGACTTTCTTTGAGCTGCCACGTAGAAAATTTGGTATGCAAGGTTTCTGATTCCAAATGGCCGCATTACGTTCCCCCAGACTAACAATGCCCACGGTTGCATTTTAGGCCCGTCAACAAAGGAAGTTTATGGCTCTATCTTGTCTCTGCGTTGAGTTTAAATGCTGAAGTTTGCGCCGCAGAGGGTTTTTTGATGAAGCGTTTACAGACAGATTGGTCTGTACTTTTAACGCAATGCTGGATCTCGAGATCAGTCCCAGCCTCAAAGCCTTTGCCTATTGCACAAAGGGGGGTTGAAGTTTTGACTACCCATCTTGTCGGCCTGACTAAAAACTTTGTGTCGAAGGGCCAAACTACTTCTGGAACCCGGTGTCTTGTACAAACTCCGCAAATTCGCGACCTGGAATCTGTGAAATCCGGCCTGAAATCCCTGTATTCGCTGTAATCCCTTTACTCCCTGTGATTCCTGTAATCCTTGAAATCTGATTTAAATATCTGAAATACGGGGTAAAATCCCTGAAATCCTTGAAATTCGACGTGAAATCCATGGAATCTGGCCTATAATCCTTGAAATCTGACCCGAAATCCCTAAAATCTGGCCTGAAATCCATGAAGCTGACTTGAAATTGCTAGCTAAAATCCATGAAACCCCACCGAATGCCTTGAAATCTGGCCTTAAACCCCTGGAACACTTTATATCCTTAAAATCTCTTAAATACCAGGTATCCCTAAAGTCCTTGAAATCGCTGAAATCCGACCTGAAATTCCTGAAATCCTGTAATCCGGTGTACCAAGCCCCTAATCGGCCCCTCGCATTGTGTTTCACCAGGGCCCTGGTTTCACAACCAAATAACCGTGTGGTCCCATCAGCGTAAGTTTTAAAGAAACGAATAGGATAACGTTATAGCAAAAGTATAAAGTTTGATTGAAGATGAAATTGCTTACTAACCAAACTATTTTTCTCGTTCGAATGAGTCGAAATATATTGAAATAATAAGCTTTTCGAGTGGGTAAATTTTGGCGAGTTTCTGCCAATTTTCAAAGTGCCTTTAGCCTATTACATGTCTTGTTTCTCCGACAAATTAAACTTATACCCTACGTTCTGAATAGCCAGAAAATTTCTTAAATTCTTGGACACCTTTTCTCCCAGTTCATTTTCAACTCATTGGTCAATTAAGGTGATTGATATTAAGCGAATTTCAGGTGTGAAATTCCGATCGTACAAAAAGTCTTGCTCCACCTTACGCTGTGATTTGAAAATAGCCCATCGATCAATGAATATGATCTTTATTATTTTATTATTACGGATTATTGAGATAAATTCGCGTGACTCCAGAATGTATTTCGGAAAACCCTTCGCAAGTGAAATGCACACGAAATAGTCGTCCAAACGTCAACATATGTATTTTTATACTCAAAGCGAGCGCATTTCACTCGTGTGTTTTGCGGAAGATTCCTGGAAAATTTTCCGTTTCGTGAATGAGAATGGCAACAGTGTTGCTTGAATGGATGTCGCCGACGGTGCGGCAACGGTGCATTTCCCTCGGAGCTCGCGCTACTCTTGCGCCCCTTTCAGCTTAAAAACTCGAGTGATCTTGAAAAGTCGATGACATCATAGATGCGATACGCGATATAACTTGGCCTGTTCTAGATAATCCCATCCTTGCTTTGCGTACTTAAAACTTGTGTTTAGTCGTTCTTCGGTTTTCACAAAGACCTATCATGGCCAACCTGCAAAATTAAAAAAAACAACAACTTATAACGCGGCAGGCCTAACCCTTTTCACTTTTGCATGTTGACTCACCATGTATGTGTTCTTTTTCTTAGTGTTGGTTTAAAAAGTGGATCTTTTATTATTACCGTCGTTAGTAAATTTGCTATTCTTTGTGACATTCAATCAAGCTGCTTTTATGACGATGTTTGACGACATGCAACGTCACATAATCTACGGTTTTACCATTTTAACCACCGTTGTCTCGATCTGTTATTCTTCTCGGAGGGGCGCCGCTTCATGCCTGAAGCCGCGTTCTTCTCGGCGGCCATGTCTGTCGCCGTGAAGGGGATCAGGCACGAGTTGTGACTAACAAAGAGTAGGTTTGGTTTAAGGCCTTGTGCCTCTCTCCCCTGTCGATCCGCTCGGCTTGGTGACAGGAGATGGATGACAGTTGAAAAATCCAACGTTTGACACTGGAAGTAGTCTCACCACGAGCGCGCATTTTTAAAGGTAGCAATTCAACTTGGTTTAAATTTGGTGCTACCATCCGTCGTCAAGCCGAGCGGAGAGATAGCGGAACGAGGCAAAAGGCATCCAACCTAGCCCAACCTATATCATAAGCAAGCCACTTGCGGGATACCAAGTTTAAATATAGTGCCTTATAGTGCCGCTTACTTCTCGGCGCCCCTGAGCGGGCGCCGAGAAGTAAGCGGCATGGGGCTTGGCGACCGTTTAGTTGGGTAACCCTAGGTTAAGTTAAGGTTAGGTTACGTGGCTTGTGCCTCGCTTCGCTATCGCTCCGCTCGGCTTGACGACGGAGGTTAGCACCAAATTTAAACTAAAAGGTTGAAAATGCTACCTTAAAAAATTACAGTGCGGGCGGCGCCGAACGCAGCGGCCAGTCGCTCTTATTAGGGCAGAGCGGCGTCGGCCGGAACCTTTGATGTTACCTTTCCCCGATTCCCTTGGATCCCCGTCGGATCCCTCTCTGCCGAGGGCCCCTCGTGGTTCCCGTTCGGTCGTCTGCCTTTCCCTTGCAGCCCGAGACGGCTGACGTGAGCGCAGCGCGTCTTTGCCGGAGGATCGATCCAGGGCCCTCTCTTGAGACCGGACACTTCGTCATAGGAAGAATTACACTCTTTGACCTAAACCGTTTCCCTTTCTCTTTTCAAGCGGACGGCTTGGTTCAGCCTAGGCACTAGCCATAAAACATTTAAAAAAATTGTATTTACTCTTATTTTTTGGTTATGTTTTAAAATTATTTTTTATCCGTTTTATTTTTTTTATTTTTTGTTAATTTTTCTTTTTTAATTTTTAGGCTTATTTTTTACATTTTTCCATTTGTTTTTTTTGTTGATTTTTCTTTTTTATTTTTAGGCTTACTTTTTGCATTTTTCTATTTGTTTTTCTGTTGTTTTTTTTAGGAAAAGTAATTTTTTAAATAATTTTTTTCCTATAATTTTTTCATTTCTTCAACATGGCAAAATATTGGTTCATATTGATCTGAGTGGAGATTATTTCAAAGCAGCGTAATTTACCCCCGCCTTCATTTAAAGGCAAACCCGTCCGAAGAAGGGAGGAAATTGCAAGTAAAGAGCACACCCTCTCTAGCAAGGCCCCTTTATTATCGTCTTCTGTACTCTCTCCCTCCGTTTATCCAGTTGCGCCTCGCGAAATCCTTTGAAGTCGCGGTGCGGCGGTGGCGGCGGACGGAATCGGCGCGGCGGCCGGCCGATCACAAACGCCGCTCGTGCGCGCGCTCTTTCTCTCTCTCTCGCTCCCTCCGCGCCAGGCGCCGAATCACGATGAAAATTTAAATCTACGGAGCTGCCCAAAAAATGGACGCCCAGGAGACACGCTTTTGAGATTGTATCTGTAACTAATTTTGATTTATTTTGGCCTATTTAATTTTTTTTGGTTGGACACCCCAAGAAACCTTGCGTTGATTTACAAAAATCAAATCCCCTCCCGTCTCAAAAAAGAAAAGCTTTATGTAAAGATTCTTCAAACGGACTTCTTTTAACTTAAAAACAAATCTCGCTTTTAAAAATGCTGATTAACAGTGAAAACTGACCTCTGTTTTAGGTAGCTAAAACAGGGAAAAAGCGTAATTCGGCTATTTTTGAAGATGCCCCTATCAATTACCATATCAATTGAGAGCTCTCCACGAGACTTTTTCATTGATGTGGCTGTTAATGGGTTTATCTAAAAAAAAAATCAAATTACGCTCGTATCCCCTGTTTTAGCTTATTTAAAAGAACCATGGGACTTCTTAAAATTCAGTTGGGATTAGTTTTTACCATGTTGATCCTAGAATCGCACTTAACATGATGCATCAGTCGAGTTCGAGTGATTTTGACACCTTAGGTTGTGCTTATGATTCACTTATAAGGCATAGCTACCTTTCGTCCACCCAGGGTCAACACTGCTTTCGACGTCGTAAGGATAACGACTTAAAACCCGATAGTCCACATAAAATCCTCGCTATTCCCTCAAGGGGTAACAACTCCTGATATCCGGTGTACGAAATGTGTTGATATCCGGCTGATATCCGGTTGATATCCTTGATATCCGGCTGTTGGATTCGGTCAAGACATGGCTGTTTTCAGCAATTTTCAAGTTCTGACCACTGTCCACTGATATCTGGCTAATATTTAGGTATATCCAGCTGAAAATTTTTAATATTCTGCTGATAACTCAGATATTTAATTGAAATTTGGTCAATTTTCTCTTGATATCCGTTTATTATACCTCTGAAATCCGGCTGATATCCTTGATATCCTGATATCCGGTTTACATAGATTTCCTGCAAGATGTTACCCCTTGTACTCCGTTTGGCCGTCTTCAAGCCTGATGCCGCTTACTTTTCCGCCACCATGAAGTAAGTTGAGTTCCAAAAGTTAGTAGGTGTCTTGCTTTAGTCCTCCGCTTATCGGCGATCAAGTGACAACACCGTTGAGCGATCGGATAACGTTGGGAATGGAGCTAGTGTGAGTCACCGCTCGTCGTTCTTCGCGGGGAAGAGAATTAATAAAGGTGAAGCGACACTTGTTCCCAATTAAGAAGGCTGGATTGCGATTTCGGTTTTGGAAAAGTTTTGGTGTGTCGATGGTTATCGGAGGAGCGGGAACTGGATGCACGGCGCTGCGCAGCTGGGGGGGGGGCTGTCGTTTATTTTGGGTGGGGTTAACGATGTCGATGCTCGGTAGCGTCTGTTTGAAGATGCCGACACAGGAGCACTAACAGAAACTGCGGCGCAACTGCGGCGTTCCGTTGCGCCGCCTGAAAAATCGTGCTCTGACAAGCTCACTTAGCCAGGAATTTCCCGGAAATCGGTTGTCGTGGACACCGGAACGACGGATAGCTCGACAGCCATGTTTTTTGAATGCCCCGTGAGACATTTATCAGCAATCACAGCATCATGTAGACTGGAGGAAAGTCGGAAGTCTTTCACCGAAAAAAGCCTGAATTGGGCCGAGGAGAACAGGCCACTTTTGGGAAATTTCAAACTAAAACGCATGTTTTGCTTAGTATCGTAAATAAACGTGTCAAATAGCAGCATAGCCTGGAATGCTTATTGGCAAGCTTTTAATGAAGACCTCCCAAAAAATAGCGGAAATACTTAGTGATCTATAAATTGCATATCCATGTGGATATAAAATAGGTATATACCTACCTAAGAAGTTTATCAGAACTGTGTATCATTATCAATCAAGTATTAAAAGTGTATATTCCTAAAAAAAAACACGATCTTTTAAAGATCAGTCGATTTATGAATCCGTGCTTTTCTGAGGTATCTGTCTCCGTTATTTCAAAATTACGAAGTTTTGAAAAAAAGGAGCGATGAATCCTTTTAGCTCCAATCATGTATCCTGCCTGGTTTTCGATACGGAAGGCGGTACAGTATCACTCGAGTACCTTTTCTTCATCTACCAAGAAACCCTGATTATTTACATCGCTCTCTTCGATTTTGTATATGACGTTTTACGCTCGAAATATTTCGTTATATTAAGCTGGGTTGTTGATTTCGAGGATCCGAGACGTGATATTTCGACAAAGAAACCCTCAAATTAAGGAAGAAAGTGTATCTTTAACCCATAACAGCCCAAAGTATTTGGAGTGAAATTCAGCTTTAGAGAAAAGGATTTTTTCCATTAAAATACGCAATTTTAAGCTTTGGAAAATGCCTAAATAATTAAATTTCCGGTTTCCAGAGGGGTGATATTTTTAAATTGTGACAGTACTGAACTGAAAAGATCTCTAAAATATTTGTGTCTGTTTCCGAACGGCATCGATGGGCGGTAGAGGGTTAAAGGACAATCTTTTTATAAAAATCATGGAAAAGAAATTGGCAGAATTCGAGTACCCATTGAGTTTTTAAAAAGACTCACAAGGTAGTATCAAGAAGTGGCCAAAGATAGATCCTGAGTACTCTATTTCGGTATCGGGAAACGACTCAAAGATTTCGAAAATGATACTGTTTCGCACCGGGTTGCGTTCAAGTCTCTTCATAGAGGCATTGCAAGCAGCGTTGCCAGATTTCGCGACTTTGCCGAATTTAAACGCGGTTAAATTTTTAGCCAGAAGAGATATCCTAGTGATTAACCCTACCATTGGATTACTCAGCTCGAGAGCGATCCAAAACATACCCAACATGCTAGGTTATCTTTAGTGGTTCTTGAGTTAACCGAGGTTAAAATTTTACAAAATCGCGAAATCTGGCAACACTGATTGCAAGCGGCATGCGTATGACAGCTTGGATGTAAGACAGTCCATTTAGGAGGTCCCCTTGCAGGGATTTCTCTCATAGTGTACACGTTTGTGAGTTGGTAGGCCTGTCACGTGACTGTCCTTTACTGGCCAAGAGCGCGGAAGCACGATAGGGTACATCGTGGTGGAAGCATATCCCACGGGCCTCGAGGCCGCAACGAAGGATGTCCCGATATTGGCAGGCCTGCGATTCGGCCCTTCCTGGTGGTTCGGACCCATGGCGCTGTAGAAGCGACGAAGGAGCACTGGGCGAATTCCGATCAGCCGGTCTGTTGGCAGGCCTGGTGGCCGGCCCAGCACGGCTTGCAGGCCAGCTCGGCGACAAGCGTCCACCGTTTATTTACATATCGCGAAACGGCGCACGCGGCTTGTAACGAGGCGGCGTGGCTGCGATGAGACTAACAATGTGCAAACTTCGCATTGTTGCCAACTATTGCGACGCTCGCAGATTTCGCGGGAGCCTTACGTGGGACAGTTATACTATGCCATTTTTTGAAAATATTTTTTTTGTTTGCGTTTTCTGCTTATTTGCTTTGCTTTTCGTCAAGCCGACAGGAGACACAGCGGAGCGAGACTCAAGAAACCTAACCTAATGTAACATATTGATTTCCCAAGTTGGATACACATACTCCTCGAAGGGCAGGCTACCGTTTCAAGGCCTCGCACCAAACGAAAATCCTATCATAATGCCATTGGTCAAAGTCCCTCTTGTCGACTTTGTGTCACTTTTTTTTTAATCCCTCCCTTTAAAAAGAGAATCTTTATTTCAGATATAACAAAAGTCATATTACTGGTCTAAAAAAATTGTCTAAATATTCACTGAACATTTCAGTTATAAAAATTGAAAATGATAAATTATTGCTCTGTCAAAATTTCAGTCTGAATATTCACTGAATTTCAGTTTTAGAAATTCAAAAATGATGTCCGAAATTCAGTGCGTCATAGGCCTAATTGGACTTAATTTTTTTTCCCGATCAGTGATTTGACTATAGCCGCATCTGAATTTAAGATTCTCTTTTTACAGTGTTCTTTGTCCCCATCCTGATCATCCCCTTATGACACTCACATCCACTAACCTCGGTGCGGATTCGCAAGTGATCAGGATAGTCATCTCACAAACTGCTCGGGGCCCGCTGCCAGATTTTGCTATCTCCAAGAAATGACCACGGGTTAACGTAGCGGTGTTCCCCAACTAAATCTGAAACTTTTTTCCTCAGAAAATCTCACTCCTCTCGTATATTTTAATACCATCTTATGAAACGCTGACAATCCTGGGCGGTTACATTAGGTTAAATCATTGGTGCGGTTTGGTGCTTAGTGCCTACTTCCGCTGTCGCTGAGAAGTTAGCAAAGCGATTGCTATAGGACTGAGAAGCTATCAGTAGCCAAAGAATTGGTGACGAAAAAGTCTCGACACAATAAGAGGTTGAAAATTCAACCTTTAAGGTAGTAGACTCGCGTCCGGCCCGATCCGCGGGACGGGTAAAAAAAAGTTGCTTCAAAACCCTTGAAAATTTTTGTGTGTTACGAAAGGTCTATACTATCATGCAAGGTCATAAAAATTCACCCTGTTTTGCTTGCGGACGAGTTCTCGATCTCCAAAAACACGCAAAACGCAAATTTTACGAAAATATGGCTGACAAGCTTTCTGATGCTAGTTATGGTCGTTATGTGGTCGGTGACACCGATATTCTATTTTTTTCTATTTGTTTTCCTCGCGACCTTAAAAAGAGCTTAGGTTTTGTTTTTAAGGAAATTCTGATCACTCACATACAGCGTAAACCTAAAAAATCACATAAACAAAAGCTTGAATGTGCGTTTCCCATAAGAACAATGTATAATTGAATCCTGATTATTTCAAGATTGAGTTCGGTGACAGTGGGTTTTCTTGTGAAAAATGGGTTCGGCGTGTCCGGAAAAGGATGTCACAGAAATTTTAAGCGATTCTGATCACTCGACCAAGGTCGCTTCTACTACCTTAAAGCTGAGAATAATGCATTGGGCCCCTGGACCTTCACTGCTAATTACAGGGGAGGTATTGGTTCGAATTCAAAGCTGTGTACTAGCAATGAGGGCCCCTTTCCCCTCCCGCTCAGTCAGAGCACGATCTCCTTAAAGGTATCTGACAGGTTGGCAAATGGACTCCGAAACTGCTGTCCGCAACTTCATACAACGTGGGAGTACGCTGATGGCGTTGTTCTGTCATAAATCAGGATAATCATGTTCGACTTACGAGCAAATTATTTGAATAATTATTCCGTGTATCCCTGCAGACAGTTGTAGCGTGTAAATGAGCCGTAATCCGTTCCGACCCTGAAAACAATCTTCGCACAGGATTCAGTGGCTTATACTGTTCTCAAATGTAGACTTGCCAATACCCTTTGGGGAAAGGTTTTCTAAAGAACGGAGCGACGGCGTATCAAGGCACAAGTTACTGAACCTAGCCAAAATTACTTTATCGCCAAGCCATATGTCGCTTACCACTCCGCGGCAGTTATTTCCGCTGAAATGTAAGCGTCATTCAGCTCACTGAAAGCCTTAGGAGTAGTAACTAAGCGAAGCACAAGACACCAAACCCAAATAAACCTATTAACCTTAGCTAGTGTTTGTAATCCATACTCATGATAGCCTACAATGAAAAGTTGATCGAGGAGGAATTGGTGAAATGGAAAATCCATCCTTTAATACTACCGTATATCATTTCAACTTAAGTTTTTGTTTGTGCGTAAAAATGATAGATTTGCGTTGCGATGATTCTTCCGGGTAAAAACCATTTGATTTTTTCGCACGAAATAAGCACGAGAGTAGGACCGACTATCATGAAATAAGCGCGTCGCAAATCGATTTCAAATAATCGCGCCAAAAATTTTGCGAATCATGTTTGACGAAGCGCGGGGCGTTTGTTAATATGAGCATTCATCACCGTCAGCTTAAATCAAACGCGATGTTACTTAAGATTGTTTTGTGAAATTAATGAGCGTGAAATGGGCATTTGGGCGACAGGAGTCGGCACTGCCGACTTCCAAGAAAAAATTTGGTTTGCTCAACGAAGTGGGCATCTGAACGCTTTGAGACCCGCGGGTCCTCCGCAGAAAACTGCTATTTGAAGAAGAAGAGGTGCTGGGAAAACCTGTTCATTGCGTTCGTCATCCGTCCCCTTGTGTTCCATTCACAGGGAAAAAAATCTCTTTGTCAGTAAAAATTTACCAAATTAAAGTTTCCCGCCGTTCTACCTGCTGTATGCCTCCCATTAAAATGATTTCTGATGGCAAGAAAATGTTATGTATGGTGTCAAAACAATGTTTTTCGCTTGCCGCAATAAATAAAACAGTATTTAAAAAAGTAATCTTGCAATTTTTTTTTAACTGCAAGAAAAAAATCTTGTGCTAAGGAAAAAAAAAAAAGACTGTAAGAAAATCGTTGTTTTGCCTCTATATCTTGAAAAGGTATTCTTGTCATCACAGAAAACATTTCTCTGAGTGGCTATTTTCCGCGCACTTTGGAAGGTTATTTTCCTATTTTTCGTTGAATAGTATTATTTTGAGTGTACAACATACTCAAGATCATAAGTCTCGTTTTTTGTTCATCGTTGCCACAAGATTAAGGAGAAGTCGGGGAAGGGAAAAGTCATGAAATTTTAAAATCTTGAGTTTGTGTAAATCATTTTGTTATTCTCGAAAGAGTTCGCGTCATGACACGACTGTGGGGATTTTTGGTTAACTCTGTAGAATTATATCAGTCTTTCAAAAGGCCTAACTTGACTGATAATGATTACCTCATGAGGCAACGTCTTGCTGGAAATCTGTACACCGGATAGCGGAATATCAAGGATATCTGTCGGATATCAGAGGTCTATTAAGCGGATATCAAGTGAAAAAATACCAGATTTCAATTAAGTATCTGACAGATTTTAGCAGAACATAAAAAAACAACAAAAAAAACTGCTGGTTAACTGGCTATTATCAGATACCAGTGGACTGTGGTCAAAAAGATGGAAAATCGCTAAAAACAGTCATGTTTAAATCGAATCTAACAGCCGGACATCAACCGTATGTCAGCCGGATATCAATGTTTTTTTTTGTACACCGGATATCATGAGTTTTGTCACCCCTTGGATTACCTCTTGCTGTTTTCTACTTGTGCGACTTTTTTTAGGAAGGAAGAATTTTCTGCAAGGAACTTCTCATACGTAGCCGAATTCTATCTTCCAGGATTATTTTTAGCTTAGACTCAAAATGACGTAAAGAATTTTGGCGTATTTATCACCGTGTGAACATATTGTGCGTGATACTTCAAGGTTATCGGGGTTGCGACTAACATTTGCGTGATTCCTATTGGGTTCTCATTTCAATAAATTAAATTTCTTTTGTTTGAAAGTAAATCAATTTTTGAATAAGCGCGCGTTTGCGTGCGTGGCCTGCAGCGCCGTGCGAACTGCCGCAGGCTGGAAATGGCGGCGGCTCGTCATGCAAATTTGCCCCGAAGTCTACCTTGTAAAATTCAATCATCGCAAAGAGAGCACGCATCCCACATCATAAATATACTTACTTTATTTCACCGCATTAGCCAAGGCCAAAGGCACACTACCGGCGATTCGCCCCCGTAAACCGGCTGTTCACACACGTACACGATCTTACAAAGCGTAACTGCTCGCCCCGTTTACACACCAGACTTGGCTATTCGTGAGAAGATGGACAGAAAAACGGCTATTCGACTGAAGGAAAAAGACTACAACGTTATAAAGCCGCGTCGAAAGGAGAACCAACGCCATATTTACCCGTGAAGCTGAATTCAGTACCCACTGACGTTGATATAATATGGCTATTCGCCCGATGCATGCGAAATTGGCTATCCTCTATCAGAAACAATCGGCTACTTGCTCTCTTCTGAAACGATCGGCTGTTGTCTCATCAACATTGGAGATGATCGGCTATTGCCCCTCAGGTAAGAGGCAATCGCGGCTATTGCCCCGCGGGTAAGAGGCAATCGCGTATTGATCTGTTTGCGGTCGAGGTAATCGGCTATTTGCCCAGAGGCTTGATCGGCTATTGGCCATAGCCAAAGTTCAAATGCCTTTCGGCGATTCGCCCGAGGGCGCTGTGACGACGTATTCAAAGCAGTTTCTCGGCTATTCGGCCGTCAACACGTAACGTTGACCAAGGAACAAGGCTTCTGACCCTGGAAGCGCTGCATCACGAATGAGTCACCACACTCTCGTCCGTTTGTTGTGGCGTCAAAGGTGAGTCGCTTGGCCGAAGCCGCCTGGCCCGGCCCGGATCGGCTGGTTCTTCGAGAGCCGCGGAGCCGGCCGGGCCGGCTCAGAGAGCCGAGAGCGGAGAGCGCCTTGGCTCATCTCTCCTCCGCGTCGATAAATTCACCTTGTTCATCCACCGCGCTGCGCTCGCTGCAGAGGCCGGCTGCCGCAGGCTGCCGCAGAGGAGAGGAGATTCAACACCTTGCTGCTTTTCTTTCTCCCGGCTCCTTCAACAAACATTTTCTCGGCCAAACACTGTGCTTGTTTCGCCTGAGACCCAGCCCCCGGCTGACGCCCCTGCTTCCGCGCTTCGCCTTAACCTGGGACGCGTTCGAAAATGGCACCCGAGGATGTTCTGTCGCTGTCTTACACATGGAGCTCTCATAAGAGAGAAAGAATGCCCTTCGGGTGGTGTTTTCGAACGCACCCCTGCGAGTTACATTCTCCTTAAAATTGCCTCGTGAGCGAAATATGGGAAAATTCGTTTGAAAAACTGATATTGTTTACGCAGCTGGCAATGTTTACTCTATTTTTCGTACTCAGTATAGGCCTCCGAAGATTACTTGTTGTACCGTATAGTGGAGATCAAAATTCGTGTCGCATTCAGTGCAACTTTTCATTTTTTGCCAAATTTGTGTTAATAATACTACACCGATAAAAGAGAATCTTCAAGTCAGATACAACAAAAGTCAAATTACTGATCTGAAGAGAATTTCAGTCCAATCATTCACTGAATTTCATTCATCCTCTTTAATTTCTAAAATCCTCATTTTAAGAACAATATAACTGAAATTCAGTGAGTATTTTGATTTATTTTTTTTCGGACTAGTGATTTGACTTTTATTGCACCTGAATTATAGATTCTCTTTTTTACTGTGTAAATGCATATAAGTATGGAGAACCTCGAGCTGGGTGAAGTTAATCCAGTTATATTGCCCACATCAATTTCTAGAAACAAAAAGTCACTAGATTCAGATACGCGACGCACGACTTACACACCTTGTCCCTCGCGTCATCAAGCCAAGCATTGCGAGAACGTCACCGGACTTTTGCTTTCGCCCGCAAGCTCGATGCCGCTTACTTCTCGGTGAGGGC
>Ga0058701_10002916_pt1 | contig 13277 bp, 9 predicted proteins | sample AgamicOrMae_FD_97039 | JGI IMG/M metagenome (GOLD analysis project Ga0058701, IMG submission 97039) | Agave microbial communities from Guanajuato, Mexico - Or.Ma.e | ecosystem: Host-associated > Plants > Phyllosphere > Phylloplane/Leaf | place: Guanajuato, Mexico | collected 2012-06-04
ATCCTTAATTATTCCCATAAGCGACATCTACAGCGCTCCCCGACAAGGTGAACTTTGCATGGTTGTACTTACGCCCTTGTGCACGTCATACTTGCTCCTCTTTATGTGATTACACCGGTTTCTGTAAATTATTGAATTGGACTAAAAGCGATTTCATGAATACCATAACATAGTTGCATTCATGGAACCTAGGAAACGGTCCTACAACATGATATTTCTAGACATTACTTGCCAAAGCCCGGCTCGTCTCTTGGAGGTTAACCCATAACAACCCAAAGTATTTGGAGTGAAATTTAGCCTAAGAGAAATTGAACGGATTTTTTCCATGAAAATACGAAATTTTAAGTTTTGAGAAATGCCTAAATTATTAAATTTTAGGTTTCCAGAGGGGTAATAATTTTTAAATTGTGACGATACTGAACTGAAAAGATCTTCTAAAATATTTTTTTCTGTTTCCGAACGGCATCGCTGGGCGGTGGTGGGTCCAAACGTAAACATTAAAAAAAAGAGGCTCTCTCAGCAACAAGTCTCCAAAAATTCCTTCAGTAGTCTAATATTTAAGCGTTTGATAAATCTGTTGAGCTCGCTTGTGGACATAAAGATTAATTTTTAAAAAGCTTTCAATATTACTTTGTCATTGCCAATGCGATGTACGTAGCCGCAAGGGTGTTTTTTTATTTTTTATTTGGTACCTTAGATGCAAGGATAGGTTGGGTTGTAAGGTAGGTAGGTAGGGGCTGGCGACGCTCGACATGATCTTCGTTCTTGCACTGTCCCTTTCCAGCATCGCCACAAGACTCTGAAGCTTACTACAAAACTACAATCGCTTATTAGATAGCGAGAAGGCAGCCGAGACTACATGGGCCAAAACACGAAACTGACCTTCCGAATAATAGGCTACCTTCGGGCCTCTTGTAGTTGGATACAAGGCAAGTTGGTTCCCCGAAACAAAATGCGTTATTCGACTCATATCACCGTGTAGCGTGAAGGGCGCACTGAACTGACCAGCGAAAGGGCGTATCGTACACATCACAAAGGATTTACACGTACGCCTCACTGTTGCAGTAACTGTACTATGCCAACTGCCCCGGTCGGACTCGTGTTTGTCCAGTCTGACCAACCTGCCGCCCTTTAGTCTTATTGCAGAGGTAATTAAGCGAGATAACGAGCGTATTTTTTACAAAATGCATCCATTCACGAGCTCGTTACAAATCAGATATTTTGAAAATATGTTTTAGGGCGTGGGGAAGAGCTGTTGTCTACATTAAGTAAGGTTTACAGATAAAATGAAACATCTGCTTTAGGAAGCTCTGGCCTGTTTCGGATAAGAAAATAAAACGGGGGTAGTACGTATTTCGATCATTTTGAAAGTTAGATTCATCAAAATAAAAATAAAACCTCCGTTTTGGGGATGCTGTACCTGTTTCTGGTGTGAAACCAAAACGGGTGTGGTACGTATTTTGGTTATTTTTCAAGATAGGCCTATGTTCAGCCACATCATTCAAAAGTTCTCGGCGAGAGCTTTCCATTGATATGGTTAAATATGGTCTATCTTGGAAAAAAAACTAACTAAAATAACTACCGCCGTTTATTTTCACATCCAAAACAGGTATTAAAACCCCAAAGCAGGTGTTCCGTTTTCACTGTGTTCGCTTTATCATTCACGGTCACAACCGCAAGCCTGGAAAACAAAGACAAAACTCCCGCTATTCAAGCTCCCTTTTTCCTTCCCGAAACGGGGAATATTCGTCTACGTCGATTGATATTCTCAGTGGTTTCCAAAGTGTCCTTTCAGCAGGCTATTGTCACCCCGATGTAATCTCTCGAGGATCCGTCCCGTTGCCCGCTTTGCTCCATATTTGACACCAGAGATACATAAAAGGGAAAACGTTCCAGACTCAGACTTGTTTGCATGGCCCGATCCGTCGAGGTCAGGGGGCGCGCGTGGCGCGGGAATCTCAACAAAAGGAAAGGCGCGCCAACATGTCCGACGCAGACGATTCCCATCCGACGGAGGGTCGCGAGTAGCTCATTTACAATATCTTCTTTTACGTTCCTTTCGCGCTTAGCACCAGAGAATTAACACTGCGAATTTACAGGGTTGCATTTTTTTTCTCCAAACAATCTTATCGTCGCCAAGACTCTTGACGCTTAATTCTCAGCGGCAACCTGTTGACGCTGACAAGTAAGCGAAGCAAGTGTGAACTGAGGCAGGGGACTGTGTAGCTAATTTTAACCTAACCTAAACCTAAACCACACGCTTGTCCTTAATCCTAAAACTGTGGAATGAGGTGACTAACCAGAACCAGGACAGACCATAGAAGATGGACATGGACAATAACCTCTAAAACTCACATACACAGGCAATTATAAAATCAAAATAGATATTATTTTTTTCACGATGACAATTTTTCTTCCATTGGGAAAGTAAAAATGGCAGTTCTTGGACTTAATGTATTATTTCTGATTTCGACCCACAAATTAAGACTCCGTTACCACCGAAATTTTCAACTAACTAATCATACCTAAAACGAATGAATTACAAAATTATTGTCTACTAATATGTAGTGCAAATGATTCCACGTGAGGCAAACTATTTCTGAAATCTGGTGTACATGTCCCGAAATCCGACCTACAATCTCTGAAATCAGGCCTAAAGTCCCTAACTTCCCTATACTTCCTGACATTCCTGTAACATCCTTGAAATCTGATCTAAAATATCATAAATCTTGCGTACAATCCCTGAAAGCCTTTAAATCCGATGTGAAATCCGTGGTATCTGGCCTAAAAACCTTGAAATCCGATCTGAAATCCCTAGAAACTGGCCTGAAATCCATGAAACCCGACCTGCATGCCTTGAATTCCGGCCTAAATAAACCTTAATAACATATACTTAAAATCCTTCAAAATCTATTAAATCCCCGAAGTCCGTCCTGAAACCCTTGAAATATGACCTGGATTCCCTAAAATTACAAGCCCCGAAAGAGTTATATTGGCGCCTCGTGATCCCATGCTCGTCATTTCAGGTTGTGTGACAATATCGTTACCTCAAACCTTCTCTCCTTCGTGTAACGCGGAATTGTTATTTTATTGGAACATAGTTTTAGCCCCGCATTGGCATATTATTGTCAGCCCACAAGCAGCGAATATGGGCCGCTTGTTCGAAGGGGTGCTTCCCCCCCCCTCTTCTCCTCGCCGCGTCGGAGCGGCGACGGGGCTGGCAGCAGCATGCGTTCGAGCATCGCTGCGCCAGCGTTGGCCCAAAGTGTCATCGTATCCACTGATGTTTGTTTTGCCATGATGTAACGGGGCCCGGGCCCACGCAACGCGCGCCCTCTGGGAGAAACGGGATGAACTATCTCAAAGCAAAACGTCTACAATGGAACTCTACACACTGCTCTCAGCTCTATAGATTAGATTTTCTACCTCTGTGTTAACCTCTCTTCACACGTCATGAGGATTCACGACATACGAATGGTATATTGCGTTGTTTAGGTTATCGAGTTCTTTCCGCTTTTAATCTGCTTGCAAGTACGCTGTGCCTCACGCTGCTCCTCCGTTCGGTCATCACCAAGCCTGATGCCGCTTAATTCTAGGCGACAGTAAAGCGGCATCAGACTTGGCGATTCCGTCACGTAGGTCTCTATGATTATGAAATGCGAGGGTTCTCCCTCCCTCCGGACCGCCTGCGGCTACCCTTAAACATTGTCTTTTCAACGAATTGAGCTGTCCTCAGTGACAGTCTTTTGGACTGCTAGCTTGAAACGATCCAAAAGTTACAGATCGATCTCTTTTGTTTATTTGGCTTACTTAACAAGTCGCGAAAACTAGATTTATCGCTGACCGCCTCTCGCCAGATGTCTGCAGACGAGATTGATATACAAACGGCTTGCGGAGAACAGCAGATTTTTAAGGGCGGTCACTTTCTGAAGGCGGTAATTTCAGCGAAATATCCGGTCATGAAAAGGAAACAGGCAAGGTAATACATGGGCGGAAAGAGGCAAGTCGTTGTGTAGTATATCACTCGGCCCCTTGTGGTCTGGGTTTCGGTGTGTGCTGTGCAAGAGTCGAGGACGCGGTGGAACGCTCTCGTGGGCTCGAAAACGTAGCAGCGACGGCCGAATATAAATCATCCCAACCGGAAAGTGAGTGACCAAAGAACAACCGTTACAATACCACTATATTCAAACAAACAATGCATGCCATGTGCTGCATTCACCGCAACGACTGTCGATCCAGCTGCACATGTTTTGTCTCCTCACGTGACCGGAAACATACCGAGAGCGCATCATTTTATTTAGTTAGTTTTTATGTATTTTTTACGCAGGTATTACCTGTGAGCCTTGTAACCTTTTAAAATATCTTGTTAATTCAGTTTCAAAATAGGACGGAATAAAATAAAATGATCAACCAAAAACATTGTGATTATAAATTTAGAGAAAAACCTAGTCCCCCCCTTTCTTTTTAATTGCAGCATTTTTATTTGATTTATGAAAAAATAAGAAAATTGGAATACTAAAATAAATAATGCAATTGGCAGCTCGTCTAAAGCCTCGAGCCTAAAAATATATTTTATTTTTAACGAAATATGCTGGAGTTTAGCTTCTATAGACCAATCTTGAAAACCGTGTATTTCAGATCAAAAAAAGGTCAGTGCAGAAAAAAGGGAGTGTCTATTGACCCGGCTACCCCGTTTAAAATGTATTAAGTTGGGTTCCGTGCGTTCAAGTTTACCTATATAAATGCCTATGGGGTGTATAGCTACAAAATAATAATAATAATAATGGCAATGGTAAAAAATGCGTTCATGTGTGAGATCAATACATAATTCAACCTTTAGGTAGTGCAATATGGGTCAAATTCTTTGGGTACGAATCATGTTGGGGACGATTGGCATTCGAGCTCACGCTTTTTCTGTTCTAGAAAGAAGATGTTAACCGGCGTGACCTCTGAGATATAACGTGCAGGCTGAAAACCATTCTTGACGTAACAGATGGCAGCCAGCTACACAATAATGCGAACTGGTATGTCACACAGACCAATCCTTTCCGGGGACTGCTGGACATAAAAACGTCCGCGACTGGCACGGCGCGGTGGCGGCGGTAGAGGCCCTGTTCCTGACCAGGACCCGCATTCGCCGGCCGCCGTCATTACGAGCCGATCACACATGTGATGAATCTTGTCTGCACGCATTCCCTCCGATCTTTTCTTTTCACCAGCAACTTATCATCCATCAAAGAAACAGCCCCTATCGCTTTCCGTTTACCTGCAGAAGCACCCTGAAATCGACGCAAAAGCAGCGTGAAAGCAGCTCGAAACCAGAACGAAAGCAGTACAAAAGCAGCTCGAAAGCAGTACGAATACAGGGCAAACACAGCGCAAAGGCGAAAGGCAGCACAAGAGTAACACAAAAGCAGCATGAAAGTAGCACAAAAGCAGCACGAAAGCAGTACAAAAGCAGCACGAAAGCAGTACGAAAACAGGGCAAACACAGCGCAAAGGCGAAAGGCAGCACAAAAGTAACACAAAAGCAGCATGAAAGTAGCACAAAAGCAGCACAAAAGCAGTCCAAAAGTGTCGTAAATGAAAACGACGTCATAAGCCATAATCATGACAAGTGTTTTTAAAAGCTCTAGTGCAGTGAAGAATATTGCCCGTCATAAAGAAGAGAATAGACAAACCAAAGCTTCTCCGGAGCGGAAGCGTAGTGTGGCAAGGCACAAGGTACTTTCCAGTGAAGAGATAGCAAAACGAGGCAGAGACATCTACCCTAAGTTAGGCGGTGGCTATGTCGTTTGTCATAAAGGACAATGAACAGCTGAACCAGGCTGGAGTACCAAAGGTGAACGATGCATTGCTAAACCTCGAGTGCACCTTGATGTTCCGGCGAGTCACGACTTGGAGATTTTAATGCCCTTGCACAGTACTGTAAAATAAGAGCGATTCCGTAACTCAACTCGAAGAGGGAATCCCTCAATCAGTTTAACTCGTAGAAAAGAAAGGATTCTTGAAAAAACAAAAATGTCCTTTCATGGGAAATTACTTCAAAGACGTCGAAAGCAACAAAATGTCCTTTGAAAGTCTCAGAAGTTCTGTTGTCTTTCAAATGAAAACCTCCGAACTTTATGATAAAGCGACTTTCCGGGAAGGAAAAGACTTAAACAACAATGCTTTGTTTAGAGGGGCACTAAGTTACATTAGAGAGGTGTCGTCTAAGAATACTGACGTATGAAAAAACTTCCGTCTCGAAAAGAATTGTTTAACATTTTCTGTATGGAGAACTTATGTAAAAGAGATCTAACTGTAAGTGAGAGATAATTGTAAGAGATCATTGGTGTTAGATACCACTCATATTGGAGAACTTTCCATTACATAAAGTCCTTACAATAAAACGGGGGTAAACGAGAACTTGCGCCACCGAGACCTACTCGAATCGAACAGCGAGATGCGTCGATTTTTTCAATGTCCGGTCCCTGAGCCAAACACGGTATGAAGCAATTCTCGTGTAAAAAGTGGTTGCAATTGAATTTGTACCTCTGCATTCCGTTTCACATGTAAATCGAGGGGAATGGTCGTTTGATGGGGCTGGCACCTCCGTCTCTGGTGAGATGGCAGACATCCCATGGCAGGCAGCCCATAGGTGGCAGCGGCAGGCTCTTGGCGGTGGTGGATGCAAGCGGAGCGTGGAGGGAAAAGCGGCGCTACCCGCCGAGTCCAGAAGTAACAATGTGAAGGCATTCCAGATTCGACCCATAACAATGGGAGCATTGTGATTTAGTCTACCAAATGAAATATTCAGCCGTTCCATATGTATGAGAAAGCTGGCATGGCGCAGCCTAGGAAAGCAAGCCGCGAACGCGACCCGCGGCGGCATATACGCAGACGGAAGCGCCCTCCAAGAAATGGAACGAAACATTGATAGACAGAGACGAGGCACGATCAGGGAAGTCAACGATCTCCCGAATAACTTACAAGGAGAGGGGAGCACAGATGATCGTCCGAAGGAAGAAAAGCCCCTCTAACACTAATAAATAGCCCGCTAATACACTCTCCCTTTTAAACGTCATGGATTCTTCACTCTTGTCACTTTGATTCCACCATGGATCAACGACATACAACCAAGTAATGTTAATTATGGTTAGGTCCAGTACCTTGTGCCTCACTCCACTCAGATATGTCGCTTTGCCTAAGGCCATCGACACGACAATGCTGATGCTGCTTACTTCTAGTGACTCATCAGGAAGTATCAGGACTGGTGACCTTTAGGTCAGGAAGTATCAGGACGTAAAGGTAGAAATTCCTTCATCAGGAAGTATCAGGACTGGCGATCTATAGGAGAAAAAGTATCAGGACCTAAAGGTAGGAATTCACTCTTCAGGAAGTATCAGGACTGTTGAACTTTAGGTCAGGAAGTATCAGGACCTCGCTGAGGGTATAAATTTACTCATCATTAGTTTAGGTTGGGATACCCTAGGTTCGCTGCTTGTGCTTACATCTGCCTGTCTTCTAAGGAAAGGTGGATCACAGGAAGTGGAAATTCCCACCTTTAATATTGACTCTGAATCATGGATGGGAGAAGCATGATCATCCTCTGATGGCATCAGATTGCGTGACGGCCCATTGAGATTCCAACATCGAAGTAATGAATAGATATTTCCACTTTTGAGTGAAAAGCAGGTGATTTGAGAGGAGCGTGGCTTGACGTTGGCGGCGCCGCTCTTTCCCCAGGTGAGTAAACAAGAAAAAGAGCAAGAGACAGCGTATTGTTAGTTATTTGTGTTGCTTCTCCGACTCATTATCATAAAAGCTGCGGTGCATTTTCCTACGAGGAAACAAGTTAGACCAAAGACTCAAGGATACACTCTTTGTTTATTCTGAGCGAAAGGCGGGCTCAGAACTTTATTTAGCAATAAAAACAGCTCAATACACCAGTTCGGGTGAATATCCAATGAGCCACCTCTCAGCTGTACTCAAACGAGGCCTACGCATATTTTTTTAAAGGGAGACAGTGAAAGTCATCCCCTTGCTATACTTGTACGTACTTCGTAGCATTATACGAATGGAGAATTTCAGACTTTGTCATAGAATCATAATTATGAACAGATTTATGCATAAAGTGCTTCAAATGGCAAATAAAGAATGCAGTTACGTATGTCTTAAAACTTTCTGTTTATGAATCCACGGCAACTCATTATGATTAAACGTTTTACAGCTATGTCTCTAAAATCAAAAGGTGTTTCATTTAATACCTATATTCTGGCTATCTTTGGTGTTTTCAAAGTACCGAGCAAGTCACTGCGTAAATGTATGACAGATGTAACTTTAAATATAGCCATATTTTCAATATTCGTGAGGAAAATTAAAAGCAAAGAGAAAAAAAGAAAAGTGGAGGAGGAAACAGAAGTAAAAGAAAGAAAAGGAAGATAAAAAAAGGTCGGGAGGGAATTGGGTGGAAAGGGGAAGAAATGCTCCAGGAACCCAAAAATCAAGGTTGTCGGCCGAATGCTGTCCGGGCTGAATGTACATGCAGCTATTGTGTTGCACCGTCCCCACTCCCGCCCAAACTTTTTGGGTTTCAACAAAGTTCGAAGAAAATTAGTTCCGTTCGTTTGACCATAAGCTGCGCACAAACACGTGTGACATCGCCCTTAATTAAGCCGCTTCACATTCATAACTTTTCTGCTCGCTCTGGGCGAAGAAGTCGAGTTATTCCAAATGGTGACGGCTGAGTATGTGTTTGTGGGTGAGAGCGACAAAACTTGTCGCAGAACATGCCCTTTGCAGCATTCAACTTTCCGCCGCCACTGCTCCCCGAGGTGGGAGTGGGGTGGCCACGCCGCCTGCTGCTTGCCGTTTTTCGGGATGTATGCTGCCGGAATGCGCTTTTATCTTGATTACGTACACCGAAATAATCGCCCCCGCAATTTTAGCGAATGTTGGCCGAAATCCGCGCTGCTCCACGCGAAACACTGTCAGCCCCGGGGCCGGGCGCCAGGGAGTCTTTCAGGTAGATCGCGTTTGGGACACCGTCGCATCGTTCCAGATGTCTTCTGTATGCTCTATGGACCGAACGAGCCGTCTGTTATGCCGTAACGCTTGCGATGAGTATTCTAAATCGTCTTCATAAGGGAAATTCCCTAAAAAAGTATGTGTGTCTATTCAGACGCATCCCCTACTGTTGCCATTGAATATAAAGCATATTTTCCTGGCCTATCATTGTAGATATTTATGGGTTTAAATTTTATTCAGACTTGGCAAACAAGACCTATTATGTTCTTTCGTTAAAAACATAAGGTGGGCTAAAACGTGCGACGCAAAGCAAGACAACGTTTCAGCGCAACATAAATATTTATTAAAGATTATAATCAAGAAATTGCGCCAAAAGTCAAAAATCAATGGAAGGCCGTCGTGAAGTCTAGTTGAAAGACTTTTTCCAATTGGTTTAGTTTTTATTTTTGGCCAGGAATTTTCTGTGTTGTGTATTCCCTAACAAGAAACAGGTTAAGTACTTGAAAAAAAAATCAATAGGATATAAACAGTGAGTCTTGAGACAGAATAATATTGAACTCATCCAATGGAGAAACATGGAAACACCGATCCAAGGTAAGAAAAATCAAATCAAACTTGTGCGACGCGAACCTGCGTCCTTCCAGATAAAGCGGAAGTGCTTAGCCGACAGAACTTTTTACGTCTCGTAATACCGAAGTGTATTCATCCCAGCAATAAACAATTGTAGGTGGTTCAGTACAGCCACAGATGATGACGGACGAGATGGTTCTATTCTAAGTTTCGAGTCAGATGAGGGATGGGTCTGGAAGAAGAGGTCGCGATGCTCGAAGTTGAGCACCTATTTCTCAGGTGCGCCTCGAGTAAGTTGTGAGGCTACGACAAAACACTGCGCCTTTTGAATTAAACAAAAGTTTGGAATTAACCAAGGAAAGTAATTTTGGCAAGAAAGTAGTTGATGTCATTCGAACAATTCTCTTTTCAATCCTGCTTATTGTTTGACGCAACTTGAGCGGGTTTAAAGTTACCTCGTTCCTGCAGGAACAAAGGAGAGGCATCATAAAGACGCAGGACAACAAAATCAAACGAGTTCCAAAGACTGTTCAGAGAGAGCCAACAAATACACTTATCTCAGAGTCATGTAAGGCGTTCATAGTATTCTAATCAATGGCAACTCAAATTGAGTTCTTGGAAAGTTGAAACCTTGTATTTCCATTATGTTACTTGCTAGCAGGGTTCCGTTTACAAAGGTGTTGAAAAGGAGGTACGCATTCATCGTAATGCAAGGCGAACTTTCAGCCCATTTTATTCGAAAAATTGGTTTTTGGAATGTTTATTTCTATATTCCAAATGCGAAAGGAAAGAAAAAAATGCGCCAATATGAATTCACCCGTCTTCCTCTTTTTCATACTCCTATCCATCCTTCTCCTTGTCAAACTCCTTCATTCAATACATTTTTTTTATTTTCAGCCATTTCTGAGCTTTCCAATTTTCTCTCTTTCTCTGCATTGCCGTTATTCAGAAAAGTCCTGAACAGTATGACAGCTTGCCTAATAAAATGAGTCTAGACCCGGAGGCAGGATTTTATAGACAGGCTCCCGCTTAATTCTTGAGTGAGTGCCAATAGAGGTCCCCTTGAGCAGGTTCATCCCACATGGACCGAATCAAACACGACTGTGGCAAAGAGACACCGCGCCCCGTTTTGATCTAATACGAGCCGAGCAGGCTGCTTCACAAAAGGGAGACGTTGCTTTGCACAGCCCAGTTCCCTTCTCCTCGCCTCTCTCCTTGCAAGTCCTCCAATACGACAAATCGCAACGCCGCTGTCTGTTTCTTGAGCCATTAGGCCGCTCGCCGTCAACTCGGATTTCCAGATCCTTAATTGAAATAGCTGTCACGAAAAAAACTCACACCTTCGTCGGAATGATTCGTGTCACTTTCTGTCATCGAGTAGAGAACGGATCTCTGTGAGGAAACCCCAAACAGAATCTGATCACTTCCCAGACGACTGAAGAGGTAGGAGGAGGAAGTGAGGGTGGAGAGGGAATGGCAAAATTTTCCGCAAAGCGGGTCGCTCCTTGCTCGAAGACCGCGCCAAAACCCAGAAGGACGATACTTGGTGGTTACTCTGTTGAATCATGTTTACCGTTTTCATTAACCATCTATTTTCCATTATACCGTTTTCCGTAACAAGTAAGTTCGCCCCGCTACATTTCTGTTGCTCAAAAAAATTAAAAATAAAACAAAAAAACTTGATGGGTGGAAACTGAAGATAGACGTTTAGCCTACAGTTCTAGCATAGAATTCTGTCAACAGTTCCAACCAATCAAAAGGCAAAAAGGCAAATTACTTCTTCTTAAAAAAAAGCGCCAGAAAAGTGGGCCGTTTTGCGAGGCGCGGCAACTTGACGGGTACGGAAAACGGCAAGGAAATCTACAATCTAGATGGTTACGGAATACGCGACTCAAACTAAACTCAAAGTCCATGAAAGTCTTACTGTTTGTCCAATTTTTTTCAAGTAACCAGCGAAAATTTCACAGAGAGTAGCAGTTTATCTACGCTTGTTGAAGCAAGGTCAAATGTATCACTTTCTAAACAAGGGCTTTTCTATGAACAAGGGCGACGCGGTTTTGGACCTGAATTTTTCGGGCGTTTTGATACGGCAACTGAACATCTATTCCGAGAAAAGCCCCACTTTTGTATAAGAGATACTATTTTCCGACATAACTTTCGGTGAGCTTTCCACTAACGCCGTTATCGTCCCCAAGTACCTTCATTTCAAGCTACGCGATGACATTTGGTACCCTACGAATAGCGGTAGTTTAGGGCACCCAACCCTTGAAACTTACATCTTGTGCATCGTATATCATATTGCGGTCGCATTTCCTTTGAGCGTCGCACACATCCGTGCGCTATTTTTACTGCATTACATTTCTTAGCGGAAACTATGTACATACAGTAGTTTGTTATGCCAATGTGAAAGAAAAACGGAGTAGCGACGGGTGTAAATACTTAAACTACGACTCGGTGCCACTATGCAAGGCGGACTGACATAGAGAGCGTTTGGAAGAGGATTCAGGTGTTGAACTATAAAATGCATCGCATTCCTAAGCGGAAACAAATGGTCAGACTGTAGGGTAGTTTGTTATGCAAATGCGAAAGGACAAAGGGCAATTGGACACGGACGAGGGTGAGTACTCAAACTGCGATCACGGTGCCCCCGTGCAGGACAGACTATCAAATATAGAGACTCCGAAAAAGGATTCAGGTGTTGAACCAGAATGATACTGACAATTGTGAGTAATGTATACTAAATAATACACCATGTATAAAAGAGACATTTCATGCCACTGTATGCCATGCATTGCCATCTTGTTCAACACTGCAAAACACAACAAAAAATGTCTCGCAGGTTTAAAAAAATCCTAAGTTGTAGTTTTGTTTTTAACCAAATTTCAAACAAAAAATAAATCATTAGCAAAAAATAAATTAAGAAAAAAAATGGTGCGTTTGTGCTGAGAAACAGAGAAGTATATTCTCTTCCGGCAGATCATACCTCCTGGACAGTGAGCGACAGACTGACGACATCACTTCGGATTTTTCCTTCATCAGTTTTCCAGTGTGTGGTTTGAGGTCTATAGGTTCGGATAAAAGTTTATGCTTTCTTGCTTAAAAATATTGGAAATTCAATTAAGGTGTGACGTCCCGCGGCAGGGAAGGACGATCGCGAAGTCGTGAACTTAACAAGCGTGTTTGGACAGGTCGGATATGGACAGAGTGGATGTGGGCAGGATGGATATGTGAAGGGTCAATGAAGGAATGGTTATGGAGGGGAAGATCAGCTCAGAATGATGTGTATAGGCGTGCGCACGGGGGTGGTCAGGTGGGCCATGGCCCCCCCTAATGCTAGCGCGGGGTCCCCCGGCGCGCAGTGAATGCCGGCAGCACCGTGAAGGTCGGACGGGGCCCACCGGAGTCGAAGGGCCCTCCTCCGCGCGTACCCTTCGTTTTATTGGTTTTTAATCATTGAATAATTAAAAAACGCTAAAACTTTTAGGAAGCACACAAGGCCACTTGCAAATTACTGCATAAATCATTAAGAACAAGTAAACCTGATAGGAAGGGGCCCACCGAGGGCCGGGGGCGTTCGGAAGGCAGAGGGCCTACCAAAGGCCGAAGGCTCATCGAAGATAGAGAGCCCATCGAAGGCAGAGGGCCCATCGAAGGCAGGGGGCCCATCGAAGGCAGGGGGCCCATCGAAGGCAGGGGGC
>Ga0058701_10002917_pt1 | contig 13267 bp, 7 predicted proteins | sample AgamicOrMae_FD_97039 | JGI IMG/M metagenome (GOLD analysis project Ga0058701, IMG submission 97039) | Agave microbial communities from Guanajuato, Mexico - Or.Ma.e | ecosystem: Host-associated > Plants > Phyllosphere > Phylloplane/Leaf | place: Guanajuato, Mexico | collected 2012-06-04
GTATTTTATGTTCTCTTTTTTTTCCTGTAAAAAAAAGTGAACTTTTGCCAGCTTATTCTCAAGCAATTTTTAAAACTATTTCGGATAATAATACAAATTTTAAAGATGCTGGAAAGAAATGCTTTGTTTTCAAAATATTGTCTCTTTCACTCATGAAAAGCATAAATTGTTGTTGAAACACAATATCTTTGTTTTGTATATTTTAGAAAATCTGTTTGTAGGAGAAGCAGCTCAGTATTTTTCCCCGTGGTTTTAAATCACCATCGCTGATTGGCCGATGTTTTTAAACAAAAAAAATCACCTGTTTTCTGTTTTGGTGTATTTCAAAGGCTGTAATTTCTGGAATTGTATGCAGAGTCACGCGGCTGGAACAGCTTTGAAGAAAAGACTATAGAGATCTCTTTGTTTTGATATGACTAGTCAAGCGTTCTTACGAACTTCCGTGTTTTCTTCGCCCGTTTTTCTGGGCGCCTTTGTGCGAGCAGCGTGTTTAACTTCGTATGTAGGCCTACAGGAAATTTTCCTATTGTACGTCTGAATATTTGCTTCAACACGCTATAGATTTCATTAAAGATTTAAAACGAATACCATTTGAAATATTGTAAAAAAACGAATGACTGTAATCTTTAGTAGACACAAGAATGTTTCACCTCAATGACCTTTCTTACATTGTAATCTTAAATAATTTTTTCATATGAAAGACATGAAGCGGCATTGGTTAGGTGAGTTGCGTTGAGCCTCGCTTGGCTTCCGCTCCGATCGACTGTTGCAAGTCTGACGCCGCTAACTTTTCAGCGCCAATAACTGACCGTTGATTGGCTAGGTTCTCGGACCTACTTGCCCAGTGCCTTGCCCTGCTGTCGCTCCGCTGGGCTTGGCGACGAAAGATGGAATGCAAAGATAAAAAGTGAACCTTCGAAATTAACAGCGCGTGTTTTTGATTGCAGCGAATGCTGGCCAGATCCGGTCTATGGCCTTTCAACGCTTTCATGTTTGACACAGTAACTGGAGGTGAGTCTAGCCCACAGCCTTCGTCCCTCGCATATTCGGAAGTGTTATTGATTTATGGACGTTTAACATATCATTAATAAATACGTTGTGACGTCATAACTAATGACAGCCATTAATCCAGATCTGCGAGTATGAAAAATCTACGTGTGAATGCATCATTTCTCATATCTGATGTTCGTTTGCAGGCCGGTCGTTACCCGTCATGTGTGTACACCTTTTCCATTGGTATGGTCTTTTGGACCACTTTAAGCTAGATGTTGCCCACGTATGGAAATTATTTTGTAAGTATCTTGCTTGTATCTCTGTGAAAATAATTCCTTAGTAGTATTTTCTTTTAATATTTATTTTTTGACTCGAAGACATTACATTCGTAGTTATAGGGCACTAAAACTCTTTTGCTTTACATGTCATATCAACGCAAGAAGTTTCTGTCAGTTTTTTCTTGTTCTATGAAAATATCGGTTTTAAAAAAGTGTTTTTGGCGGCTCTTAGGTTACAATTTGAAAGCTACGATGAGAAGTATTTTTAGGGTGGTATTTTGGCGAGCCACCCAGCCGTTTTTGTTTTATTCGCTCAGTAGCCAAAGTCAGATTCTCTGCTTGCTCCTCAATTTTTCATAATATATTGCCTGTTAGATTTCAGTACATGCTTTGCTTCCTTCCAGCATCAGTAGCGCCAATGTGATATGTAACGCTTGGTTTTATATTTTCAGCGTTGGTAGAAGAAGGGTACCATAGTACCAATCCATACCACAACGCAATTCATGCTACGGACGTTACTCAAGCGATGCATTGCTTCCTTCAAGAGACTGAGGTGCGTTTTTCCCACCCAATCAGTGTGGCCAACTTGCAGAACCTGAAAAAGTTTGCCTTCGAAGTCGGCGGCCGAGGTGGCAGCCATTTTGGTTAGAGATTAAATGCTGTCAAGCGTCGGTCAACTAGTTTCAACTAACCCGCCTGAGATTCTTGTTTATTCCGAGCTTGCGCCGTTTCGTATATAACTCAATTAGGGTGTCAACTCCTCTGTCAACACTCGACCAACTGTCAATCAATCCTGATTTTCTGGCGAATTCTTCGAAATACCCTTCGCCCTGTTGCTTTTGAATCCTTTTAGTTGTACAACGTTCCACCTGGTCGAGTTGAAGTGTAGATCGCTCCTAAATTAAATTCCTCGCGCGAAAAAAGAGAATAATTAAAGGAAAGCCCCTTTGAAAATAATGCTGCTGCTGACCCAGGCGTAGATACACTCGGAAACTTTTTTAAGCTCGTTAATAAAAAGAAAAAGAAAGGTCGGCAAAAACTTTTTATAAATTCGGAAACGTAACGTCGTGCAATAATTATTTAACAAGCTTAGATTCGGAAACGTTACGTCGTTTGATAATTATTTAACAAGCTTTTTTTATCATGAGAATACTTGTAAAGAATGAAACCGAAATATTTTTCTCGTTAAATATTACCTTAATTTTGTATCGTTTTGTCCGATCATCCCTTTCCCAAAATGTGCGTAGCAAGAGGATATCTTTTGCTTTTTACAGTTTGTCAAAGACTTCGCTTTCATGGCGAAGTGAAAGAAAAAACTACGGACCTTCAGAGAGCAATTCGACATTTTTTCCTTGTTCGGTCGAGCATCCTAAACCTGTCAACCCTTTCTCATTTTGTACATTTTCAAACTGGAGTTACAATGTTTGTGGTGGAAGGAATTCGTTTAAATCGAAGCTTAAACATAAGTAAAATAAAGAATTTCGTCGGCTTTCTGCCAGAGGCTTAAACTTAAATAATCCCTAATTAACTTGAGTACTAAAAAAATTTACGTCAAGGCACGTATAGTAATATCTCGTGATTTTTTTAAAGTAGCCTATTTTCTTTTCTTGCGACCCTTAATTTTAAGGTTCTCACAGCGCAGACTAGTATAACATTGTCGTGAAACGGCAAGATCAGCGCTAAAGCTATGTTAGACCTGGTTAACCCGCGTATGTGAGCATGAGAGAAGGTTTGTTTTCTTTTTTCTATTCACCGCTGGAATTTTTTTCTTAGTGGATGATCGTATGAAAAGCGTGTAAGTTATCCAGGGGTTTATTTGACTAAGGAAACGAGAGAGGTCAATAGAGTATCCCTGTCGGCGCAGCAAATTCGGTCCCATGTGGTCTCCCTCGCCTTTATTACTGTGGTGTTTTCATTAGAGAGGTTATTTTCTCGTACCTTCTTGCGACTTTTTTTAATAGGAGAACGTAACTAGCAAAGGAGGGAAACGGTTTATTTTCCCTCGTACGGTTTTCCTACAAAAAACTTGACCAACAGAAAAGTTCACCGTCACGGAAGTTCTCCGTCACAGAAGTTCTTTTTAAGGACGTTCTTTATTACGCAAGTTCTCTGTTACCGAAGTTTTTCATGCAGTATTTGCAAGTTCTTTAACTTCTAAGTTCCCCAACCCGGAAGCTTTTCAACACGGTAATTCTCGAAAACGTAAGTTTTCCATCCAATTTGACCTCTTTTAGCCATAACCTAAACCAAACTAACAGTGCAAAACTTAATTTAATCTAATCTGTACCCAATGTGACTGTGTTTACCTACGCATGGGCCTATCTAATCAAACCCACCCTCATCTAAGGTCAACACAAAACTTACGACGACGTCTAGTACTTATTGTAGAACTTCCGTATCGCGTAAAAGAGAATATCATCCTTTTAAAAACAGCTCTTTTTGCAATTTTCTTGGCACTGCTATGCAAAGTGTTAGTAGCTCGTAACCGTAGCGCCCGCGATGATTTGACGTAAATTGTTATGCCAGCAGTGCCTTAAAGTCATACACCTGTAAGCGTGAGCGGTCGAAAATTTTATGCCGCAAGCCGTGAGCTCGGAAGCCATTCCAGAAATAACTTCCGACAGGACTTTTTGCCAATGCTGCTGTTTCGACGCTTATCGGTTTTAGCGTGATGCAAATCAGTAGCATAACTTAAATACAACGCAAAATTGTTACCGAACTTCTCCGAAAGTGATCTTTCTCTGCGTCAAGTTGGGTAAAAAGATCACTAGTTATAGTGATCTTTTAGTGGTCTAACGTAGTTTTAAAAAGATAATATTATTAATACTTTGTCTTTTTACAGATACGGCGTCACCTAACCCCACTGGAAGTGATGTCTTCTCTGATTGCTGCCGTTACCCATGATTTAGATCATCCGGGAGTCAATCAGCATTTCTTAATTGCCACTTTTAATCATTTAGCTGCTCTCTATGAGGTAATTGATAAATTCGTGAGGTTGATGTAAGCTTGTGTTCCTCAAACAGCAGTGTTATTAGTCCTATATTGATCTTTTCGTTACTACTGGCCTGAAGCCGCGCGGCTGACCCGTTAACTCCTACATTTTTGCATCTTGAAATCAGTGTTGGCACAGAACCAGGGACGATTTTTGCTGGAACAGACGTATAATCAAAAGCCCTTCGCCCTTAGTAGCTGCTTTGCAGGAGGTTGAGACTTTTTATCTCGACTGTACACAGCCACTTCCTTGCCAACCCAGCAAAGACTTACAACCTTGTATTCGGAAAGACTAAAACAACCACTAAATTTATGTCTTCCATGGAATCTCGAAAAACTGTGGATAAGAATTACTACTCTTTTCTCGGCGTAGCCTTAAGTGCGTTTTAAGAGTACGACAACAACGGTTAGGTCTCCGGTCGGCAGAAGATGTTATTTTAAATTTCACGTCAGGAAGTATCGGTCTTAAAATTCAGGGAAACCGGCGTACACGATTTTTCTGAAACAAGAGTCACATTGTGTAATGAGTTTTGGCGTACACCTTCGAAGCTTGCGACGCAGGTTGCCCAAGTCTTTTCCGTTCTCATCAGAATATCGACGACGACGTTTAATAAAGACTTTTTGCTTTCAGAACACGTCGGTGCTGGAGAATCATCACTGGAGAAGTGCCGTGGGCTGCCTGCTGGAGAGTTCGGTCGCTGGACAAGTAGAAACTGTTAGAAAAGAAATGGAGGAACAAATTGCTTCTTTAATTCTTGCCACTGATATTACACGACAAGCCGAGTTCATCGGAAACTTTAAGGTCAGTTAGTGATACTCGGACTTATAAAATCACTTATAACAAAATGAAAGAAAGGCTCTGTGGGCAGTCCCACCCACGATTCCGGTCATGTAACAAGTCAACTTAGTAACATTAAGTGCGTCCTTCGACGGTTTCTAAAACTATAAGTTGCAAACTTATTGGTTGAATTTCATTTATGTAATAAATTAAACTTTATCTCTCACCACGCATGTGTATCTGACGAATTTATCGAAATTTCATGATTATTCGTAGTTATTTTGTTGTTTTTCTTTGGAAGGGTAAAGTACGGTAGTACATTTTTTTTTTTTTTGGCTCTTCACAAGGAAAACGACAAGTTGAACAAGAGAATTCTTTTTATTTTTGCTACGGAAACATTTCTGTAGTATACCTCATGAAGTTACATATTGAAATTCAAACAAATAATTCGTCAAAAATCGTTTTTAAGACTTATGAACGCCATGCGCGTAATGTTATGAGAATCCGCGCAATCGGAATCGTCCTTTTCTACTTTGGTTGTTTGGGAAAGAGGTCGTACTTTGGTTGGTTTTCAAGATAGACTTGATCGCCTTGTCAAACGGAAGGGCTCGTCGAGAGCTTTCCATGGAAAAGCTCACAAATAATGCATGGAAAACCAATCAAGAACTCAGGTTCGAGAATCCTTGCTAGGACGTATAATTAGCACGAATATCCATGGTTTGCCCATGGATATCCCCCGTGTGAAAAGGCGTTGATAAGCCTGATTCAGCCTGATCAGAAATTTTATTTGAGTTCAATTTTCTGATTCAAACCGATCAGTTTTAAAGATCAGTTCAGCTCCTTTTCACATGGGCCATGCAAAATCCATGGTTACCCATGAGCAGCTCGTGGATTTTGGTGCTCAGTTATGCATGCTAGCATGGACCCTTATGTATTATGTCCCTTTAAACCTAAACCTATTTAGGACAATACTTGCGGGTATTTTCACCTGTGTGGTAGACTGCTATGTATATGTCCAAATTGTTGGTAGGAAGGCCTATTGAGTTGTGATTTTTTGTTGTAGAAATACCTGGACGAGGGGAGCCTAGACATGCGTGACCCGGAGAAGCGCCATTTTATCCTGCAAATAGCGCTGAAATGCGCGGATATTTCGAATCCGTGTCGGCCGTGGGATGTGAGCAGAAAGTGGAGTATCAAAGTGTGCGAAGAATTCTTCCGTCAAGGAGACTATGAGAGACAACTCAACTTGCCCGTGACGCCCGTCTGCGACCGCAACACCATGTCTGTCGCCAAGATTCAAGCAGGTAATGATTTACTTTGCATTTCGTTTATTGCGAAATGCGTGGGGCAGCCGTTCATTTTTCAGCGCTGTCTCCGTGGGACTTGACGTGTGTGTTCTCTCCGCTCGCATCTCTCCAAGAGATGTTTAATGGTTCTTTTTATGTGAAGTACGCGTTTATGTTCGAGTAAAACACGAAATCTGTCCGAGGAACAACGTAAACTTCGCCTGAACCCCACTTAACTCAACGTAATATCTACTCCAGATACTGTATCATAACCTTAATCTTACCTAACCCAACTCCTCGATGTAACGTCACTTAACGTATGAACTCAACAAAATCGGACCTTTGCGTAGCCTAACGTAACCTTGCGTAACCTAACATATACCTTTTTAAATTAACATAACTTTATTTACCCATACCTAATTTAGTTTAAAATATCCTCACTTGGCGCTGTGTTATTTGTACTGATTCAGACAGTTTCCGATTTGGGTTCGTTCATTACACCTCTAAACAATATTGCAAGTACTTTCTGTATCGTTAAAGTGCATCGTTTGAACCGAATTTCATCATATGTTTCGATCTTTTTCAGGGTTCTACCGATTTGTTGTAGCCCCACTCTTCCAGGAATGGCACCGTTTTTTGGACACACCCCTGTCCAATTGTATGATGGATCATCTGAGCAAGAACAAAACGAAATGGGAAAGTTTAGTCGCACGAGAAGCGGGTGAAAGGGTAAGAAATAAAATGGCCAGATCATGACGACGTGAAACTTTTCAAACCGGCTTTAACGCGGCATACTTTTGTTTCAGGTGAGTCCGGAGACCACGCAATCAACGAAAGACCATCGACTGGACTTTGACGACGACGAAATGGTGATGGCTCACGCCACCGCGGTCACTGGGAGAAGGCACTCGGTGCCCGTCAACTGGAGAAGAAACGTCAATCTCAAGAGAGGAGTATGCGCGGTAAGCTATTGTTTGTGCGCTGCGCAGGTGAACCGTGCTAGAGCGGCAGCATCTCATTCGTTACCCTGTTCCAGTCCAACGAACGCCGTCTGACACTTGTTCCCGTCGTCCACGTTGACGAGAGCACTGAAGACGACGTCGACACCGGCACGGGCACCGCCACCGGCGACGTCGAGGAGCTTACCGGTGGCCTGGCCGGATCTTCCTCCCAGAGGACCTCGCGATCCTCGTCGGCGGCGTCGACCGGGGCCATGGCGTCGGCGGGCTCGACGTCCGAGCGCCCCGTCAGCGCGGAGAATCTGATACCCGAACCGAACATCGCATACATGACGAGCAAAGCGAGCCGCTTGTCGACGGTGCTGCAGTCGGACGTCGCGGGCGGTCTCCAGCCGCCGAGGAGCCTCACCCGCCAGCAGACCTTCCCGCCGCTGCAGCCCTACGTCAGGACGAGGTACTTGTCGACCACGGCGGAGATGTCGACGTGCTCGGAGCTGGCGTCTGTGGCGGCGATCGCGCGCCGGGGGAGTCGCTCCAGCTCGTCTTCCAGCTCCAGCCGGACGGACAGTCGGCGCGCGTCGGACGACTCGGCGTCGGTGGGCAACGGGTCGACGGTGCGGCCCCGGCCGCTCCGGCCCAACAACTGCGCCGAGATACCGGCGGCCTCCAAGGCGAAACTCGCGCGCCTCTCGCTGTCCGACCCCACGGCGGCGGCGCAGCTGGCCGTGGCGGCAGCCGCCTTGAGACTGATGCACAAGGAGAACTTGGATCCGGCGGGGCTGGACACGGCCGGCTCCAGTGGGACCACGTCCACCACCGGAGTCGTGGGCTCCATCCGGAGAACGTCTACGCCACAGGTGAGCCGATTTTCAACTCCCGATCACTGACAAAAATTACGCACTCTTAACTTCAGAGTTTCCATTGTCTACACTATGTGTTGAACCTTTCGTTGACTAGCCTTTTACTTCTCGGTGGAGGTTACTGCTGTCGAGAAGTAGGCGGCAGCAGATTTAGCCCTGTAATGAAAGGTTGAAGGACTTTAGAGCACAAGAGATAGAAAATAAAACCTGCCGAAGTAGTAGTGCAGTCGCAACCCTACGGGTACTTGTTTTCGGTGCTGAATTCGAGAGCGTACAGCGCGTAATGAGTTAAGTTAGAATTTGGACCTATCGATAGCCTTATCAATGTGCAGTCTCGCCAAGCCTTTATGTTTTATATTGCTGTCATTAGGGCATAGGTCTGTCGTGAAAAGTCACTGAACTTCCACGTGTACTATCATATACAGAAAAACGTCCCCCCCTACAACCACCTAGAAATCGGTGCGTTGTGGTTGCCTACCTTACAATTAGCTCGGCATTAGCCGCAATCACCTGCCTGATTCCGAGCTAAGGTAGGCAACCGAAACGCACCGATGTCTAGGTGGTTGCAGGCGGGGGAGGTTAGTAGCTATTTAAATGTTTACCCATAACACGTAGAGGATTGTCCGTCAGAGGTGTTCTTTTTGTCAGGGATCCTTACCAAAATGCAACGTTAGACTATCTCCATAGTTTGTCGTCGCAAGGTTGACCAAAAAGAATGTTGTTTTTTGTTGTTGTTTTTTTTAATTGTATTTTGAAAACCGTTCGTGATATTGGATTTAGAACATGTCATGGATGTAGGGAAATTGTTATGTTTACCCCAACACTGATTGTTCGTGTTTTAAACGGCTCCAAACTATTGGCCACCTATAACTTTCTCATCGTGACAGATCTTCGGTTCAGTTCATTTTAACACTATATCGGAGTCTCGGTAGTACATCTCTCGATACTGTATCCGTTGCGGTTGCGAATCCAATATGATTCTGGCCGACCAGAATACATAAGGCCGAATGGCTTCCCAATGGGTTGCCAATCTCAGTTTTGAATCCCCCGGGCGAATCTCCTATCGCGACTCGACTGCACTCGTCTTTGATCGGAGCCTTCGGTGATATTCGGCTCGTGAATCATTTTGCCCAGAAACGGCTTGATCCTAGAGTGGTTGAATAAACGTGACGCTAACCCCGGCTTTATTGATTTCAAGGCTTTGGCGATCAGGCGGGGATCAGCGCCGGTGACGCTCAGTCCCCGCGACGACTTGCCGCTTGGGGGCGCCACCAGCGGCAATGGCGGCCTCAGCCTGCGGCCAGGCAACGAGCGCTACACTCGCCGGGGATCGGTTCCCTTCGACGTCACACGCCAAAGTAGGAACTGTTACACTTTGAGTAGTCAGGTCTTGCCCCCAGGCATGCGTCCCGTCGTCCAGTAGAACCCTTTTCCTCCCCCCTAAACGCTTTTTGAGTTTGGGAAAACCCATAAATGGCGGTGGGAATCCTGCGGTAGAAAATAATCGCCAGGCTGTCATGTTGGTTGCCTACTCTCCTTTCTTAAGGATGACCTTTACCAAAGAATTACGTGGTTTGGAAAGCACTATACCTGTATTGTGTAGGGAACTCTTGTATTTTGGTTAGTTTATGAAATAGCTATCAGACGAAAACTAACTGAGATACGTCTTGCGCCCGTTTGAACATTATACTCAATACAAGTATATCGCTTTCCTAATCCATATTGTTTCTTGCAAACGAGGATACTTTTTATCGCCATTGTAAATGGCTTTGCACCTGCAGAATGCGAATTTTTTGAACAAGATATGGTAGGGAACATAACGATCTCAAGAACATAATATTTTACTCGACCTTAAAGGCTTTTTTGGATCAAAGTCTGTGTTTTAGAGCTGCAAAAAATAAAATCGTGGAGTAATTTTTTTAAATTTATTTATTTCTTTCAGAGGAAGAATATCACAGTAAAGTCTCGATCTGAGCAAAAAAAGAAATGTCGCGCTAAGGAGTAATGCTGTAACTTTTTCTTTAAAAAAAAAACAACAAAAAAACACCGATTCTCCTTACGAGAAAACTTTTTTAGGCGTACTTATTTTTCGATAAATACGCTATTGACTCACGGGATCAAATGAAATAGCTGTAATTGCTCTTTAGAGTTTCAGCTCAACAAAATCCTTACAGGCTTGCAAGACAAAATTCTTTGAGTGGAGGCGACAAAATTTTGCGCACTCAAACATTTAACCAGCTGGGTATTGCTTGCCTACTGATTATTTTATACCGCCTTTTTTTCTTGCTACCTCAATTGGCTTATTAGTTAGTTTCGAAGACAAATTTCCTGACCCACTTTTATTCCATCGGGTAGAAGAAAAATTCGACAAGCGAAATTAAGCGTTGTAACGAAATAAGCTGTTTATGGGTTAATCTGACATTCTTTTTGAAAAAAAAGACCAAATCCGTCCTTTTTTTTGGCAGTACTGTCGTGTATTGTGTTCAGTACTTTTTTCCGACCGGCAAAATGTAAATAATAAAATTAATGGTACACAAAGTTTTACCCTCGGAGAAAAATTTGAGATGACATCCAGCTGAAAACAAAAGCTATGACGCGGAGTCGTGAGGTAAAAAGTTGAGTTAGACACGCATTTTGATAAACTGTACTTTCGATTTGTCACTTCTCTTCCATGTGACAAGAAAACACGTTCTCTGAGTTGTTGCTTAGTCCACACGATTGTTTTTTACGATTTTCCGTTACCAATTTGCGAGGACTAAATTCTAATCTTTAGACCAAACTATTGCCGATCAACGTTTCAGATAACTTCCAATTATGTCCCAATGTTAGCACCTTTTAGTGTTTTTCGTAACCGGTTTGAAATTAGTGTAGTCGTGTGGTGATTGGACGGTGTGTGTTCCCTTTTTTGTCGTTTTTTTACTGTTCTGTGGGGGTTACAACTGTTCAAGATCCGGTCTATACCTTGACTACAATTCACAATTCTGTAACTCAGATGCAGCCGTTGACGAAAAAAAAGACTAAATCCTATTTGGTTCGAAGCTGAAATAATTAAAACAGTGGAGTATTATGTCTGAATAATTTTTTTGAGAGTTTATGTTGGCAATGCTGCTAGGGAAAAGCCTTACTAGGATGATAATTAACTAAAAATGCTGTTAGATAATGAATTTTAAAATAAGTCGAATCGGATCGGTGAAATGACATTGCCAGCCATAATTTCCTGGAAAAAATTCTGGCATGTTTGCCATAGCTTTAATACTTTTTCAACGCCTATGAGACGTAAAGTTTACATTCCTATTAATATTTTTTCTCTCGCCCTAACTTTATTTGACATAGCTAAAAGAAATTTGTTTCAACTGTGTTAGTTGCAAAGAGGGAAACGTCTTATAGCCGTTTTTTATGTTGAGCAAACTAAATCGCTCTTTAAATTGAGCACGGCCCAAAATGTTTCAAAATTAAACGGCTTTACCTGAGTCAGTGATCAGAGGACATTGAATAATTTACATGTGTGGGAACTTGACGAGACATATAACGTATATTGAGACCGATGAGTAGACTATATTTTTACTGAATTATTAAAAGATTAAGAATTTTATCTTTAATAACGGATTGGATCTTATCAACCTCTTAGTAAGCAGGTGATTCTCGACTTGATCGCCCGCTAACGCGTTGATTTGGGTTGTGATTAAATTAGATTTTGCTTACTCAGTTCCGATAACTAAAAAAGGTATTTTTCTCTAATACTTTGCTTAAAACAGTGGATTAACTGTAGGAATACCGTTTTCGAGTTCCAATTAGTAAAAAAAAAATCGCAAAGGTTTTTTTTTACGATTAACGTTTTGAGACATGAGTTTACTTACAAGTTTTTTTCGTTGACGTTTTAGTGTCCTCGGTTGGTTTCTTGTACAAAGAACTGATTAAGGGAGCAACCGAGGCTGTTAAGATAATTATTTTCATTTTCGAAGTTTGGTAAACATGCCGGTAAAGGCGACTAAATTACATGACCTTTTTTGTCATTTTAAGCAGAAAGTTTTGTGGCCTAGCTTCTGAAGAGATGTGATGGACACATTATGTCGCGGAGGGTGCTCTTCTGAAAAAATATTCCGATAGGAAGAGCACTCAGTATGACAAAAGTAGGTTTGCCTAAAAATAATTTGGGTTGGGTGTCTTGTTATCATCTGATACCGCTATTCAGAAGTGTCAATAACATTGAAACATTTCTGGAATGTTCACTGCCATTCGTATATCTTAGCTTTGTTACATTTAAAGAATTTTTCCTTCGATTTGAGAAAGACTCTCAAATAATAATTTGCTTGTTTTCGTAAGAGTTACTAATCCATGACAATTAATATTTTTTTCTAATGTTGGTGTTTGAGGTACCGGTACTATTATTTTAATCATTCTCTGCTCAACACGATGACAGAAACGAGTGTCGTTTCCATACAATGGGGTTTTATTTGTACATACATTTTTTTGGTATTTTTATGTTAGGTTTAAATTATACTTCTCAAACGTTATTCTTGTGAATCAGGATACCGTATTTTCCTGGCAATACAGATAGTAAGTACCCTGTGAGAAGTTGATGTGTTAAGTTTACTCTTGATAAAATCTAATGTGTTGTCCTGTAGCAGTTACCCGTTAACTTTAATGTCGTTTGACATATGATTGACATCGGTCTACGATCAAAAGTTAAATCACTTCTAATCAAACATTTTCTTAAAACGATTGGCAATGATGACTTTACCAAGATCTTCATCTTCTTTTTACCTTGTTTCTTAGATGGTTTGAAGACAATTCTTTTACGACGGGTTATTCCTTGGCTGCCATGACGAATTCGTATTCTCATCTTTATTTTCCGAGCCTCAAATTTTTAACAGCCTAAAATCTTTTCTTTCTGGAGTTCAAGGGGATGACCCGGTTACCGGTTGTGAATTTTATGCTTAAATAGCACCGTTTCAATGCCAAAAATTGAAACAGTAATTATTTTATTACCACAGACATCTCTATGGAAGAAATGCTTTAAAAACACCTGGGGCCTGATACCTGTTGTTTCCCGGAATATTTTAACACCTAAATTTGACTTCGCACCTAAACTTGTGAGGTGCCTGCCAGTCAAATAACGATA
>Ga0058701_10002918_pt1 | contig 13266 bp, 10 predicted proteins | sample AgamicOrMae_FD_97039 | JGI IMG/M metagenome (GOLD analysis project Ga0058701, IMG submission 97039) | Agave microbial communities from Guanajuato, Mexico - Or.Ma.e | ecosystem: Host-associated > Plants > Phyllosphere > Phylloplane/Leaf | place: Guanajuato, Mexico | collected 2012-06-04
GTTTACAACCGTTTTAAGATAGAGTTTCTTGGACATTTTGGGGCCAAGTGGGCATCAAGAAAAGTTGGTTAACTTGAAAGGTTAAATTTCCTTCCACATGTTCCTCCGTGGTTTCGTCTTTCATAACAGTACGGGGATTGACGATATACTAACACATAGGCTGGGTTAGATTAACCTAGGTTTCCGTCCATGCTTTGGTAACGTGCCCTGTGTCTCGCTTCGATACCGCTCCGCTCGGCTGTCGCCAAGCCTGATGTCACTTCCTCGAGACAATCATTGTAGCCGAGAAGTAAGCGACATCAGACCAAGCAACTGTCCGGCAAAGTTAGGTTAGGTGCATTACGCTTTGCTCCGCTGTCGCGCCGCTTGGCTTGGCGATAAATGGCGGAACGTGGGAGGTGGGAAATTGTGTCTCAAATTTTCAGTGATTGTGTCATTTGAGATGATTTCGTTTTGGTCGTTTCAGAGAGAATTCTGATGCTGCGGCTGCGGACGCTCACAACTTAACAATACTTGACATCCAAAATATGTTTATCGTTCTGAGTACGTCCATCAGACATGTGAAGGCAGTTCTGGCGGAATGGGGATCACTGTACGTGCTGACCAGTCAAGGAAACACTCAGCTATATCACCTACTCGAGAAAGATCTCCAGACTAAGCTAACTATGCTTTTCAAGAAGAATCTCTACGATGTTTCTATCAGGTAGGCGTGCAAAGCAACATGCTCTGATTTTTTAGGATCTTAAACATAATATCCATGATTACAACGGAAGCTGATTTTATTTTTTTATTTTTTTTCATTCATGTGCTAGTTTTTGAACTTTTCGAAGGTGTGGACCTGCCGAATTCAAGTTTCTTTTATTGGTAATTAGCCCTCCGGACTTTGAACCTTTTTCACTAATAATATACCTTAATTGGATTCGTCCGCATTCTATTATGTCCAAACCGTACTTAATCCATGATCTAATATTGCCAGTCTAGGGTAAATATACCTAATCTTACATTATCTTGTCATTTTGATTTGCCGAAGTCCATCTCGAGAATAAATAGTTTTACATCAGCAAAGCTTCACAGTATTTTTCAAAATCATCAGGATATCCGTAACGTTATTTTTCAAACCGTTATTGTTTCCCCGTGTATCACGCGCACCTACAAACCGCTCATTGGAGGGCCACCTTACAAAACAGTGCGCATGTCTGTAAAGTATGGCATGTAAACTTCAACTCGTGTAGAGAACGCTTTTGCAAGGCTTTTCCGGTCTGAATTTCAGAATAGCGAGGAGCCATCAGTACGATTCAGATGGCCTTGCGGAAATCTTCAAACAGTACGGCGACCATCTTTACCTGAAAGGGGATCATGCTGATGCTATCGAACAGTACATCAAAACCATCGGCCGCCTCGAGCCCTCTTACGTGATTCGCAAGGTACCGCCAGCCCACAGTACCTTCTCCTCCACCCACCCCTCTTGCCACCTCATACTGCGCCCAATCCACTGTTTAGGGTACAAATAAGACCAATGTTGGACAATAGCCGCTAATGTATACCCTGCTTTCTCTTGTTTGGTTTTGTACTGAAGTCAGTCCTCTTTCCTTGCAGTTTCTGGACTCCCAGCACATTGAGAATTTGACCACGTACCTTCAAGCGTTACACAAACACGGCGCCGCTACTGAGGACCATACGACACTCCTACTCAATTGCTATACTAAACTAGACAAGACGGATAAACTGAAAGAATTCATCATGGTGAGTGAATTCATCCTGGCTTATCTCTTTCATGCTTAAAGTAAATTCTTGTGCTCAAAGGCGTGGATAACCGAATGGCGATTCGGAGACAACTCTCTCGGTTGCCATTTGTTGAGGATGTTTCCTCGAGGCAAAGGGTGCCGATAACAGGCTCTTTTTATTAATCAGAATCAGCTAAAATGCTATCAAACGTACCTGACTACTACAAACGGCTCGTCTCCGTCCTAACTTTTGAATTTTAGGCATTCAAAGGTAGCAAGAATTACATGGCGTTTGTTGTATGGACGTAAACGAAAATATTGAAGTTTTTTTTTAAATATATTTTACGAGTAAATTTCCCGATAAGTTTCTTTAAAAAACGTTCCCCATGATTGGTCGAGTTAAGATGAACAAATTGAGACTAAAAACATAGTATTTTACCGTCGTTTAAGAAAAATATTTGATAAAAACCTCTAAAAACTACATTTTTTGAAAGAAAAAAATGAGTTAAATCAGCAATGGCGACAATTTTAAAAACTGAAATAACCATTTCTATTGGCTGGCAACTAATCTTGATGGTTTATTTAGTCAAACTTTATAGTTAATCGTGCTTTTCAGATTTTTAAACACATTTTTGTCATTTTTTGTAGAAATTGTTTTGTGAATTTGACTAGCTAAGTCGACGAAACATTCTTGAGGTCTTTTTATTTTCTAAAAAGAGTCTGGTTTCTTCAACCGTCATCGATTGTCGACGAATCTATCACTAATGAAGCGGTTGTCTTTGTTTTTCAGACCAAAGATCGAGAGGTAGATTTTGATGTAGAGATCGCCATCAAAGTATGCCGGCAAGCTTCCCCCGATGACGCGTTGACTTTGGCGGAAAAGCATCGCAAGCACGACTGGTATCTTAAAATACAAACAGAGGATCACGGAAGGTATAAAGAAGCTCTTGCGTACATAACCAAGCTGGAATTCGAAGAAGTAAGTGATCTTGTGCAGTCTTCCTCGTAAGTTTTCGATGCCTGATTCCGACTGCACCATGTTTGGTAATTTGTCCGCAAATTTTGAGTGGATGTGGTTTTTCTTAGGCGGAGGCAAACATGATTAAATATGGCGCCGTCCTGCTGGCGAACGTACCTCAGGAAACTACGGAGTTCCTCAAGAAACTGTGTACGGATTACGAGCCAGCCGATCGGTCTCTCATAGATAAGGTGAGGACAGCTGTTCCTTAAAGCCCAATATAGGTAAAGAGGCGGAAGCGAGGTTGAGCGCTGTGATTGGTCGACGAGAGGAAGAGAGAGAGATAACACGACTTGCTGTGTGTGCGAGAGAGACAGACATACTAGCTTGCTTAGGAAACCTGGCTGCCGCTCCCAGACCCCCCTCATTCATTCTATTTCATTTGAGCCTCTTTACCTATACAGGGCTTTAGGTGAGACTAGCCTTGGAGCTGGGACAGGCTTTTTGCATACTGGTACATGTAAAACCTGGAGAAATAAAAATAAGTTAAAGTTTGGAAGTCGAGGAATTTCTGTTTTACATTTGGTGGAGCTACTTGTTCAAAAACCTCAAGTCGACGGTAGCTACAAGATCGCTTTTGAACTTCCCCCAGCTCATGAGTGACGTTATTTAAAATTGTTGCCAGGCAAAGACTGTTCCTGATCAAGCCGACCCGGACGACTTCATCCATCTGTTTTCGAACAGTCCTGATCGTCTTCAGGAGTTTTTGGAGTATCTTCTACAGGTATGGAAGGCAACGTTTTTATTTTGTTCGCTATAATGTCTTAAACCTGTATTAAGAGTCATAACAAAGTTGTTGCGTTTTTTGAACTCCGTGAAAAATCTTAAAACAAATTAATGTCTGTTTTTCTCGTCGATTTTTTTTAAATTCTATGAATTCTCAGACCCACTTTGGCAGCAATAGTTCCTTTGCGTAGGCAATGTACATACGAAATATTTGCTAGACGTCGTTACTGCGTCAGCAACATTCTACTGTCATTTGAAGAAAACCTCATGGAAATATACAATCAAAAACTAAAATACCAAAAAATAAAAATACATTATTATTCCTGTTTGAAACCAAAGACAACTTAAAGTATACTGTTTGGAGCTGAGTTAAACTTGATTTAGTTTGTTGGAAACCAAGGTCAACTCAAACATGAAACCAGGGCTTAAGCCCCAATCTTATGGCTTCAGCAAGGTATTTTGTGCACATATGTTAACATAAACTTGGTACTCTTCACAATTGGGTCAACTTACGAGGGGAGTACCCTAACTTCCCTTCTCCGATTTTCTTGAAACTTTCAGAACTTTAAGATAGTTGTGTGGAAAGATACCCAAGCCCAAAACTTGCTGCCAGAATGCATTTTTCTCCTTAAAAACAGCGTTAAAAATTGAACAAAAAACGTAAAACACGAAATATTGCCAATATCTTGAAAACGGCTGGTAATATTGCAAAATCCTTAAAATCTCCACCTCATGGTTTACTTTTAGGTGTTCTTTAAGGAATGATTATTGGTTTTAAATTATATAAAAAAAAGAATATCTGATTAAAATTGAACGCTATTATTTAAGGTAGTAAAAATGAATTTCTGCAGCAACTTTGGGGCTTGGGTATCTTTCCATACCGCTATCTTGCAGTCCTGAAAATTTCAAGGAAATCTGGGGCGGACAGTTGTAGAACTCCCCTTGTTAGCTAGTTAGATTTGCACACCTAGGTCAATCAACGAAATTATTCTAGTTTGATTACTTTTTTATAAATCCTTAACCCACCGTTATTTTGGATGGTATGAGGAAAACGTTTTTACTGGCTCGGGAAAATCGAGAAATTTCGTTCGGGACAATCTGCGACACATCTGCGCAATGTCAGGCCACATTTTCAACTGTTTGTGAATCTGCTTGCAGGCAAAGACGAAGAGCCATTCCGTGGTTTTCAAGACTTTATTAGAGCATTATTTGAGTTCGTGGAATGCGCTGGAGGACACCGGCGCGGTGAATGTGTCCAAGCGCCGCCATTACGAGCAGGCAGCGATGAGACTCCTCAAAGAAGCCGACTCCTCTTTTAGTCGCGATCAGCTCCTCATTTTATGCCAAGCCCACAATTTCAGGGCAGGAATAATCCATCTACTCGAAGAAAATAGATTGTGAGTACTGGTTTTCGTTTGCTTCCTGAATCTCCACTGCCATGGAAATACCCCTCAGTGATACAATTGCTTACCGTCGGAACCTGGTTACGGCATTAGTGAAAACCTCATGGATGTAACTCTCCCATGACGAACTAGTCGTCTTAGTCCCTTCAAATGGCTCGTTGCGCGTCCCTATTTTGATTTCCCATACTTTTTGGCTGTCTCACACTCTTTTATTTGAAATTAAGCTAGAAATAACCACATTTCGGCCTTACGTAAACATTTATTCAATAGAAAAAGATTAAGTATCACGGTATCGGAAAAAAGTTTGCCGTTTGTTCGGGCATCTACCGATGTTTTACGCAGTTTTTGGGCATGAATCGGTTAATCAAAAAGCTCAAAACACTCGTATCATTTCAGTAAACATTTCTGTCCGCAGGTATCAGCAAATCATTCAATATCACATTCGTCAGCAAGATCTGAAGTCCGTACTGAGTTGCTGTCGGAGGCACGGCCAGCAAGATCCCAGTTTATGGGTTCAAGCTCTCTGGTTCTGTGCGAGGGACCCTCGCACTCCTAGTAAAGTTTTAGAGGAAATTCTTCAAGTAATAGGTACTTTTGAATCCTGCCATTTAGAGTAATCTGTTAATTCCACACTTCCTTTATTATTATTATTATTATTTACATACATATTATTATTTACAGAAAAAGAAAAGTCTATGCCGCCTCTCCTAGTTCTTGATGCTCTCTGTAATTCTCCTGATGTGTCGTTGGCAACAGTGAGATCTTACCTCCTTAGCGTTCTGCAAGCGGAAAATAAGCTAATGCAAAGTGAGCGAGAGTTGGTCAAGAAACACCGGGAGGACAGCCAACGAATACGTGATCAAATCCAACAGATACAGACGAGGTAAATAGGAGATACGGGAATATCCTGACAAAACTAACTGACCTTAGCACATCTTCACACTACTCAAGTAAGTAAGAAAATCGTTGCGAGCACCATAGCGCCAGAGGAGAGGGCCTTACAGCCCCAGAAAATCGGTTCACGGAGGAGCAAAAGGGCTTACCTGTTTCGGATTGGTCGGTACATAAAAACGCTTGCACACTGAAAGGGTCATTAAATTCTGGCTCAGCACGGTCGATTTTGGCTGCAACGTTGTCAAGCGCTCCACGCTCTGCGCAAGCATGAAGCTGACAACGATGTAGCTGAGATTCCGGCGATCTTTTTTGTTATCCCGAGAACTCGTTTTTGTGTCGATCAAGCTCTAAGTCGGAGAACAAATCTGAACTCGAAATGAGCGTGTGAGTATTCCGCGTCTTACACGGATGTCTACATAACATGACGTTTTGTTTCAGTGCCATGGTATTCCAGCTGTCGCGATGTAGTATTTGTAAACACCCATTAGAGTTACCGTCCATACATTTCTTGTGCCTCCACTCCTTTCATCAGCAGTAAGTAATGAAGCGAAATGATTTTTCGAGCAAACATATCTCGAAGCGACTAACTGATGGCTTGTGTTTCAGCTGTTTTCAGAGTTATTCTGAAAATGAAAATGAATGCTTGACATGTTTGCCAAATAATAAGAAAATATTGGACGCAGTGAAGTCACAGGTGAGCGATAGAAAATTACTGAATAAACGAAGTCCGAAACGCATTCTCTTCTTATTTAAAAGATTGTAACGCTTGCTTTTGTTTTCTGTTAGGAGCAAGGAAAAGTGCTTGATGAATCATTCCACGACCAGTTAAGTAGGGAAGAAGACGGATTCACTTGCGTAGCAAAATATTTCGGACTGGGGCTTTTCAACCGGATCACTGTTCCTGAAGTTCTTCAAAAGAAACATCCTGTGCCACCAAGTAAGTCTTTCATTTATTTACCTTGAGTGACCATCTTGCAGTCATTTTATTTTTATTGTTTTCTTTGAAAATCTAGTATGTCAACTCTTTAAAATTTAGCTGTGTATTTTTTTTGGGGACACTCACATACACACATTATTTTATTGGTGAATGATCTGACCCACAATTTTCCTCTCGGTTCATGTACGCTTCAAGCAGCCAATCCTTACCGTGTTTTCGAATCGTATTGTCCACATTAAACACGAGGCTAGCTTACTTTAAATAAGTCTTTAGGTAAATCCACTTCAAATATAAATGTAATGAGACTAGTCTAAATTTTCAGCCCGTTAGCCGTTTTTGAGTGATTTTGCGTCCATTGGCAATCTATGCTTTTTAAAATGTTTTAGCTTCGTAGATAACCATGTGACAAGCTCGTCACGGGAGATAACCAATAAGCAGAACGGCTGGATTGAATGCAAAGCTTGGTGCTAACTTCCTGTGTAAATCAAGAAACCGGGCCTAAACAGGCTGATACTTTCATGTCGATAAGGCAACAAGGTTTAACGTTGCTCTCCAATGTCTTTCACTGATTATCTCGAAAATTATTGGAGGAGTTTAAATATTTCGCAAAAGCGAAGCTATGCGTTGTTCTGTTTAGTCTGTTTTGTTATTGTCTACAAAGTGCAAAGTGAGTTTTATGGAGGATCCTTATATTCTGTTGTATTCGATCATCAGAAAAACTGTTAAAGGTACGGATTTGTTTGTGAAGTTGTGGGCCTTAAAACTTCTATTCGAATGGACGCCTTCTACTCTAGTATAGCCCAAATCGTAAACGGGTTACGAGCGATTTCGCAGACCTGAAAAACTGGAAACTTTCCCGTGAGGTGGGAGGCGGTACCCGCTGGCGGACTCTTACGGAGTGCCCCTGTTTGTTTTTTTTTTTTTTGTAATCAAAGTAAAGGTACCCTGGCAATTCCAATGCTGTCGGTAATGTTTACTCAAGGTACCCTCCAACACACTGTAGAAAAGTGGGACACCTTAACGGGTAGACTTACAGACACACGGACAATCAGGCACATTTTGCTAAAAGAAAAAAATGAACATAAAGAAAACGATTTTTTCGACGTTTTGATGGGTTTACAAACATAGGCCGGCGTAAACTCGATTTAGTGCCGTTACAGTACTTTCTTTGACCTGGAAGTTACAGTCAAAAGAAGTTTGTGTATTTTCTTTGTATTATTTGTGAGCATTACGCCCAAGATCTATCTCTTTTATGAACGTCACGCGATTTCTTAATGATCCCTCGAGGAAGAAAACTTCATCATGTTAATATGACTTTCCTTTTCTTTAAAGGCAACGTAGCGCAGAAGCTAAATGATCGACCAAGCAAACCTTCCCCAGTGAGAGATACAGGTGAGGTACCGTGCCTGTGTGTATTTGAAATGAATACAATCATTTGTTGAATTATCATAGTTGTAAAATTTATCCTGATCCTGAGGATTTTTTTGCTTGTTTAACAAAAGTTGTAACACGTGATTCGTCTTTTTTTTTAGGGCCTCGACCAGCCGAAAGTAGCTTGTTAATACCATCAGTTTCTCCAAAGCCTAGTCGGAATACAGTCTTATCCGCTTCTCCAGCATATAGTAAAAGTAAGTACGGATCGAGTAACTAGTCCGAGATTCTTCAATGATCTTGAGTGGGTATCCCACTTTTCCTAATTTCCCTGTTTCAAGTCTGAGTGTCTTTGAGCGTGAGTTGCGTGACACACTTTAAACTGACTCCATAAGATCACGACCAATGGAGCTCCAAAAAAATCCGTTTCAAAGTGAAACCGATAATATTGGCACTGAAAACTGTAGGAAACTGGCATTTAATCAAATTAAATTTAGTTATGTTTTAAGTGGCCACGTTTTCAGCGAACTCAAGAGCTTTGACCTATTTCTTTACTACCGTATTTGCTCGTGGACAAGGCGCACATTTTTCACTCTTTTGTGCTCCAAAGTTCAATGTGCACCCTTCACAAGAGTGCGCTTACACTCAGGAATTGAGAATCGGCTTCTTATCTACCACTAAAAACGCTGTTGCGCTCAGTACTCAACCCAAATACGGTTAAAGTTGAACACAAAAAGTTTACGAACGGGCTTAAAACTTGCAGCCAAAAACTTGACTCAGGTAACGGTTTTTTGACACCTAGGAAAGAAAAAGCTGCGGAGATACAAGGGAACGCTTTAATGTCCTAAAAAGGGCCTAGTACAAGTGGACAACATTGGAGTGTGACAGAGTGATGGAATGATTAGGACTTGCGATTGGAATTACCGCCCGCACATCTTTACTAATTTTGTATTTGCCCGTAAATAAGAGGAGTCTTGCCTTCATGACGCTAACAGAATAAAAGGCAGGAGCTAGATGAAAGTGAAATTTCTCGACAGTGTTTCGAGTAGTTAATGGCTAGTTATATGAAAACATGTTTTGCAAGGTTTTTTTTCTGTCACAGGTGTTCCGACGGTCCTTGCATCAGCTGAAAGGTCTGTCCTCGCTGAAGTGAAACCTTTGCAAGTGGAGAAGAAACCGATTGGCGGCGTTAGTACGTCCGCCGATGATCAGTATGATGAGAGGAAGAACCCGTTCAGTGAAGATACTCCGAAGGCTGTCGGCTCGGATAGCGGGAACCCATTCGGCGACGATAGCAGTGATACCGATTACGACCCAAGTCTCAATCCATTCAGTGAATAGCTAATATCTTCGTTCATTTTATTTTTTATTTTTGGAGTGGCTGCAATGTATTAGCTCAATATCCAGGATATTATCTTGGTCATCTTTTAGCCGTAATGTCCACGCAGTGATAGTTTTTAAGAGAAAATTGATATTTTTGGGACGTAAGGCTCCTACAGCACTTCTGCCGAGGAGGCGGTACCAGTTATGTGAAAACTTCCGTGCACAATTTTAGTTTTTCCTTTATCTCGATGCCTAGTTAATCATGATCAAAGATTTTGAATCTTTTTTTTTTGGTCATCGTATAGTATGCGCTACTATGAGCGAACCATTTTACAGCTACTTTTTCGCGCTTATTTAAGTCTGCTCAAAGATATAGCAAAAGACCGGGCGTAATGTTGTTTCAGGAAAGTAAGGCTCATTAAGTGGTTTTCTTTCCTATTAATCATTCTAGTCTCCTATTCCTGTTGAGGTATTCGGTGTAGGAGTTGAAGTTTAAGGACTGACATCTTTTGTAGATTCATAAATAAATTTTGTCTTTGTTAAGTAAAAAAACGATTTATTTCATATATTTATATTTTGACTGCATTTCTCCTTTACAATAATAGAATGTAATATTCCATTGTACGGCGAATATAAATATAATTAAAAATATCATGTATTCACATAAATATAAAGATAACAAATAAAATAATAAGTATTCTTGTATACAGAATAAAAACCACCAGAGTTGGTACCAGCAACCACTTTATGAAAGTACTTTCTTGAAAAAAAATCGTTGCTCAAATTAGCGATCGACATAATTTCTTTTGAGATGGGGGCTAAAATCTCTGATTGACCTGATTTTCTTAACTAAGGTAACATTACACGTGTGGAGCCTTGGAAGGTCCATGGTTATTGACCAAAGAAGGAGGAAATGCTACAGAATCCTCTCAGTGCACATCTACCGAGTGTCCCAGACCACGCGTCCACCCCTTTTTTTTCTCGAGAACGACTAGACTCTGATTCGTTCTGTTAAAGTATTTATCTGGTAATCGACTTCGTAGAATTTGGTGGTGTTCTTAGTTTTTCTGTATGCGCATAGCATCATGGTGCACGTGCACACAACTTCCGAGTTTTAAATGGAAACCAATATTTTTTTTAACATAATCTAGCAGACTTTTTGAAAACGACTGTTTGTATCGTAAGTTTTTTTTCTAGCTTGTGACAGTGAGCCGCGACGAGTTAGTGAAAAGCGCAGCTATTTGCACTCAAACGGGTTTCTTTACTTGCGGCGGCGTGCAGCGACCTGCCAGCTGGTCGCTAGCCCCCTACTACCACTCCTGCCCTCATCTTCTAGGCGCTGCTGATTGGCGCTTAGATTATGGGTCGGGGCGGCTCACTGTCACAAACTAGAAAAAACTTACGAGTTCTTATTTTTGAAAAATCTACCAGATCATGCGGAAAAAAATCCTTTTAGCCGAATCTAGCGCATCGAGTATTTTCATCGACTGATACAAACGCAGTTTAGAGCTTCATTTTGCGGTAAAAAAAGTGTTAATTTTTACCAGGCAGTATTTAAAATTTTAGTCACGGAGACGACTCTCGCGGACCGGTGTGAACGCTAGCACGCGCTGAGCGCAACTGGCATGCACCATGTTGGGCTGAAAGGACAACAGGCTCCCATTTAAAATCCGAAAATTATGTGCAGTTACACTATGATGCCATGCGCACATAGAAAGACTGAGCACACCACCGAATTCTTCGAAGTCAATTACCAGATGGATACTTTATCAGAAGGAATCTACCGTAAGTGTAATCGTCTTCGAGAAGAAAGGGGTGGACGGGTGGTCTGGGACGCCCGGTGTACACGGAATCAGTGAAATTAGTATTTTCAGCGAACAATATCACTATATACCTCATCAATCTCCCAAGCAAACAATAATTGAATCACTAAAAATATACTTTGAGTGAATCACTTAAACTTATTGCGACATTGTCGATGTTGCTAAAGATAAGTACAGTATTAAAGACGACTCAAAAGGAAGATTAAGTACTAGTAAAACAGTAAATACTTCTGCGCAAATATACTTTCCCCTCACCCACCATTCTCCTTATCCAATACCCAATACTTTGATACGATATTCTAAAGTTTTAAACAGACTTGCAGACATTTTGAAATCTTCGATTTAGTGACAATGTAGGACTAAAAACACAGCGACTCCTAATACTGATTTACATCACCGAGTTGCCCCAGTGATATGAGTGCTTGTGCAACGAAATAGAACATATTTGTCGTTTAAGGTGAACCAACGCGAAGTTTTGTCCTTGATCGGTAAGGGACGTATCACATGTCTTGGACTGAGAAACACTCCTGACACGGAACGTTTATAGTTCTTCCGGGATCTCTTCGGTGACAAAGCCAACGACAGAGTTGTCCGAAAGCTGGAAAACCAGGAGAGATCACAATAAAAGAGAAATATGTCCTCACTTAAATCTCTTAATAGTTATAAGAATGCAAGCGCATTATTCAAAACAAATGTCTCCCCTTTGGGATTCTGCCCTGAGAAAATAACTGATAATTTAAACCGATTCAAGCACTTGTGAGCCAAAGAGACAAGTGCAGCCTAATACTGAGCTGAACAGAAGGTAATGATTTCATAGTCTTGAAGTTAAAAAGTTGCTTCATTTTAACAGTGGAGGGTACTTAGCTTTTTCTAGCCGTCTCAAGACTGATTTGAGAGGGGACTGACAACCCTTGGAAAGCTATTTGTTTTGTACTCTTCTCATTACAAGAATAAAATTGACTTGACGAACCTTCCGCATCCGTCTTAATCCACGCTCATGACGCGGAACGATTTGTTTGCATGCACGGGTCAATATATCCGAGATAGACAAGATAATCTAAATGGGATCACTAATCGCTGTCTACTTGACATGGCGGCACCCAACCAGCGCACTTTTCAAGTTCCCTCGCCACTGCAAGGCATAGGTTGTCCTTGTATGGGGCAGCAACGATCTGGAAATAACACACATTCCTTGCACAATAGTTCACTTTCAACCAATTTCTGCCGTAAGAGAGCTTGTGACATGTCAATCAACATGAAAAAAAAAGCATATAAAAACACCAAAGTAACAAGGTTTTTGGCTAGGTATTCGGTACAAAAAGGATTTAATATTTGGTCTATGAAAAGTTGAGCGCGTAGCTTTACCTAAAATACACAAATTATGAAAGAGTTTTCGTCGTTAAAGATTTGCCAATCTTGTGATGCCATGAGATTCTTCGGCACAAATTCTGTTTAAAATGTTTCAAAACCACTTGAAACTTCTTAATCGAGTCAAAATAAGTGCTGCATTTCAACCCAAAATACAGAAATAAGAGGATATTTCCATCCTGTCGTTTGGTTAGTAATTCCAGATAAATCACGGACGTAAAGCTAAATCAATCTTACCTGCACTCCCACAGGTAGCCCATCTCGACTTAATCCTAGGGGTACTTGAGTTACGGGTAATTTCAGCACGTTGAAAATACTCCAATAAGAGAAGTTGTAAGGTCGAAGTAATGAGGTGTAATGGTAGTCTGCCGGGAAGGGATGGCTAGGGAAAAGTAGTATTCCGTTGTCGCCCAGCTTTTCCTGAAAAATGACGCACAGGGAAGACATTAGTTTACGACAAGATGAGCGCGCGGGCGGTTTCAATCGAACAGGGGCAAATTACCAGAAGGCTCTTGCGCAACTCCGCAATTTCTTTTTCCGCCCATGTGGCGTCCTCTTGCGGAAGAATACTCAAATCGAATAACCTCATCATGACTGGGACCGTGTGTTTACTTCGGCCGGTGAGCAGTCGACCGAGCTCGTCCCAAGGCTTGGATTCAAACTAGAAAGGCCACAAGAA
>Ga0058701_10002919_pt1 | contig 13265 bp, 11 predicted proteins | sample AgamicOrMae_FD_97039 | JGI IMG/M metagenome (GOLD analysis project Ga0058701, IMG submission 97039) | Agave microbial communities from Guanajuato, Mexico - Or.Ma.e | ecosystem: Host-associated > Plants > Phyllosphere > Phylloplane/Leaf | place: Guanajuato, Mexico | collected 2012-06-04
GTTACGAGGCTACCCGCGGCATTTAATCGCGGATCAGATTTGAACCGCGAACCTCAACCGAGTCTCGACACCATCACTGGCAACGAAGCAACGCTAACCACTCGGCCACCGAGAAGACGTTCAACCGCGGTGTTCGGAGGCATACTTTAATGAAGAGGCCTCGGAGAAAGAAAGAAAGAAAAATGCAACGGAACTAAGAATTGAACCCGCGTCGCGAGGATGACGGGCGGACACGCTGACCACTCAGCCACCACGCCTTGTTGGCGCCGAGCACAAACCCATGCAGTAAGAACAAAACCTGGTTCTTTCTCGGGTGGTGCGGTACTTAGTCTCCACATCGCATGCATTCTGCGGCTCTGACAAAAGACCTGACTACGCCGGAGCTGCATAGAAGAGAACCCAAAGTCTTGAGCGTGCACTCCATAGGCAACCTAAACAGCACGCGGCCGTTTAGCCATTACCAAGGCAACGACTTTTCAGGCCCGACATCCTGGCTTCTGTGACTTACGAGGACATTTAATGTTGCCTTTGCAAAGGAAAGGGCTCCAGCAAGTGTCGATATAAGATCAAAATATCCAGAGAAACATTCGGCTACTTCAGTAAAGAACGAAGATTTTTTTGCGAGGGCGCGGGCCTTGCTTCTTTTCGTCTTCTCTACCTTCATACCCAAAACAGATATGGGACTAACTTAAATGCGTGTTTATTTTAACGTTATAAGTTGGATTAAGCCATTCCCCCGACCAGCATCGTACAACACCAAATCACAAGGTAGACAAAAGCAAGCTGAAATTCCTGGATACCATGTCCAGTTACTTTAAATCAAGATGGGGAAACCGTCTCCTGTTTTAAGGGCGAAATCATTCCACGAGAACGTCTTTTATTGAAAGCACTTCGCATTCCTCATGAAAAAAAAAGTAATATGACGTTTGTTCTGAGCTAACTACGGGCAGCAAGAGTAAAGGCGCACTATTTTTGTCCGATAAGAACTGGGAAGGGGAATTAATGAAAAATGGAAGGCAGTAGCGAGAGAAAAATAAGAAATGGACTTTATTGCATGTCTATATTGTCTTGAGGCGCGGGAGCCTTGCGGGAGCCGTGCGGGAGCGGCAAGGCGGGCCATCAGCACGTCGAGGCAACGTCGGCCCGCCTGCCGCTATGGTTGATTAATGTGTCTTTCTTGAAAATGACGAGTAGGGGTGTTCCTGTGAATTGACGACGGCATTTTTGGCCCTTAAGTGGAGTACAACCCCCGATAAGGCACCCACACACTTCCCCTCAATTGTACACCATTTCACGATAGGTACACTACACGAAGCGAATTTCGTACTGTTTTGGATTCCGCAGTTAAAAACAACTCCGACGTAAAAATACGAAACAAGATATTTCATCCCATTTCACGAAAATGACAGATGAAGTCACTTTATTTTCGATTCACAGTGCTCCCGGAATTTTTAGCGCAACGGTTGGAATCCCACGTTACGGGGATAGGGGGAGGGGCTGGTCAGTCGAAAATGGTCCTCTCTTTGGCATGCAAATTGACTATCGATGGATGTTATTTCTTTGCGGGCCGCACTCACTCCCATTAAGACTACCAAATTAAGTTCCCGCAAATTTCAAGTATAATTAACACCGAAGCCACTTAAACGACCCTAGATCAGTAATTAAAACTGTTTTGCATGCAAAGCTTCATATTGGCCCTACTGTTGACATTACGCGCTATTCTAAGCAGCAGCATCGTATTAAAATTAACCCTTTGCGTATAAAGGCCCAAAAACGGCCTGAATGTGTCGGAATAATTTATACGCATGCTGGAATGGATTGGACACTTTTTAAACTATCCTTTCAGAATAAAAAGTTCTTTTTTTTATATGCTTTTTCTTAGACTCACCGGCGGGGTATGTTCATGCAAGACTTTACTTAAAGACGCTAAAGGTAATATTTACCGAGCATCAACGTGTGTATACTCATAGGTAATGTTACGTTTACAACAACAGCTGTGGAACTGTTTCGCAGCTGTTGCAGCAAATGTACGTTTATCATTATGCCGCGTGACAAAATACGCGTTTAAATTTTAGAGGAAGAAAAGTCTAGAGGTTACGTCAGATAGGGTTGGAGGTACCAATATGTCAGGTTTGAGGTCCCGTTAGGTTGGATTGTGGGTCCCATTAGGGGTTGGGTTGGAGGTTATCTTCCGATAGGTTGAACGTAAGATATCATACAGTATATCACTTTGGATTAGGTTGGAGGTCACGTCAGGTAGGGTTGGAGAACGATAGAATGGGTTGGAGGTCACGTTAGGTTGACTTGGTTAGGCTAGGTTATCGGTGAGTTTGGCTGTCACTTCCCACTCTCGGCTCACAAAATCCGGTCAAAAGCGCCTGTCATGTATTACACGCTCACGCTCAGCCACGTCTACCCTCCACCGTTTGTCTCCCAAACTAATTACGTTCAGTTTAAAGGCTTCTCCGATTACGAGTAAGTCAAAGGGTCGTTAGGGTTATAAAACCGAATATTTATAGCGTCGAGCAACCGGGCATACAGCATTTGTTTGCACAGAGAAAGGAGTCCAGCAGACTTGGAGGAGTTAATAATACCCCCAAGAATCTGTTCTGTCTCCGATTAGCCAAACAATAAAGAAAACGCGAAAAAAGGGCAGGCGTATGAATAGAACAAAAGCACACGGGGACTGAAAGGACAAAAAAGTCCAAATTAGGTGTACATCTAATTGGAGCGTTGTTTTGAGACAGTGAGGCGGCGAGGCGAGAGGCGAGGCGAGGGGCGAAGACAGAAAGAACCGCGGTGAGGCGTGTTGCTTTACTTGTGGGAGGAGAGGAGAACGTAATTGAAACGAATTCACAAGGAAAGGCGTTGCATCCTTCCGCTTACAATTGCCCTTTCTTCACCCCTTTACTTCTTTTCTTCATATAAATAAGAGGCCCGTTTTGTTCGGAAACAGGCTCCGCTTTTATCAGCTTCACACCGCTTTCGACGGTTGTCTCCATCTGGAGCAGGTTTTCCAGTTTTGTGGACTCACATACTCGTGCGTTTCAACTAGTTCAGCGCACACAGTCGATGAGTGTGAAAATTTTGTTGATAAGGTAGATGAAAAGCTTGGTCGAAATAGGTGAGACAATGTTAGGTTGGTCTCAATTCGGCAAGATTAGGCAACATTCGCTCACACAAGATTGGCTTGAAAAATATTAGCCTATAGGAAAAAGTAGCCTAGGCAAGATGGCTTAATGAAGATTAGCCTGGACAAGACTAGCATAGACAAGATTACCTTGGACAAGATTAGCCTAGACAAGAAAGCTTGACAAGATTAGCCCAAACCAGATTAACTTGAAAAATATTAGCCAAGGCAATTAGCCTGGACAAAATTGGCTAAATCAAGATTAGCCAAAAAAAGATTACCTTAGATCAGATTAGCCTAAGCAAGACGGCTGGACAAGATTAGCCTAGACAATATAGACTGGACAAGATTAGCCTTGGCAAAATAAGCTTCAGCCGATACAAAATTATACCTTGCGCGAAATTAGCCAAGGCAAGATAAGCCTATTCAAAATAAGCAAGAGGTTTAGAACGCTAAAGGTTGACGGAGAATAGGCTAAGTTAAATTAAAGTAAGGTTGAAGTCACGAAAATATTTCCAGTATCCCATTCCTTTTACAGTAGAGTCTCAGTTATACGTCTCTCAGTTGTAAGTTCCACTCGTTTGTACGTCCAATCGGTATAGTCTCAGACAGAATACTTTGCATGGCGTTAAACGGAAGATTATTTTCACTTGTACGTCTCTCTCACTTTTACGTCCAAATTTTTGAGTCCCGACCTGGACGTATAACCGAGATTCCACTGTACCTAACTCACAAGGCACCCGTTAAACATTGCAAACAAGAACTCAAAGGTTCTAAGATAAAAGCCATCTTCATGGCTATTTCTAGTTTCAAAACATAACGATAATAAAAAGTAAACTGAAAGCACCCCGCCGGCCACACCTTGGCAGAGCATCGATTGCCTAACTCAACGACTTCTCAAAGAAAGCAAATCGGTAATGTTTTAAATTAATCGAATCGTGATCTACAGTTATCAATTGTAAGGGAGTTTCTATTATTGCCACCTAGTGCGGTTGACCCTTTGGGCGTCCGGCTGGCCGTTGAACGTTCGGCCCCTGGTAAAAAGAACTCAGGGTTCCCGTGGAGGGTTCCCCTGGAGGGCTCCCGGCGGGCGGGCGGCGCAAAGAACGAGCACCCCTTCGTCGCGGTGGGGCGTCAGCGCCGCTTTTGTGTTAAAACGAACGTGTTTTGTGTCCGCAACGCTTCTTTTTCACTGAAAAATATTGATTGAATTGCCATCAAATCAATCCTTTCGCACGTCTTCGTGACCCCCATCAACAAACGCAACATCAACAAACAACTGGAATGGCGAAAAAAGGGAAGAAAAAGCACCATATTGGACGAAAACGACTCTATTTAGAGCCGAAATTCAGCCAGGGTTACTTAAGAAGCCTTCTTTTTTAGACGTTGAATTCTTTTATTCGGCGTTGCATTCTGCTGAACTTACCTCAACGATGTTTAGGAAAGTCAAATAACGAATCATCTCCCCTGAAAAAATGAAGGAACAAATATTACAGGTCAGATTACTGATCGATACACTAAATTTGAATTAGTGACAGTCTCCGAGATTCATTGAAAATTCACTGAATGACAGTCAATGTAGCACCATTGAATTTTTCAGTGAATCTCAGACTCCCACTGATTCAAATTTAGAACGCACTGATGAAAAAAAAATTCTTCCGTTAAAGTGTTGATTTGTTAGTCGATGCATGGCCTCGTCGATTTGGAGAATTAAGTCAGTCCATTCCTCATCTATAATATTTCGTTGAAAGAGTTATGAATGATCCGGGAATGAAACAAAAAAGTCCAAATGTGAAAGAAACTTAACGATGTTGCGGATGACGAGGAGAAGAGGTCCTTCACCTCAAAAGTTGGCAGCCCTGCCCCCGGAATCATTTATTTCATTGCATTCGCCTAGCATACTTAATCATAAATTACCAGTCGCACTAGAATACGGGACCAGTGACGGATTGTGACCACGTCGTGACCAGCCATCGCGCAGTCGCTAGCTGCCCCTCTCCACCCCACATCGCTGCCCAAACACCATTCGATACAGCCAAACCCGTTTAAAATGGATCCCAGCTTCAAAAGGCTATCTTAAGTGCTCCCGCACGCACTATTAACCAGCTCGTTTTTCTGTCACCTCAACGCCGATATATGACAGCGTTGGACCCAAGATCACGCGTCAAGGACGAAGCTCCGATATGATATAAAAATACAGTGCACACTTCAAAAACAAACACATTCATAACGCTGTTCATTGCCACACATGAGAGGCAAATTTTCTCAATCACTGTGGCTGCTTTGGTAAACGGGCAACTTTAAGCCACATCAGCTTTGAAATCACCTGCGCATCCAACATAAGCAAATAACAGACTTTTGAAACGGCTGATATTTGCTTCTAAAAAGATCCTAAATAGATCACAAAAAAAAACGTTTTAAGGAATGATAAATACCTGCTTGGGTGTGAAACTAAAACAGACGTAGTACGTATTTTCGTTATTTTTCAAGGTAGACTTATGTTCAGCCCTATCAATGGAAAGCTCTCGCAGAGACCTTTTAAATGATGTGGCTGAACACAGGTTTATCTTGAAAATTGGCAAAATACATTCTACCCCCGTTTTAGTTTCACACCCAAAACAGGTATGGCGTTCCCTAAAACGGGTGTTTTGTTTTTACTATAAAAAACGGTCTGTCTCATATCTGTTAAGGGTATGTTTTTTAAGGCAAGGAATTGCTCATACAGCTTAAGCGACCTATCACACTTCTTCTCAGTAATTTGGGCTACTTTAAGCTAGGCTATACCTTCAGTGGCCTGGACTCCTTTAGCTTACAATATCAGCGAATAGAAGTTACACGGCGCAAAAGTGTTGGAATGAAAAGTTTGGACGTCCTTTGTCTCTATAAGTCACTGCTCTCCTTTTACGTGTTGGAACAGAATTTTTATCTCAAAACAAAATATTTCCCTTCTGAAGATCAGATTACACCGATTTGTTAAACCGAACTATTTTGTTAGAAAAATGCATATTTCAAGTGTCAGTGTCACCGGAAGTTCACGCCGCCTTAATTTTTCGTTTCCAACCGAGTCTGTAATAGAAGGCGTCGCTAGCAACGCCACGTCGCGCCCGTGCGACATACCACAGTGCCACAAGGCAGCCAGCGGCGGAGGGCGAGCCAAACCCACAGAGCTGCTCGCTCAGATCTGATTCTTCTCCATTTTCATTAGCTTCTTCTTGAAGCCTTCCAGCATAACAAATTTCCTCGTCTTCCATAGTTTTACATAGCATTTCTTATTGTATTTACATGATTATCATCATCACGAAGGTTTTGGGCTTCGATCCTTATAGTCTGATGTTTGGAGCACGAGTCATTATTTTTTATGTGTGATATACCTTTTACACATATCTCTTTGTCTGCATAACAGGAGAGTATGCGAATTGCCGTTCCTCTCCTCGAACTATCATCCTTCTACTCCAACCATCTTTCTACTACTCCTGCCATCATCCTTCGACTTCTCCCATCATCCTACTATTCCTGCCATCATCCTTCGACTCCAGCCATCATCCTTCGACTCCAGCCACCATCCTTCGACTCCTGCCAGCATCTCACTACCCCTGCCATCATCCTTCGACTTCTGCCATCATCCCTCGACTCCTGCCATCATCCCACTCCTCCTGCTATCATCCTTCGACTCCTGCCATCATCCCACTCCTCCTGCTATCATCCTTCGACTCCTGTCTTCCAAATAGTGACAAAAAGGTGACGACATTCCCGGAGGTGATTAATAGTGACAGAAATTGTTTCAAATGACAAAAAAGTGATAAGTGACTCACTGGTAGCCCTGATGAAAGTACCGTCAGGCAGAGGATTGATAACATTCTTCTTCTTTTGATTACCAATATGTATTTTTGTCTAATGCTGGCTTTGCTGTGTTGGAATTACACGCACCAGGACCCAAGGTCTCTGCCAAAGACCTTTCCACAAACTATAAGAAAAAATACATTTTTTTGTTAAATCCTTTAGACGTTTCCTTAGTGTTTATGATGAGGGCACATCACCGACCTTAAAAGCCTTCTCCGTATCATTCTGGCAGCCGGCGAATATATCATTGCGTATCTCCAAAGTGATTGATACTGAAGGAGCATTGAATGTTATTTGAAGCAATTAAGTCGGTAGGTGGGCAACAATAGCATCCAGCGAGAGTTTTTGTAGCGGCGAGCGGAGCCATGCGGGGCACTTGGCTTGCAAGCTGGCGCTGCTGAGCCTTCACCGCCACGCACAGCCCGACACTTTTCCTAATGAAAAGATCAATTATTCGGGTGGGCGAGGCGCTGCTAGGCGCTGCTAGGCGCTGCGCTCCATACATCGGTCATTGCGCATCAATTATTTTGACAGACCCAACATAACGAATGGACTCAGGCAACAATGCATGTCAGGATCGCGCGATACGCATCGACACTCATTGTTGCCGCCCCAGCAGTTCGCAGCTTTTTTTGTGGGTATCCTGCCGTGCCGCGCAGCGCCGAAAACAGTCGCAACAAAGGTGTCCAAGTGGCAGTGGGCTTTTTTACCTGGACTCGTAGGACCCATATGGCGGACGGCACACCTAAACAAATATGTGGCCTGAAATTGCACTTCCTCGCCATTTGTATCGGACACCTTGTCATCACTTCAGTTCCTCTTTGCTCATTCATCCGATACCTCTACGTTCTCTGTCGTCTACAAACTCTACGACTCATAGCAGTCTTCAGATTTCCTCTCTTCTTCGTTTTGCTCATTTGTCCGATTCCTCCTCACATCCTAGTTGTATCCTTTCTTCCTTCGTACAACAATCTCTTTGCCTATGGTATCGCAAAGTCAAGTCTTTGTCTCTCATAATCTTTGTTTCTTCGCATGTCATCTCATTCCTTTCGTATCTCAAGCTCATTTCTTCGTCCCATATTCTCATTCTTTCTTTTCTCAATCGTATTCCTCCGTTCGTAAGTTCTTTCCCTTCGTTCCTGGCCTCCTGGCTCCTCAACTTCACTCTTTCATTCCTCAATCTCATGTGCCTTCGTATCTCAATCATGTTCCTGACTGACCTACTTAATTTTGCTTGAGTCAAGAATACAACCAGTTTCAAAATAAAAAGCCCTTCTCCGTAAGGAAACGAGCTCAAAAAGTCACCATTATGCATCATATAGAACTTTCCGAGCGTTCCCTGGACACATCGGTTCAGTGCGGTGACCATTAATGGCAAGTCAAAAGTTCAAGGGAACCATGCAATCGTGACTAAGCCTCTATGCACCCTGCCCACCTTTACGCACCTCCTTCCAGTACATTGTATATTTTTATCCACCCGCACCTCCACACCGCCCTCAGTTCCGCAACTCGCAACCGGTGTTCCGGTATTCTTCCCGTGTCGACGGCTGCCCCACCCACCCTCTTGTCGATCATCGCACCCCTTGGCAACGGAGCGGAGTGCGCAGGAGCAGAGGTAGCGACACTTGAACTCTCTTTGGCCAGTTTCCGCGCGAAAAATAGGAAATAATGATGCGGAGTCTCCAAGGGTGGTTTCTCGACAAGATCGCATCATTGTTGGCTGGCCGGCGTGCCGCCACGCCACAAAAGCAGGCTGTTCCCCAGGCGAGCCGAGGAGGGTGCGAACACAGCGAGCGACTTCGTGGGAAAAAAACGACAAGGTGTCTGTCGCCCACACACTCTCTCTCTCTCCCACCCGCATGTCCAAAACTTTATAGTGTTGCGCGCTTCATTACGCCCGATTCTCTGTTTCGCCATAAAACTGATAAGATATGGGGTTAGAGAAATCTCGAGTGCCCGCATTCATAAACCAATCCCAACTTGTAATAAACAAAAACAAGGTTGGCGCTACTCCCGCATAAACACAAAAAGAAGCATTTTGAGGAAAAGAAGGCTATTTATTGCACCCCCTTACACAAAAAAAAGCCTAAAAATTAAAGTTTTATAGGGTTTGGTGGAAAATTTGGCAGTCATATTTGTGGTATATTACTTGAATTAACATGTTTTATTTTAGGTGAATTTTCGAGCTTACGTTTGCCTCAGCAGGAAAGTATATAGAGAGATATACGTTAAAATTACGTTTCATCGAGCAAAAAAAATCTATAAAATTAGAGAAAAATGCATTTTTCTTTCATTTTCCATAAACAGTAAAAAAAAAAAATATTTTAATTTTCGAGCGGAGCAAGAACTCTAGGAACTAAGAAACACAACAGCAGCTCGCAAATCGCAAACTTAAGAAAACACAAACACTAGCATCATTTTTCGTCTGAAAGGAGCAAGTCCCCAATTAGTCCTTTTTGAGTCAACACCGATCGTGTCCCTTCGTCACGGCCGATCCCCCAGGGGTAGCTCCCTATCGCATTTCATCGCCATTGAAAATCCCAGCATTTGAAAACTCTTAGCCGATTCCGCGTCACTACAATCATTTTTTTCCTCCTCTCGGCGGCGGCAGTCGGTCAGTGGGGAAGTGCCTCCCTTCCTCGTATCACTTTTCGCAAAGTAAATGCAATATCCGATCAAAAGTACACGTCAACCCGTATTTTATACAAGTCATTGACAACGAAAAACGACACCGATTTGAGGGTTGTTGTCGGATCGCCTCCCTTGGGGGATACATGGATGATGTTCTGCGGTTCTGCAAATCCCAATCACTCGGTTCGGCCACCAATCGGAATCCCACGCCTATGGCACGAGCCGAGTTCATGAGCTCCACAAATCAGCAAACCTACAGCAACTGGCCTGGCGCCGCTGCAATTTCAAGCACAACTGTTTCCGCTAACTTCATCGAGTGTTGATTTATTGGACTGATCAGTCTGGTTTCTGGAATCACTGATATTGAATTTAAGCGTTTAAACGTGCGCGATTTTTCAGATTTTTTGTTCGTTCTCCCCAGAAACCGAAAATCCGAAATATTTGGCTCAGACAAGTAGCAAAAGTTACCAAAATTACTCAATATAAATTGTCCTTAAAATCACCGACAGCCGCGAGTACCCTAACAAGCAATCTTATAGATAACTTCTTCAGCCTTTTATCAATTTCGTAGAATTTCTCAGAAGAGCAAGGTATTGAGTTACTCCTCCAAAAATCGCAGACAGGATTATAACCCGCTCTGAGTCCACTTCAGCAACTCGCACTTTTGAGGGGGGGGGGACGCAAACTGAACTGCCCCTGTGCAGGCAGGCCAGCCAGCCAAACTTAGCAATCGTACTCCAGCTCTTGGAACTATCGTAAAAGGGACCATTCATCAAACACAATAGCTCCCTCCCTCCCCCTGAACTTCTATATTCGATTCGACAAGGCGAGTCGTACACACACATATTGAAGGAGAGCAGTTCGCGGGGCTCACTTCGGCCGCCGAGCGTTTTTCGAGCACTCTTCTCACAGGGAGATGTTTTTGCTCCGGACCTCTAATTTCCCCTTCTCCTCTCATTTAGGTGATTTGTCTCGCCTCACCAATTTTCTGCGATTTGCAGAACAACCTTCGATAATTGTAGTACGTCGCTACGCGCAGGTTTGTCTGTAGAACAACCTTGTTCAGGGACTATCCTAAGATTGGGGTCAAAGTTCACACGGCTCTTCACCCCCCCCCCATGAATCCAGATCTTCCCCCCCCCCATGAATCCAGAAGACCCCATAGAAATGAAATGAGCCGAAAAAAGATAATGCTCCATTTCGAAGGCGCTGAACATTTTAAAATCGACTTTTTGCGGAATATAAATTTGGGTTAGCCACTTGTTAGCAATCCTTTTCCCCCCTTCTGGTATTAGTATTAGTGTTAAAGTATTACTATTATTAGTATTATACATATCTACATGTAGATATACATCATATGCTATTCAGTTCATCGAAGTTTTAAGGGGTCCCAAAAAAGGGGGTAGATTTAAACTCTCTCTTGCGCAAATTATGACATTTCATATTTTCTGATACGTACTGTTCTTAGAATCATATTCGGTACAGCAGAAGCCATTCCCCCCTCTCCCAAGAAGAATAAACGAAAATATTCCGATTGCACAAAACATAGGATTCTCGAGGATTTCTTGACGACTCCCTGATTTCAGAGGAAGTGGCATTTGTCCTCCCAAGGGAACCATGTTTTCAAAAAAACCTATCCCGTAATAAATACACCGCGTTTATTATCTGCACGCTGTACCGACAAACTTGAATCAATAAAAGAAGCTGAAATGCTGATGTTTCGCTCGCATTTGCTAGATACGGCAGACTTTATTCCACCATGAAAGGATACACGCCAGTCGTTTTGCCGGAGATGTTTGCAAACTATGGTATGAACACAGTATTAACCCCGAATCCGCCCGAAAGTCGGACACAGAGGTATAGAGACCCTATTTGTTTCAGACTGCGTCCATGGCCAAATATAGGTATTTGCCGAAAATAGGTCAACAGAGCGCTGAGCGTAAACCTGTCGTAACACTCGTTGCGGGTACCCATTGCATACGTCAAGACAATTTACCGTATCCTCGCCGGGACGGGTAACCCACAATGGCTTGTTTTTCCATAAAAATACTCGTTCGGTCGACACTCCACTTGACTCGAGACTACGTCGATTCCGGTTTTTAAACCGAAACTTCTTATTGAGAAGCCATTCCTAAGCGATCGAGAATTATCGATGCTCGAGCTCGACATTATATCGACGTTGAAAGCTCGTTCCTCACCGGACTTTATAGCGCGACGATTCCAGAGGACAGACCTTGAAGCAAATTACCTAGATCGATCGGAGCTCTGTGATACTAGTTCTTTCACTGGTACCGCACCAATAAAACACGTCGTTAAAACAAAATATTCTTTCCCACGAATTGGAGAGAGTTATGTGTGATCATTGGACATTTAGAGCAAAGCGTTAACAATGCAACATCGGAACCAGTTGTGACTGGCCATTTAATTTTGAGGTTCTCATTCCACAGGCACGAGCTTGTAGAGACATGGATGGTATTCGACAAGGGACATGAACAATACTAAAAAGAAACCGTTTTAACAGGAAAAAGAAAACCATGATGAGTTCAACTCATACTAAACACCTCCTTGCTATAGTAATATAAACAAAATAAATGGGCATTTTTTTATACTAACCTAGAACTCTGCATCTGCGGAAAAAACTCAATTTCATCCGAAAAAAAAGATGAAATAACAATCCAATCAGAAACAAAAATTTTCAAAAAAAATTGAAAATGCTAAAAAAAAAATAATAATTTCAAAAAGATGTCAAAATTGTTTTTTGAAAAAATATCAAATTTAAATTTAAGGAAAAGCTTTGTAATAAATAGGCATTTTTAGCGCAAAAGTCGGCTAATATGATGTGTGAATGAATGCTTTGGGAAGCACTCTAGGTGGAAAGGTCTCAATATAAATGGTTTTAGATGCGAGGACAGCAAATCAATAAAAAATAGTAAAAAAATAAGCGTCGTTGTGCCCTGGAAAAACAGGCAAATTCTTTTATCAAGCGAACCTATCAATCTTGCACCTAACACATCAGTCATCAATTATCGAGATCCTATCCGTGTTACAATTTAGAAAGGCAGACACGTTTCGTTTAGCCAACTCGACTTTTCGCTGAAAGTTTAACCAACTTTGATATCAAACAACACTTTTTTTAGGTTTAAATCGGAGCACACGGCTTTTGAATAAATTCTTAAAGCCGTATTCCACGAAAAATCCAGAAACAGTACACGAGTGACTACGTCAAAAACTCAAGTGGTATGTCAAAATTAAAACAAATTAGATACGAAGTGATTATTCGCAAGGCAAGCACTCGCGTCGAAATGCGTGCTTGTCATTGCACACGATTTTCCCTCGGCTCACAGTGGCATTGTTCGTCTCCACTGTAGCGTGATGGTTCCGCATTCGATTTTGAAGCAAGGAGTCCCGTGTTCGATACTTCTCTCCGGCATGTTTTTTTTCGGGACGTTAACACTCGTTTAGTGGCTAGGTTAGGTTAGCACTCGTTTAGTGGCTAGGTTAGGTTAGGTTGTGTTAGGTTAGGTTAGGTTGTGTTAGGTTAGGTTAGGTTGTGTTAGGTTAGGTTGTGTTAGGTTAGGTAGGTTAGGTTAGGTTACGTTACGTTAGGTTAGCACTCGTTTAGTGGCTAGATTAAGTCGGAGTAGGTCAGAATAGATGACATTTA
>Ga0058701_10002920_pt1 | contig 13264 bp, 5 predicted proteins | sample AgamicOrMae_FD_97039 | JGI IMG/M metagenome (GOLD analysis project Ga0058701, IMG submission 97039) | Agave microbial communities from Guanajuato, Mexico - Or.Ma.e | ecosystem: Host-associated > Plants > Phyllosphere > Phylloplane/Leaf | place: Guanajuato, Mexico | collected 2012-06-04
AACTCTGGTGGGGGAACAGTATCCCTAGTAGTTCGTCTTTCGTCTACATAAGGTGGCGCGTTTTTATCAAGCCGCGTCGTGCTGCTATACAAAAAGTCCGGTTTATATTTGATCAACCCTTATATAAATGGCCAGGAAATGTATAAAAAAATATATTGATCTGATGGCCGGACAAAGTTCAAGCTCAATACACACGTTTATATGTCTTTATAGCTCCGTCTCTATCACAGATCTTTGCTTTTATTAGACTTACAATTCGCCGAATAAAAAATTAGTAAGCCAAGGAAAAACCGGTATTTCTAATATAAAAATTAAACAATCCCTTTGTTTACCCATTATTCGTTTTCTTTGAGTTTCGCAGGGATTCATTTCAATGGGTATATGTGTAATAGTATTCAATAAGTCCTCGTTGATTCGGTGGGATAAGTATTAAATATCAGAATTGCATTCTGGTCTGGTGCTGTTTAAACATAGCCGTACGTGCAAGGAGGTTGCAAGTTAGAGATACAGCACCTCTCCCAGCTTGAGAGCCTTAGAGGTAGAGAGGTGTCAACTGCACCGTCACCGCTGTATCCCACCAATCAGCGGTGCAGGTTTCATGCACCCCACGAATCAGCGCACAGGGCCGGAACAAGTTATCGCCTCTCTACCTATGAGGCTTTCTACTCCAAGCCCTTCTCCTCCTCCAACCTTTACCGCAGTCACCCACATCTTCCTGGCGTTGCTGTCGAAGCACCTCAGTTCTCATTGTCAGTCCAGTTGGTGTACAGGTCAAGTGCGTTTGATAATCGATCAGTTTCGCGAGTGAAAATATACGTGGTTTAAAGCTACTCAAGTGTTATGATCAGTTTAGTGAAGATTGTGTTTTGTGAATCTTCAGGTGTCCAACCAAATCCAACCTGTCGTAGCGCGTTCGGATTACTCAACATGACAAAGGTACGTAGGCCTGCATATACTAAAAGAACCTTAATAAGCATTTGCGAGGGGAAGTTGCCATACAATTGTTAGGTTTCTTTAACGTTTTCTTTGCATTTTTGCCCCTAATGGTAAATGGACTGGCCATTACTTCACGTAACTCGTGACGAAGGCTCTGTTTATGTAAATTAAGCTACGTTTGATCTTAGGTTATCTCTCATGATCCATACTACGGCAACTGGAAATTTGTTTTTCTTGACGCGAGCGTTTGAAGGCTTTGACTTCTGCAGTCAAATGGCACCAGAACCACAATGGTGGCGCTGACTATAAACTGTGTTGCGGTAGCCATAACAAACCTCGGGCCTCAAGCAGACGGGCAAAATATTCATTCTAAAGGCATGTCCTGCAGGACAGTACGAGATATAAGGACTAAGAAAAACTAATTCAATAAATGAACCCCGCACAAATCCCGTAAGGAATGGCTTTCAGTCAGAATTTCATGACATTCACATGGTCAGATAGTAAACAAACGGACCTTGCTGCCAGCCTGGTTGCCAGCGCTGTGTTTGTTTGCATCGAAAGAAATGCGAATGCATTCCCTCTTCCCGCTCCCCTACCCCCGAAATCTCCCCGGAGAACTTCTGACAACTCTGGTCGCTAGAAGTGTGTCCGATGAAGCGGCCAATCAGAGGCGCGCTAGACTAGCGCATTGCGTAAAGGAATGTACACACCTTACAAGTTCAATTACAGGCGTAATAGTTGTGTGACCCTGGCTGAACTGTCCGTGCGGATATCCGCTTGGATATCCGATAAGATGTCCACTTGGATATCCGCTTGGATATCCGCTAGGATGTCCAAGCGATCAGGTTTTAGGCTTTAGGATCGCAATGATCACGCGCACCAACAGTATGAATATCATGGAATTCTGACTGGAAGCCATTTCTCACGGACTTTGTGCGGGGCTCTTTGAGGGTTCTAACAATGTAACCGGCTTTTGAAGAAATCAGTGGAGAGCTGGAAGCGCACACCGTCGTCTGCTGCTCATTTCGGATTTCAAACAATGAATACGGCAATAATAATAGCAGTGTGAACTAAAATTACTAAAAATAAGTGTATAGTTGATTTATTAGGCCCTAGTTTATGGCAATTCTGTATTTGGCAGGACTATGTTAAAAGAATAGAAAGAGAGTCAAACAGGAGAGCTAAATAAGTGTCTTATATTATGGAAATGGAAGAGATCGTCTGGAATAGGCCCTCTAGTGAAACGAAACAAAGTAGCGTTTTTTTAACAGCTTGCATTTATTGACTTAACCATTTGGTTTCTGAAAAACAAATCTTAATCGGGCTGAAAATGATTTTTGATAGAGACACTCGCAAGAGGCTCGACTAAAATCTTTTGCTCACACTCATGTACACAAACAATACGGTCATACCCTTTTGCTCACTCACACTGAATAATTTGGCCAAAGGTATATTATTGTCTCTATATAATCGAAGCATAGACAAAGCATTTTGACATTCACTACTGGATAATTGGGTACTATTGATTGACAGGGACCGACTTAACTTCTCTAGGAAGAATGTGCAAAAGTGCTCTGCACTAGTTTTGTCTAAAACAAATCAACACTAGAATTTCAACCAACAAGAAATAGCTGCAATCGTTATAAAATAGAACTAATTGAGTTCGAAGGCATGTCGTACAGTCGCGACAAAAAGTTCATCACACCTCGAGAGTTTGTTGAAATGCCTACGAAACAACTAATAACAAGAATTGGCCAGTCAACAAAAAATATTGGCATATTCACAAATGAAGATACGTTACCTACTATTTACAATGTACAAATTACAATCGAACATTGAAGTATTTTTTTAGATACACACAATTTTTTTGGTACTTGTTCAATATAATTCCGTTCTCATTCTACTACATTCACCAAGCCATTCTAGTTTGCCTTCCGGTTCGGCTGCATTATCTCTACTATCCTGACTGATGGTCAGCTCAATTTTCTTCTGGCAGCCTTGATATGTAGCTGTATCCTTTACAATATATTTTTCTCCTACACACTGGTAACAATTCATTAGCAGAGCAGATTTGCAAGCGGCGCCCAATGTTGCAGCATTCAGAAACTTGCTAGTCTAGGAAGAGCTCTGCTGCCCCCCACCACTACAAAGGTCTCACTTGCTCGCAACGGTTCGGTCCTTCCTACTAGTCGTAGACCGCAGGGGGCAGATGTCTGCTACCCCCAACACCTGCATTGGGCGTCATTTGTAGATTTGCGCATTGCCAATACTCGCCTAATACCTTATCATCGTCCGTGCGTTCATTCCTACGCACTGACACCTCAGAAGTCGATGTATTTTTGGTTCATCTGCGTTGCGCCGAACATTCTCATATCGAGACTTCTCCAATTATTTATAAAATCAATACATTGGCCAGCGGAAGTCACCACCTCAGCAAGAAGAGGCGTGGTCGGAAAATTGTTGAAAAGCAAAATGAGTTGGTTAAACGGTTCTCCGCCTTTGAGGATGAGAAATCGCGTGCCCAGCGTCGACCGCCGGCGGGCGCTTGACCGAGCAGTTCCTCATCCTCGAAAGGCGCTCTATTCAAAAGCAGCTTGTAAGAAGTTTTCAGTCCGGTATGCCTTTCTGCAGACAGAAAGGACTTCTACGACTGCAGATGGAGGAAATGAGAGCTGAAGTATACAAAAATAGTTCCTTGCAAGCCAAGGTTGAATGAATACAGTGTTGCCAAACCGTCTTACTGAGCAAATACATACATTACATACATACACATAACTAACATACATTTGCTGTTATTCCGCCTGTGCGAGGTTCGAGGCCGAGTGGTAATTCAAGCTTGCACAAAAAAATAGACCCCTTCAGTATTTTTTCATTTTAAATATCCTAGGGTATAGTGCATTAAACCGTCTGCTTTGTTATCTCGTGTCTTTAAGGTCATTTTTTTGTACAATACACACTTCTCGGTGCCGACCTCGGCGACACCTTTTGGAGCACAGCCGAACTATCAGCCGGCTTCGAAACTCATCGGCAATAGAGTTTTCAAAAGTTAGAGAAGCGAGAATCCCAGAAGAGGACAGCTATATCTCATTGCTATGCATTAGAAAGAGATAGCGGCTCCTCTAACTACCGGAGACTCTATATTGGCAACACTGATCAAACCGAAACAGACAACAGTGACATATCGGCAGAAATTCAACTATTTATATATATCGTAACTATATATAGTAGCTACATACTCCGGCACTAGTAACTATTTAAAATAATCTGTACAAAATAAAGATTTGAACATCCATACATAGGAAAAATACGATAACTAGACCCTATAGAGTATGGAGGATCTTGCCCTGTGCGCCTTTGAAAAATCGCCGAGTTTCGGTGCTCATGTCTTCGTAAAAAGTGGCTGCACGGTTTCATAAACAAGAAGAATAACTTACAGCCAGACTTTGAAGAAGCTAGATTATCCGCCTAAATTTACCACCCCTTCGGTGAGCAAGGGGTTGGATTAATTGAACATTGTTTACTTTCTCTCTTCCTTCCACGCACTATCGTTTGACAAACTTTTGTTGACCCAATTCAGCCCACTCTCCTGAGGAGCATGTTCTTTACCCAGGACAACTCTGGGCGGCATTCTTGTCCCCGCTGTCACGTGCTCATATTTGGATCACAAGTCTTGAGCCAAAAAATCTTAACTTGCCAAGTTGTATCTATGATTAGATCCAGAAAGAAGAAAAAGCATACCGGCTCTTCTAATAGTCTGAACTTAATTTTTGATAGTTGGATTACGTGAATAAGATGTCGAGGGTCAACAGTCCAGCAAATCTTCCCGCGTTTAAGAATCTGTTCAAGCACAGTGATCTCATCGTAAAGCTACTGAAATTTTGGAGTATAAAATATCAATTCAAAACCCACTCATCTACTCTGCACTGTTCAGTGCATAAACCTATGTTGAAAGGCGGTTCTTTGAGAGATTCGTGTTGGAGACGTAATGTCACTGGTTGTGTAACTTAAAACTTAACCACTCATTTTAAAGAACATCTTACCAGCGAACCAACCACGTCTCCGCTGTTTGCCCATAGGCTCGTGTCATGTCCCTCTCCCCTTTAAACCTTCGGTGTCACCTTTAACTTATTGCCTCTATGGAACGTAGTAACAGGCGTTCAGATGGGAGTACTCAAAACCACGTCGAGAAATTTCAAACATTCCTGATTTTTTTGTTTATCCTCTTTATGCTTCCTTAAATATAATCTATTTTGAAGCAGGTCCGTGAAAGGGGCGTTTTTAAAGAAGACTTTCTCAAAAGAATACATTAATTGCAAAAGGCATTGATAATAAATATAAAGGCTTTCAATGAAAGATCAAACTCGAGAGGTGAATCCGAGATGGCCGCTTGAAGTGAAAGGACTTTGCAAGGGATTTTCCCTTCCGTTGAGATTTTTTTGGGGTGGGGCTCATTCGCGCGTTTCAATTTCTTCGTCTAAAATTTTTCGCTTATTTCGAAACAACTGTTGCCGTCGCAGGGGATCGAAGTTGTGGCATTGAGTATACCCCCATCTACTGCACGATATCTCATAGAGCGACTAGCATATAGCGCCTGTAGAGCTGGTCGATAGATGTCCTCTCGTAATCCTTTCTGGGCTTGATAGCGGTGTTTGAAGTTAGCGCCTTTTCAGTCTTGGCTAGGCCCGGTAGAGGGCGCGCGTGCTGAGACTTGGCGGCCATGTTGGCGGCCATGTTCGCGGGAGACGAGAATGGCGGGAAGAAACTGAGCAGGGGTGGGGTGGGGAAAAGGCGAGTGGGTTAGCAGTTGCAGTTCGGGTTTTGCGGTCCCTGGGGCTGGTCGGTTAAGCGAGTGCCCTTCTGGCCCCCACTGATGAGGTTAGGATCCGTGTCCATCGTCTTCGACATTGTGTCACAGATTATGTCCACAAGCCGCTCGAATACAACCTGGAAACACAAGCACTTGTTAGTCGGTCATGGCACACTAAAGGTTTACCGAATATTGATGCCGTGCAGAGATGGCAACATTTTTTATGAGGTCGCTTTGAGAACTAATTTAGTCAGAACAACCATGGCAAGACACGGTGTTTAGCTGGTGCTGGTAGTTGTCCACTGTGATTGGATGCGGCAATTGGGGCTCTAAGATAATTTGGAGACTTCTTTCAATCGGATATAACAAGGCTCTACGACCTCGGTTGTACACTTTTCGGACACAGATCAATAGATGATATCATAGGTCACTATCAACATATCAATGACCGTATTAATACGGCGTTTCATGAATTATTTCCAAACACGATCAATCGAACGCATTCCATTCATAGGCCCTGATGCCAAATACCAGGAAACAGTACCGTTTTTAAAATAAATTACTAAAGTACGATATTGCTATTTAGAATAGCGATCAAAAATCATTCTATCAATTTGAATTGAAACTGCGTCCACATAAAAACAGATAAAACTTCTTAAATCAAAGTACCAAAAGTACTAGTATTAGTTTTTAACTTAAATTTTTTGTTTTTTGTTTTTAGAAATTATTGCTGCTGTACATAATTATTTTACGTAAGCCGAAATTGTATACCGTAGGAAATAGTACTATCACGAGTAAAAGGCATTCGTTTCCTGGTTTAGGTATAGCTTACGCGGTCAAGTGATTGCATCCGTTTCGGCTTGGAAATGGTAATATCCAGCCCAATAAAAGGTTCGGTATTTATTGGCCGCCCCTGCCGCATCACATTTTGCGGCTGACTGCTTCGGAGAAAGGTTGCCTTGCTCCCCAGGGACCTCCCATAAGCACACACCAGATTATTCCCCTTTTTTCTCCCCCCTCGGAGACCTGGTCATGTTTTTTCTTGGGATTCGCTACTGAAAGCGGAGCCCAGCTTGGTATCTCCGAGGAGCCGTATACTTTATGTACTCAGTACGTGTGCAGTTGTAAGCTTGCATTTATCATCACGGTCAGGATACAATACGCTCAGACTTATTGTATCAGAAAGCAGGTCAACTGGAGTGCTTTGAATTCAGCTTGAGACTCTGTTGACTGAAAATGTTTCCGATTCGTGTGGAGGATATTTTTAGATGCATTATGCTTTAAAAAACGGGAAGAAAAGTTTTGTTTGTATATGAATCAAAGTTGATATTTTCGAACGAAACCGGTCAAATAAATTGTTTGAACTTTGGTACATGGGTCTTTAATGATATTGTTTCATTATCTTTTTAAAAGAATGAGGAACGTTTCATGCTGGTAGAGCTTTTCAGATTTGATTAGAAAATCAAGTCAAAATCGGAGTCGCGTTATTCCTGGGTTGTAAAATAAGAGATCAATCGAGGGAGAACATAATTTTGGAACGAGGATATAATTTTTTTATACATCGTGGAGAGGGTAAGGAAGATTGGCGAGGCCAGTTAGTCGAAGGGAAGGAAGTTAGAACACTGCCACCTAGTCCGAGAATCAGCTGGCAAAGGTTTGAAAAAAATGTGGAGGAACCGCGAGGCTGATCGCGACAGATAAAAGTAAAAGTGTACAGTGAGTCACAAAAGTCACGACCCCTGCTTCTATAAGAAATACATTGAAGCACGGTTTGTGACTTTTGTGGCCCACTGTACAAGCCGTTGTCGGGCAATGGGGAAGGAAGAACGTCGAGGCTGCTGTCAAGTGAAGGGATGGCGTCTTACCTTGACATTAATATTGTCCTTGGCTGATGATTCGATAAATTCAACTCCGAGCTGATCTGCCAGCTCTTTTCCTCTTTTATAAGCGATGACTCTCTCCTCTTCCATGTCGCATTTACTTCCGACGAGAACCACTTGGGCGTTGTCCCAAGAGTACGTCTTTATCTGGGTTACCCTAAACACAGAAAATATTTTCAATCCCCCTTTTTTTGTCATTTTCAAGTCTCTTTTTTTTGTTGTTGTCATTTTCAAGTGGAAGCCTTTGGCGAGGGATCAAGTCGATAGCTGGTTTTCGTTTGAAGAAGTGGAAAATAAAACTAGTATCGGAAAGCAGCCTTCAACATTGGGATATGACATAAGCGAATGATTTTGTGAATGTTGACAGCATTAAATTCATGCTCAATGCTCATGGTAGTGGAGGAAATCAGCGACTAGAAGTGGCAAGGCAAACTAGAGAAAGGTGAAACATCTTTCAGCATAAAAAAAGGAATGCTTTGAGGGAAAATGCAAGAGATCAGTATTACATTGTGTCAACTCCTTTTTTTTAGGGCATTTCCAATATCAAAGTATTTCTGGGGAACGTTACTCGGAGCGTGCGACAAGGCGTAGAAGTCGCGGTGCGCCATAGACTTCACCGCCTTGTCGCACTGTCCGAATTACGTTTTCCCCAGAAATATTTTGAAAGGCCCTAGCACACCTCAACCGACACCTTAACAAACCAGTATTCTAATGAATGATATCAACACTTTATGAAACTTTCTGCATCGTTACTAAGTCTAAGGGAAATCTCTGTGATAAAAAAGTAACTATTTAAGGATATGGCCTTTCAAATACTTACCAATCCTGTACGCTATTAAATGATTCTTCATTGGTAATATCATACATGAGAATAAAGCCCATGGCTCCTCGGTAATAAGCTGTAGTTATGGTTCGGTAACGCTCCTGCCCCGCAGTGTCCTGCAAAAAGAACGCACTTAAGGACGGGCCACATTGTCAAGATAATCGAAGGTCACACCCCCATTCCGTAGCCAGTATAAGAAATGTCGCAAACAGCGGGTAGCTGTCATAAGCGCCAAAAACCACAAGCGCAAACGCCGCAAGCGCCAATCCATAACCGCCAAACGAGAAAAGTCGCAAACGCTAAAGGTCTTAACCGCAATACTAACCTTACCTAACCTAACTTAGCCTAACTAAACCTAACCTAACTTAGCCAAAAATAACTTAACCTAACTTGGCCTAACCTAACCTATACGAACTTTGGCGTTTGCGACTTTTCTCGTTTGACGGTTACGAACTGGCGCTTGCGGCGTTGGCGCTTGTGGTTTTCGGCGGTATCGAATGCCCCCCGTAAACAGCGGGGTCTTACAACGTGAATGTCCAAGGTGATTTTTTTGAGCAGTGAGCGTTTACAAAACGCGAATGCTTGTAGATGTTTGTTTCGCGCTGATGGACATATGAACCTTATTTAACAGCTACGAGCAGACTTCAACCTTCACTCATGCTATTTGTGCATCTTTGGATCACTCGAACTAAAAGCTGATCGGTCGGAACGCAGAGCAAGATCAATCGAAATACAGATCACTCGAGAGGGTCCCGGACATATCACGAAAGGAGGTCTGATTTTCGAAGTGATTGTTAGCAAAGGCTAATATCAACTGCATTCTTCTCGGACTACTAAACCCAACTTGAGTTCATCTTTTATATTAGACTCGAACTCTTCCTCAGAGGTTTTTTCGTTTAATATAATTAGACTCGGCCGTTCGAATCCCAGCGTAATGAAATCTAAGGGTACATCGTTTAGCACTGACGGTACAATATGCGATTTAACTGGAATGCGAATCTTGTATTTCTAGCTTGAACCCTAATACTGTCATTCCCTCGGAGGTATTGGATACCAGTAGCTAGCGCAACATGTAACGTCAAATATGATCTCCCAGCGGTTCAGATCGAGGTTGGAGTCCCTGACGGCGAGAGTATAGGCAAACCACATGACACGGCTGCAAAGCGTGTTGCCTCCCCTGAACATCCATTTCCAGCCCACGAATCTACCTTGCCATGATCAGGTCATGCAGGCAGCTTAAATTACAGGGGCAGTTTAATTGGAGGGTAGAGTAGCGCCACTGGGACTTTGGATCTTTTCACCTTAATTATTTTTGGGAGTAATTTTGTGATGGAATGGCCGCATTGGATTGGGACTCTGAGCTGAATATGGCGTGTGGAGAAACGATTGCGTTGAGGCGGGGAACTGATACGAAAATTAGTCATAAGTTTTTATTTATCTTTTGGACCAAAGTAAAAGTACACGTTTGGAAAAAGCTGTGACGATGAAATATCAACACAAGTTTTAAAACAATATGATTGGGGAATCACAACTATTGTTAAACTGAAGTGTCCCAAAAATGAGCACCATTTTTTTTCCCAAGACTCATGTGTTTGCGAAAATTAATTGACTTCGTTATTTTCAGTTGTAGGACTGTGCTCTAACTGGCTCATGCGCCATAAAGTAGCCAACCAAATTTTTTCTTTAAACTTTTCCGGGATAATATAAATTAGTTAAGTTGAAGTAACTGTAAAGGTAATTATTGTAGGATATATTAATTGTTAAAGGGGCAAAGTTACGCGAATTCAAGATACGTTTTGCCATTGAAGTTGTCAGGTGCAGTATTGTACTCAATGTCTATTTTCTTTTATGTTTTTTTTTAGAAAGGTTTCCTCATTTTAAGTAAAGTTTAATAGTTTTAAATGGTTTAGTCCAGGAATTTGAGGCTACGATGACCACAATTCAATCGAGATGCGTGCATATTACCCACCGAATAGAATTTCAAAGAAAAATATCCCTGGACCGAGAATCCATAGCAAGTCAGTGCCTGGATATCCATAGAAATCCATAGATATCCAAATGTATATCCATTAAAGCAAGGATAATTGAAGACTGATATCCATATAAACATGGATATCCATTCATGGGTATTTATCGTTTACGGATATCCATTACAGAATGTCCTTGCATGGATATCCCTGCTTGGATATCAATGTGGATACACACACCTGTATGAATAATTGAAGACTGACATCCAAAAATCATGGATATCCATGTTGATATCCGTGGAATTTTTGAAATCCATGTATGGATATGCTATGGATTCTCGAACCAGGGATGACTTTGCTCTCCCATACTCTTCCGTAACATGGAGCAAGTCATTACTTTTATAACCTGTACAAAAATGAAACCTTGGTTTACTTTGGACGAAAGTGGCTTGGCCTCCTATTGTGGCACGCTACGAAACTATTTCAAATATCGATCAAGGAAGAGGGAAATTTGAATATCAAATGAAGGGTTATTTAATGTTTACCCTGCAAGGAGAGCTCAGCTGGGGCTCAATTTTCTCAGATAATCTTATTGGCATTTATAAGATAGTTTTCCGATAAAAGTTACAATGATTATCCTTGATTTTCGTTATTGCTGAAGTCCTTTCGATTGTAGCAGATTTCCCTTGCTAACTAAGACGTGCTGCAGTGTTTTAATGATTATCTTTGACACGTCTATCTTTCGTCGTCAAGTTAAACGCAGGGATATACGCGGCACCTAAATATACCCGGTTGGACACAACCTTTATGAGGCAGTTTTATGACAATTTAATGCTCATTACGTGAGGCAAGATGGAACCAGTTTAAGACACAACAGAGGAGAATTCAATTTTTAAAACTGATTGTGAGAGTATTGTTGACACACTAAAATTAAATCTTTAGGAGTCTTTAGGAAGGATTCCCAACAAAAGACAGGAACACTCTTTACCAACATTTTTTTTTAAGTTTTAATGTTTTGCCTTGAATGTTTAACCTCGTATAACCAGCAGCGGAACCTCTTATTATAACACAGTGATCGTGCAGCCGAATTCAAGGATCTGTTATTTTTTTACACAAACTTATTCGTTCAAAGACGAAAATACGTTTTTGATCTCGCTTGTATACCAACGCTCTGTAGTGATGCTAAGCAATCCGGTCAGGCTGATATAAGCCGTCTCTTAGAGAGCCCTTTTACAGAACCCTCGCCGTCACTCTCGGAGAAAGTGTGGCTAGCTGTCACTTGAGCTACCAAACCATTGGCTCTCCCTCGTGAAAGATTGAGGCTCTGCAGTGCACTGTAAATTTGAAAGGAGGCATTTTTTCCTCTCTTGCTTTCCATCTTTGTAGCCAAGCTAAGCAGAGAAGGGAACATGGTGTTTAACACCATCTTACACTAGGTCAACTTAAACCAGCGGTTATCAAGCCAAGGGAACAAGATCCCAAACACTATCTTATACTAGGTTAACTTCAGCCAGCGGTTATCAAGCTACGACGAACGCAGCATCAGGTCACAGCCAAACGAGGCGGCAGTTATGCAAGCCAAAACAGTTAATCTAGGTTAACCTAATATGGTGGCATATTTTTATTTCTTGTTTATGGAAATATGAAATCAGAAACCCGCGTTGTATTCATCATCCTTAAAACTGGACTAAGGCTTTTCGGAGCAGCAGGAACTTTGTTTAACAAGTAACCTTCCCCGGATTCTGGAACTATTATAGCAGAGATTGCAGCTCTCATTCGCTACACTGGAGTAACACGAAAGAGTAGAAGACACTGTTGCCTCGAGTAACCCGATGGATTGTCTGGGTCGTGATGGCGACCTTTGAACCCCGTCTAGTTGTCCCTTTGGACTGCTAAAACCCGCTGCTCTCAGCTTTACTTCCTGTAACTTTCCTCCTATCTCGGAAGTACCCTTCGTCCCAAGAGTCCTACACTTCAGAGTACCCCATAGTATAGCACTCGTAAATAAAAATAGACAAACTTACTAGCACAATATACTGCTTTGACTCGTTTCTCATATAAAACGCTTTTTTTAAACGAGTTTTTTTATTACTAAGTATATATCTTTAGGCTACTCGTTCTCTGCATCTCCGTAGCAGCAATTTTAAGATGTCTCCAATGATCTGTGCTGACACCAACCCTGGGTCGGTAAGCGAATATTATGTTCTACCCGTAAATGTAGCAACGTCTCTGTTTGCGTGACTTTAAACAAGGCACTTTAATTTTATGCGCCTTCCTTAGGTGTACAATTTAAAAGATGATTTAAGTCGGCTTGAGGTAATAACCTTGAATCTCATGGATTTTTCCTTGAACCGAAATTTCGATACGACCTTGATGAGCGTGGTTTCCGTTGACAGTTTCAGCAGGTGATCTTCAATCTAATCTATGAGGATAAGACTGCAAAATTGGTCTCAAATTTGTGGTTTTCGAACGAAGTTTTCCGTTGTATATGTCCGCGAGAAGTCTTTGTTTTAGGGTGTTGCTATTGACCCGACAGGCATTAATCTAGGCAGATGTGAACCAACCCAATTCATTTTAAATGGGAGATGGCTTGAACGAGCCGGACTTAATACATTTCAAATGGGGCCATCGGGTCAATAGACACTCCATTTATTCTATTCCACTCTGTAAATGTGGAATGGTAAAATTTGTTTTAAAAATAGTGGCTAAAATTTTAATGTTTCAGTTGGTCAATTTTGACTATTTTTTATTCAAAAATGACTTTAAATAGTGAAAAAAAAAAGAACTCGCTGAATAGTAAGAGTAGGAAAAAATGACTTATTTTAGACTCAGAGACCAAACTAATATTGGC
>Ga0058701_10002921_pt1 | contig 13264 bp, 4 predicted proteins | sample AgamicOrMae_FD_97039 | JGI IMG/M metagenome (GOLD analysis project Ga0058701, IMG submission 97039) | Agave microbial communities from Guanajuato, Mexico - Or.Ma.e | ecosystem: Host-associated > Plants > Phyllosphere > Phylloplane/Leaf | place: Guanajuato, Mexico | collected 2012-06-04
AGGCGCCTGGACGCCAAACGATACATTTTAGACCCTATGTTCGTTTCACATTTTCGTCTTAGAATCCCTTTGCCTATCCGAGGTTTCATTTTTTTACATTAAACTTGAATCACCCTGTATTTTTAATAAAAAGAAACAGTATTTATTCTATTTAACTCGAGGCGATTCTTTGTACAAAATACATTTTGCGATGATTAAAAAGAAAAGAAAAGGATTTTACGCAGTTGTCGGGAAAGTACCGGATCCGTCCGGATATTTTTTATCAGCTGCATGAGCTCTACCCGTCATTTCAGTATTTTACCGTAAACTTCAAACCCTGTAGATTAAGTCTTAAAGTTCATCCTAATTTTTTTTAATTTTTTTTTGTAGCCACAAGTTTCTGTGTACCTTGTAAACACAATCGTTCATCTTTGAATAAAATTGCGGCAGGATCAAATTTCGTGTCATATTAAGGCTATTCTAAGTATGAGAAGACGCTAATGTTGATCTCGATTGCAGAAGGTCGGAGAGAGCTTCATCATAGAACAAGTAATTCAATATTCGCCCGTACATTACAACTTATTGTCGTGATTATTAGGCCTACTTCTTCCTCCAAACCTTGATCAATTTTGGCTCTTCTCTTAAAGCCTGTTATCCGTAGAAGTCACTAAAAATAATTTTAAGATGCTAGAATAGAAAGGATACTGGTAATGAAGACGCACCGGTATTCTAAGAATTGTGATAAACTAGATATTAGATTACTTCGGTTTGTAGATGTTTCCGCGAGTTAAGTATACCGACTGGGATGTAACAGGATAGGTCGGAAACTCTCAACACATTTTTAGTTGTGAGTCCCATAAGAGCAGCGATTCCCATGGACATTGCTCAGTGGCGAAGAAACCACAAAAGCCATACGTCATGCAGAAATTTACCAACTCTCTTGTCTGCACCTCAACAATCAGTTTATAAGAGGAGGCGTGGTTTCTTCTGACCCAGTTTCGTAACTTGACAAGAACCCGAATGGAAATAACTCGTCATGAATGTTGTACACCAAACTTTTGCATGTTGGCGCCGAATTTACACCATGGCTTCATCTAATACATTGTAAGAAGTTATACGAAGATAATAATCTGGGTATAGTGCATCAGTAGAGGAGAGTCAGGAGAGGGAAGAAGATGCCAAAAGATTGGGAAGACGTGGGCACGCTTTGTCTAATGCCACCGCCGATCACTTAATAAGACTATTACTTTAAAACACAATCAAGTTTCCATTCGAATCGTGCGAGGGTCTTAGACTCTTTTCACGCGAAAGAAATCACTTCCGATGCCGCTCAAATCGAGATATCGACATAATTTTGTCGATAACAGGAAGAAGAAAACAGCTCGACTGTGTTATTTCAATTTCCCTCCCTCATATCTTCGTTCATGTCTGCGGGATGCTTTGTGTTAAGAATCTTCATGTCATGAAACTAAGTTCTTGGTTGTTCACTCTATGCTGAAAATGCAGTTTTTCCGACTGTAAAAGGAGGTTATTTACGAGCTTCAAACTATGAATAAAAAAATATCAAAGAATGGGTAATTTTTTGTTGTAGTTCATGTCACTTAAAATTTAGAAGAGACGGGGACACACACTCAAGATATGTTTTAAATTGCTTGACTTTCAGCACAAAAAAGAAGGTTGGATAGTGAATTTTGAAATCAGTAGAGTTAGGTTTCTTATCTCGCCTAATGATGCTATTTTAAACAACAATTTTGTTGACCTTGGTTTCAAAACTTTTAATAGTCTACAAAACAACCCCTTCATTTTTTTAAAAATATTTTTTGCTGCAATAAGCAACGCTTTTAATAATGAAGTTGTTGTTTCTTTTTTTTTTTCAAAAATACAATATCTCAACAGACATCCGTAACTCTGCTCTAGACTTGGTTACACGGCCTTTGTTCCTTATTTAATATTATCTTCAGCCGTTGGTTAACGATTTCTTGATTAAGCATCTGGCATTAAATTAGGTCACAGGTCTTTAGACGTCTTGATTAAAGAAATCTCGTATTGATTTGTAATTAAAAATAATATTACGCAAACCACTACATCAACATTGTCACTGCCCGAGGCAAGGATAACAAACTTGGATTAAGATTCGTGGTAGCTCGACGCGAATGGGAGCCAAATATGCAACTACTCATGAGAACGATTGCGATTGCGGGACGGTAATTAAAAACAACCTCCTTACTTAAATAGTTGGCGCTCCCAGGCAAATAATACCTCGTTCTTTTGATCACATCACAAACGAAACACAATCATTAAAACAACACCTTTCGAAGGTGTAAAATGTACTGAAATAAAGTTGAAACGTCCAAGTTTACTAAGTTTATTATTCATCGTCGACAAATGACAAGTGGAGACAAGTTCACTGCATTTAAATCCTGACCAAAAAAAAAAAAATTCTGCACAATTACCTCAGCAAATTAATGGTAATCAAGAGTGTGAGCACTTCCTTTTCGTGAGCAGCAGCCAACTGTCAAGAAGTGCACGGCATCATGCTTCACATAAACGAGCGGAGCCGGAGCAAAGCGAGGCACCTACGTTAAGTCACTCAACCTTCGTTAACCAAATCTTTACGGTTGTACATCGTTGTCCCCTAAAACGTAAGGAAACTTTTAGCCAGGATAGAACACAGGGATAGAAAATCCAAACCTCGAAACTAAGTCAAAAATCCGAATCCAACCTCAAACGACAGAACCTGCGTCCTCACTGCACTGTCATCTCGCGATTGCGATATCACAAATATCATCCTAGATCTGCTCGGGATTTATTCCTGCTTTCAAATGAATCCACACATTACTTCCGAAATTAAAAATAAAACACGCGTTAATGATTCGCGCCGAAAAATAAAAAAAAAAACGGCTTACTTAAAAACTAGCACAGTTGAAATCCAGCTTTGTTTGTGGTTTAGAGATGTGTTCTGAAGAACGTGAGTTTGAATCTCTGAACACTTTTTTCCCCGTCGTCTTGGAAGGGTGTTTACGATACACAAGCAGCTTTCCAGGAAGTCTTTTTTCGGAGACAAGAGACTGTCATCGGTCAACAAAGTTTTCCCTAATTTAATCACCACCGCTGGCGTTAATGAAGCGCTATTAACATGGAGCATCCCCCCGGAAAAGAATCGACGCAAAGAAAGGTTTTAGTAATCATCGTTGCGTTTACGACATTCTTACTCGGCGTAACGAAATTCATTGCGATAAAAGTGCTACTTCCCGGGATCATTTGCATGATTGGAACGTCAGGAGGAAATTCATCGTTACAACGACTTTTAATATTCTTCTCGTCTGCCGATTTACACAATACCAATATTAGTCCGCCTCCAAACAACGGCGCGCGCGGTCGAAAGTAATTCGTGTTTTGACAGAGTACAGCCCTGGTCCGGCGACCGGTTAGATTGACACCTTAAATACGTCTCAGACAAGGTTGCTTTGGTTACGAAATTAACAAGACGCCTTTTGATAATGGTGCACGACTTGGTGTATTGGAATACGGACCTGCTCAACGTTTGTTTGTGTAAGTGGGTGCCGGCTGCGGCTGAAGTAGAAGCTGGACTGGTCTGCGGAAGGTGGGTGGCGACCTACAGCCAGCTGCTGTCCACTCGACCTGGACGATCCTTTTCAAACGGTACGAATATTATTACAATGCCAAGGTTTACGCACTTGAATCCGTTACTTGTCGTAAGCATGGCAACTGGATCTATTCTGGTATTTACTGGAATCCACGTCCTCCCACGGACGAGAACTTCAAAAGGCTAGTTTCCTAAAGTAAGCCAAGAACGAAATACTAAGCTCCGGTGTAAAGATGCTGTTTATTAATAAAATCTGTTTATCCATTGATAAAACTTGTTTTCGTGGTATGAAGATCATTTTTGTTTCACTGTTAGTATTTCTTGGGTCCAACATTTTTCTTTGATACAACCCTCTTCGGAATCACGTGTTCGCCTAAATTTGAGCGACCATTTTCAGAGCGTGGGGTGTGATAAGAGTCGCAAATGTTGGGTGGTTATTGAGGAGAAGGCACTTTTTCAGCAAAAAAAAAGAACGAAAAGTGAAATAGAAAAAAATAATACACGATTAAGAACTGTTACACAACCGTCAAGAACTGTTATCCTACCGACAATAATTGTTATTGTACCACAAAGTGCTGTTTCCTTGGGTCAAGAAGAATTACTTGTGGGAGGAGAACTTTTATTTCTTGATTGAAAACTATTAACACTGGGGCCAAGAGCTGTCAGTCTTGACTAAAAACAAAAATCAGGATTGGACATTTTTTCCTTATTTTAGTCCATACCTTTACAGGTCCGGAGACGAAAATATTCTTGGCGTCGCTTAGAAAAATGCTTGTTATTGTTCTGGAAAGACCTTGCTCCATGTGTCCTTGATTTGATTTGAATCGGCGTTACATAAGAAGCCCTTTCGCGGGGCTGCACAGCAGAGCAAAATAAGAAGGAACGCGATGAGACCTAACCGGTCCAGTGTTCGCATCTCTCCGCGCGGCAGCGTCCTTATTGGGAGCGGAGCACGATTTCGCAATGACTGTGGTATTATACCCGGGGCGCGGTTCCGACCTGTGTCGGTCGGTACCTTGCTACCTCTGCCCAACAGCCGATACACCAACTGGTCCAAGGTTATCACAGTGTCTCACGTGCCGCTATGCGGAACAAAGAGAGATTTTTCTATGGCGAAAGCAGTTATCTACTACGTGTTTTACAAACAAGGAGTGAGCACTTTCTGAGGCGTCCTCAAATGGCATCTATCAATGGGCGAAGATTGGAAAATGATGTTACCGCACTTCCATTTCGGCAAATCTCTTGGGACATCGGAAACATCAGCAATACATGCACATGTCACGCTGCAAACCATTTTTGTCGATGAGGTTAACAGACTCCGAAGCTTCGTTAAGGTTCATCTCAAATTTTCCACGGCAATTGAGATGATTCGCTTTTTTCGATATTAGAATAGGCCTACGCACAGGTCAGTTAACATCTTGTTTCAGAGGCGATTTTCCTAAGAATTGCGCTGGTGTCCTAGCCGAGAATGATTCTAAGCGTGGCATTCATACTTAAGTTTTCGACCGGAATGGATTCTGAATAGTGCAAAATATTTCCCAAAATGAGAACAATATCATTTCTCTTTTCCGGAATCACACGTACCTAGCCCATGACAATAGGAAAAGAAAAGAAAAAATACTATTTCTTTTACAATGAAATCTAACATATACAATATTTTAAAGTATTGCTCGGACTGTATGCTCGCTAAGGTAGGTTCTCGATTCGAGGGTAATTGCAATATACACTGAAAGTCGAGTCCAGATAGATCTACTCTGTAAAAAAAAACTACGTCGTTTGATAAACTTTACGCACAATCAGACATACAGACGACACACAAACGTCTGCGCTAAAATATTTTTTCTTGCTTTTTGGTGTTAGTAAAACAGGAAAACTTTTAAACTCACTTTGGTAATCCTTTTAGCATTCCAGTGCTGCCCTTCGTTCAACGAGTATGAAAGTAAAATGGACGCAAAATTTTACCACCCCCACAGTACACCATATACAAAACTTCCGAGTTTAAAAATCCAGCTATAAATTGAAAAAAGAGTTTAAACGCGTCCTTTCCATTTAAAAATTATACCTCTTGCAACACTAACAAAACTTATCGGTTTATCACATTAGAAAAAACTTACTTTTAACGATTTTTTTCTATATAGATACTGTGAATTCACTATCAAAGATCACAGTGTCCTTCAAATGCAATCGCACGACATTTTCCATTTAAAAAAATAAAAATAAAATCTCGACTGTACAATCAGTTGATACGTAACAACGAAAATCCCTCATGTATTTTGACGGCGTCAATGGGTTATTACAACACGACAGGCTGACCTAACTCAAATTGATCTAATCTAAAGTACACCGAAGTGAAAAAAGACGGTGGGCGAACAAGGACCGTGAAGGCGATCCGATCAGCGCTCGGCTCTACACAAGAAAACCACTTTTCACACTATTTGGGAACAGTTTTTCACTAGACCAGTAGCGGAGCACGTCCGCGCGGTGAGAAAATTCGAGCTAGTAGCAGGGTCGAACATATCACCTCATAACCGGTCGGAGGTACTAGGTAGCATTACGTGCCAAGGTTCAAACCTGGTACCTCCCGGCTTCCAAGATCCTAATCAGACAGTGATCATAAGATCAAGGACTCGACCACAAAAGAGGAGTTGCGCGTTCCGAGGTACAGTCGAGAACAAAAGAAGAAATAATAAAAGCTGTATCGAGGCGTCCCTATAATGACATAGGGCGCCCGATGGGAAATTTCGGCATTGCACTTGAATCGGAGCGCTTGTTATATCCTAGTTTCTATGCAACACTTTTCGAAGGAATTAACATCGCAGCAGGTAAACCTGCATAAATCAGAATCGTAGGTGGCCGAGCAGCAATATAAATGAGGCACTTAGCACTGCTTATTATTCTAATTCAGTGTCGCCACTCTAATTGATATCTGAATCTGTAGTTTATTTATGAACCAATAGTTCCAATCGCTCTGATTTTACGATGTACGATTTATATCAATTACATGAATATCAAACTAAATGATAAATAACGAAAACTGTTTGATATACTAGTGTCCCCTAACTGCAATAAATGGTTGTTGATACAGTCGTGACAAAGTGTTCTCGACTATTGCAAATAAATGAGCACTTTTATTACTACGCCGTTGGGAAACTCTATTCGCGATTGTGCAAAAGATTACTTGAAATATTGTAGAAGAGTGTAATGGAACTGTCCAAAATACCTCAAAACGATAAATATAGGACGCGCTTTAATCCCCCCCCATACATCAGAGGAGGAAGAAATTCCTAGAGTTAAGTGAACACTTGATCCCTTTCCTCAGTACTTAAAAAGAACATTGCGAGTAATAGGAATCACATATCGTTTCATGTCGACCTAAATCCGGGGATTCTTTTATGGTTAAGTAAATATTTAGGTCAAAATCTACCCGCGGGATAAAACAATATCATTGCAAGTAGTTCTCAGAGAGAGGTAGAGAGATTGGCCAAAACAAACAAGGTTTGCCACCCTAAGGTTATACGTTCCCCAAGTGTTTTAACCTTGAAGACAACCCAATTGGAGCTCGCCGGAAGATAAAAGTGCACCACTGTACACTGCAGATGACGTTGCGAGACTCTGCAGGGTTATTTGAATTTCAATTACTCCAAGGATGCTGCGACCACTGCAAAGGTTACCTCGTGATCTTTACAAACAATATGAGCCTTCCGCATACTCGATAATATTCAGTGTTGCGCAACCTACAGATATTAAAAGCACAATTCTTTAACAAGCATATGAACAACATGTATAAGGCGATGCTCCTAATGCGAAGACTATGTTTCCAATCTGATATACGTTGACGCGTTAAATCGGATAAGGCTTTTTTTAGCCTAAAAGTCTTTTTTTTGGGGGGGGGAAAATCGAAATTGACAACTAAGGCATTTTTTTCATAAATTTATACTTGAAATATACTAAAAAAAATATTGCTATATGACATAAATTATGCTTCAAGAAAACTAAAAGCCAAAAATAGTTCAGCCATTTTCAAGTAAATTAATAAAAAATGGAACAGATGAGGTTCCAAATCAAAGGTCCAGAATCTGCTGCACATGAAGAAAAGAGATCCCTTGAGTAATGTTGGTAAATTTTAATTAGTGGTAACGACATTGATAACTCAACGTAAAACGAAACTTAATGCAGACTTTAAGCTTAATTTCGCATTTAATCATACTTTACAGGAACAACGTGAAACAAGATTACAAAATGGCCGGAGGGGCTTTGCATCTTTGTTGCTTGCGATGAGCCGCTTAGAGGTGCAAGGGACCTGCTGGTCCGGGTGACCCGAGATGCGCTGCTGGCCAGAGAAACCAATCCTCTTAGTGTGATAAATTTTGGGCCTCACTGCTGTCTTATATTATCGGCGAGCAGGATGCTTATTGTCATCGATATCTCCGCATATTCGGGGGGAGATCGCAAACAAAGTTTCTGCACAATTTACAGCAGGTTTCCTGCACTTTCAGACCGTTAGCAGCAGTGACCTCAAAGTACACCACCGATGTGATATCTGCTATCTTTTTATCGAGGTTTAAAGAAAAATACAAATTTAACTAAATGCAGCGTTATTTGCTGTTTTCGACTGATTGCAAACCTTAAATCAATAATCGAAATATCTGTGCTTCATTTGTAAAATAAATCACCCCAGCGTTAGAGCCAGAATCACTTCGAAAACTAAATGGTAAGCTAATTATTATGAGTTTTCTAAGGTATTAACCTACGTTTGTTTGTAATGTGTTCAAATTAGAAGAATATCTGGGCACAGATTTACAATAAACCCAAAAATATCTTTGGGAAAAGGTATATTACACGTGCAAAGTTATTCTTTTACTAAGCAAAGTTCGTGTCTCTACTTTCGCTTCATAGGTTTCCAAAGGGACATCTACAAAATTTCCCAACAACTGAAGTTTAGAGAAAAAAAAAGCATTGTGATTGATATGACGGGATTCTAACTAGTCAAATAGCGATATTCAGTTGATCAGATCCTGCGATCTTGAAGCTAAGTTCACGTGTTTCAGTTTTTGCTCTTTAATTAACTTAGTATCAGCGTGTTACCAAGGCAATTATTTTTATTAAATGGCATGTTTACCAAGTTACTTTCGGGAGGAATTTGTTGCGATTCCCATCATGTGACCAGGAAAGTGGGTATCGGTGAAAAAGTAGGTGGTCAGCATCACCTAATCGCGATAAAACTCAACGCGACGAGGACATTGGTCTATTTTGTCCCGAGTATGTCGGACATGCATAGCATACAGAGAAAATCTATCTACTTGGATAAAATACACTCCGGGACATGTAAACTAGCCAACGCATCGAATCTCTGCATGTTAAGATCTAAGTATTTGCTGTCCTTATCTGCGGCACAGCGCCGCGCTGCGGCGAGGACGGTAACTAGGCTAAACGTGCGACACGCGTGAAATGGTGAAACGGCGCTTTGCTATGCCAGTGATCAACAAGATGTTTTCGAGAGAGGCGTATCGATGTCTGCACTGTAAACTTTGAATGTTGTAATCTCTAACTCTTGTATTCCACCTTTCGTGAAAAGCAGAGAGGGGGGATATCTGAGCGCGACATAAGGCACTTCACTCGAAACTCCATCTAGATGAACCTGAGCTAACGGCTACCATACTTGATGGCAGCTCTCGATGGTTACAGTCTGTCATCGAAAAGTAAGAGGTATCAGGCTTGGAGTTCGCTTTCAGTTAGCTAAGCGATAGCGAAACGAGCCATAAGACACCGAAAATTGCGGCTAACCTAATCTACGTTGTTGTTGGCCTCTATGGTTTTTCTTACGATTTTTTAGAATTCAGCGTGAATACATTATCTTGAAATATTTTTTAGAGCAGCTATTTAAATTTTAAAAAAAGGAATTCACAAAAAAGGCACTTTACATACAGCCGCGGTACATGCCTTGGAAATACGGGGAGCGGTACATATCCAAGAACCTCAACTTTCTCATCTTAGGCTTACCGAGATAAATATAAAGAAAAATAAATTTTAAATTTGAGAAAAGATCGGGCGGTGGAACATCTGAGGGAAAGTATTTTAACACTTAAGAGCAACAAATGAAATTCTTTTTAAGCTAGTAGATAATACACGTAGATTGATTCGACTGCACCCCTTGCATTGCTAAAGACTTGCTCTTCAGAGACAGGATTTCAGAGATGCTATTTAAGCGAGAAGACAAAACGCTGCCTGGAACGGCAAAAACTTCAAAGCGAGCTTGCTAATTTGCAGTAAAGTATGATTCAAAAGTTGCGACCCTTTTTTGGTGCGACTCGCGATCCTCCAGACATGTTCGGGTAGCACGCAAAACAGGGCGGCAAGAAAAAGAAAACATTCCTACAAGACAAAGGCTCATATCATAGGATTTGCTCTTACGATTTGTCACCGCTGCTGCGGTAGTTATATCACCTGTTTTGAGTGGTTTGGTTCTCCTCTTGGAAAGGTGCATTGTGCCTTACTACACTATCGCACGCTCCAAAGTTCCTAATGCTTTGCAGCCGTTCAGCTTGCTGTAACCAATCCTGAAACCGCTTACTTCACCGCTGACGCCGAAGACTAGGTACAGCTAACAAAGGGTAAGTACTTGTGCCTTTATCTGCCATTTCTCCATTCGGATTGGTGACGAAAGGTGGAACACAAGCGTCTGGAAACTCATTTAAAATCTACTGTGAGTCCAGAACAGAGATGTCGCCGAAATGGAGAAGGAAAGCAGAGCCTCGATTCCTCAGCCTCCGGAGACTTCAACGCGCGACGAAATCACTTTAGGGAGCCAGGCAAAATTACGACTTCAGGATGCTCTGCTTAATGCATACATGATATAAAATCCTGCCATTTTTTTCTTCGTAAAACGGGTGGCAAATTGTGCCGGCGAGGTTATAAAATGAAGAATCTTGAAAAGGGTCACGCCAAAGAAAGAGCATCTTAACCAAGACTACCGTACCAAACACTGCATGGTGCTAGAAAAAAGGGATGTGGTAGAATCGCTTGACATAGATGATAAAAAATACGACGCATAAACCTAACACATCCAAATTAGCACATAGCGAAGAACATGGGGCAATATAAATGATATTCCTTGTTGGAGAACATCCATGGAGGAGAGCATCATTCGTTGCTGTTATAAGACGGAGAAGTAGGAATCCTGTGTTTTGGAATATCTTGCCTTTACGTTGGAGAGCCGTGTTGGATTATCGTATCATCTCTGAAGTAGGAGCCGTGATCTTGAAGCCATTATGTTGGAGAACATTCTTCCTTCCAGCTCTAACCCCAAGTCAAAAGGACTTTTCTACTCTCTAGAAGCTGGAGCACCGTAGAACATCTTCCGATTTGTGACCCCATGAGGAAACAGCTCCATGTTGTAGAAAATCATCCCTTTCACCTTTCAATCATAATCATAACCTCGTTTTTAATGAAAATCCTCCAATCCAGTTCGAACCCGTGATATAAGTACATCGTTGCATAGAGGATCACGTACTGAAAAACATTCTCCATCCAGGATAAAACTGCATGAAGATGAAGCCCCAAATTGGCGACCTAGCACCGTCCTTGTTCAAACCCAGTGAAATAAACCAAAACTCTTCCCGAGGAAAGAAATCTCCAAAACCACCGCTCACAAAACAAATACCTCATCCTCGTGATCCAAATCATTCATAAAATCCTTCTAAGCACCATTCGTCCAATAATGAGGGTAATTGAACTTCTCCGGTCATGGTATCGGTATTTTTCGAAAAGCAGAAGCAAGTTGCATCACAAAATGGCTGCACCTGTCCGACAAATGGCGTTCCACAATCACCGGTGCTTCAGATCACGTGACTGAGAGCCCGCGGCGCGGTGCGGCGGTCTTCGTGTACGACGCCCTGGCCGAGGCCCTTGACGAGGCCCGTGCGGATGGAGGTACCTCGGCATGTCACTTTATTTCTGGAATCACCTTCCTGCTTTCGGCGTCGCGAGCGCCGCGGCGGCGACGGCGGCGGTGCATCGCGGCGGGCGCGGCGTGCACATCGTGCCAAGAATTGAGGTTCGTGACTCCACTTCGTCTGCTGTCGGCTTTGCGCTCATCAATGCCGACACTATTTATCAATATAAACCCAGATTTACTTGAATTAATTGATGTGCGATGGACGAAAGTACTGCCTGAGCAGTTAATTCATTGACTTCGATTTAACAAAAATATACAGGCCAAAAACTTTGTGAAATTAGTGTTTTGAGTCATATCAAAACGTCGCATCGGATCTAAAATACGTAGATGACATTTGGAGCTCATAATTGTCAAAAAGATCCCTTTTCAATGTTAGTGAAAATTGAATAGGAAAAAAATGGATTATTTGTCGTTTACACTTTTAAAGATTTTGTGAATTGTAAACTCTTAAAAAAAAGGAGGAGGGGAATCAGATTTTGAATCGTCATTTCATTGAGGAGTTCTTGGGGTTGTTCCCGATTGCTTGTTTTATTTGTTTTGTTTTTTTAATTTATTTATTTTACACAGAATTGTTGCAAATACATACTGGAGAAAACCTGCTCCTCATGATCCGCGATCTATTTATTTCATACACACTAATTTAGCCTCCTCTGTAAACAGTCACATTTTCGACAATCTCGTTGAAAATTCCTATTCATAGTTTCCTATTCATAGATAAACAAGTCCACTTGCGTGACCGCTGTAGTCCAACACCAGTTACTCTATGTGATCTAGTTCTAGACTCATCACTTCTTTCCCTTGATCATGAGGAGTTCCGCGTTTCTTTTTGTTGTTTTTTTTTGTTTTTTTTTTTATTTTTTTTTAATTCCTCCCGATCCCATAAGATATGTACAGACCTCAACCAGGTTCAATTTTACTGAGGAGTGTTATGAAAAAGACGACTGTACACATCGGCTGCGAAGGGAAAACGATCTTCCCTAAACCGATTGCGAATCAGATCTCGAGTCCAGTCCTCTACCAAAGAGATCAATGAAGAATTATTCACGGTCAGGATGCAGCACCAAAGTGTAAGACGGCCTGGGCCAGACTGAGGTCATGGATTCCGTTACTGCAATTCTGTCTCACGAAATTATGATTTTACATCATACGGTAGCAGACGAAATGCATCGGTTGAAGCAAAGGGGTTATTTCGGGGCGGTAGTAGCGTTGCGATTTCTTCGGTCAAAACCACGAATTTCTGCGGAAGCCTTTCATTTTCTTCGCTGCAATGCGCGTTTCAGGCACGGCGAGAGAGATCGATGGAGTGGGATAACGTCATTAGGGACGGATATTCCCATTCAAAGACAGCAATGCAGTGTTTCTCATCCTCCGAAGGGGCGACCCTGGGGCATGGACAACATTTTCGAGAAGAGAGCCAGATTACTGTGCGTTTGGACAATTGAGTGTGTCACCTGTTGCGGTGTACAGTGGGCCACAAAAGTCATGACCCCTGCTTCCATGTATTTCTTATGGAAGCAAGGGTCATGACTTTTGTGACCCGTTGTGCAGTACCTTTCAGTCACCAGGGTTGTTGCCCACCGACCACAACGAAATTCCCTGATTTTTCCAGGTTTTCCAGAGCCAAAAAACACAATTTTCCAGACGCTACACTCTATTTTTTTTAAGGTAGCATTTTTAGCCTTTTGGTTCAACCCTTTTGACGTCACGACGAACGGAGCAATAAC
>Ga0058701_10002922_pt1 | contig 13263 bp, 4 predicted proteins | sample AgamicOrMae_FD_97039 | JGI IMG/M metagenome (GOLD analysis project Ga0058701, IMG submission 97039) | Agave microbial communities from Guanajuato, Mexico - Or.Ma.e | ecosystem: Host-associated > Plants > Phyllosphere > Phylloplane/Leaf | place: Guanajuato, Mexico | collected 2012-06-04
CAATCGTCGGAAATGCATTGCTGGGATAGGAGTTCTGACAAACCATCGCTTGCCATTTTATTATTTTTCATGGTATTGAACCGTGGATTGCTGCATATGAAAGGCCAGACTCTCAAGATTATTGTCCACTCTTCAAAACGCAAATCGGACGAAAAATAAAAAATCCGCTAGCGACGACTTTCCACAAGACAGCTCGTTATCTCCGATCGAATAGCGAAAAATCGCTGCTCTGCGCGAGAGGGCGTTAGGAGCGCTGCCGTAGCTGTTTGAATCGCCAAAGCGACTCTAAAGCAAGGGTTTGTTTTATAGTTTTCTTGTAACTCATGACAATATGAATTTTCCTTTTTTCATGGCAGAAAATTTTCACAACCCAGTTTTCTAGCAAAATTTGCAGGATTCCGGACATTTTTTTTCGTAAACTAACATTTTTAGAAACTACTTTTATTTATATTAGCTGAAGCATGCGAGAGCTCCTTAATTTTCCGAGCTAATGCCACTAAGTGGAATCTTGGTATTTTTATGCTTAATAATGTAAAGTGTTCAAGCCTCTAACGTCTGTCAGTTGGCAACTCCAATAATGTCAACATTGGAAATTCTACGTAAAGACAGAGAGAAAGTCCTGATCTCCCAACACAGTTGAAGGTAGGCAATGTCACTTCTCAAGTGTCATGTGGGTGGCCTACCTTGTCAGAAACTGGCTGACTTCAATTTCTATCAGACATTGCATATTGCAGTTTGTTAAGGTTGAATTTTCTACCTCTTGAGTTACGCTCCTTCATCACCAACCATGGCCTTCATAACCAGCGATTCGGAGGACACTTAACCTTGGTAAAATAAAACCAATCGTTATTAAGGCTGATGCCGCTTATTAGAGGAATGGGCAGCCCTGATCTGCATCAGACAGCCGACAGCCGAGCGAAGAAACAACAAGGCAAGGCACAGGGCACTTGATCGAAAATAGGTAATCGAACGTAGATTACCTATCGTGCGTAAACCTAACATGAGGGATGATATCTAATTATAATTTATCTATGCATCAATGGTTATACCGGGGTTTAACACAAGAGGTTGAAAATGCAGCCTTTAAAGTTGCAGCAGTGCTGAGTTTCTTGTCTATTTTTGTGGTTATTTCGATTCTTGAAACCTGTTGTGATACAATGGTGAGTTAAAATAATTAATTAATACTTTGATCAATACCGTAGATTGCACCTCATTAAAAAAATAGTTTTCTTTCTTCAAAAACATTAGGATCAGTGTGTTAACGCGTAAAATATATAATTTGACCTCAATAGTCGGTGATGGAGTTTAAATGTAGCATACATTCAAAAAAATGTAGCGTAGATAAAAATCAGAAAAAAATATTTGGAACCAGCTCCAAGCTTCGATTTCCATTAGTACAGTCCTTATGCCAATACTAAATCAATAAGAATGTTCGGCGGCAATCAATTCAATACAAATCCACAATTTTAAGGAGAATTAGTTTAAGAAATGTCAAAAATGAACTGTGCCCCAGCGAGGATTAAATTTTGATGGAAAAAAGTAAGAGTGGGCTTTACTCCAAATGCAAGTAAACGTTGTCAATACTCCACGCGATAAACGACAAGGTATGCGACTATCTTGCCGAAATCGCTTCTTTTATACGAAATAACAAAAACAAAAATGGCGTATTGCTGTACGCCTTATATCCCTTTCTGTAGCAACATGTGACCTTGACGCTCAGTTTATACGTGCTCTGCTCATCGACTTCATAAGGTTTGTCCACTAATCTCACATCAAAGCTCAATACCACCTAACTGTAAGTAAGCACCTCATGAAGTTAAAACGATATTACCAAAACACACAAGAAATCCTTCGAAAATCATTATTCCTGGCTAGCACTGATTCAAATTCGTAAAATAAAAGAACCTGAAAAAAAAGAAAGAAAAAAAAACCTTCCACGCCTTTATGCGATAACGAAGAATATTTTCTTGAAGTGTTATAGAGGCGGATCTTTTCGTGCCGTGGAAATAAGGCAGATCATTTTGGCGCGATTTCAGGAACCTATCAGTTTGCCTTTTTTATAGTAATTTTGCGTTTCTATGGTGAAATGTTTTCTTGCATAGGTCAAAATTACAGCCCTGGTCAATCAAACCACACCCAAGTTTGAATATGAAACGTTCACGAGCCATGAAAATTTAAGGGCCCGCAAATCACATCAAGAAGATTCGCCATCATTAGCACTGCACGAAAAGACCTGCCACTACACTTCAAGAAAATATTTGTCACTATCGTGCAAAGGTGTGGACTTAAGCTTTTTACCTGTGGGAATAATCGATAAATAAGAGGATATATTCCTAACGAGCTTAATAAATCAAAATACATTAGTGGGAAAACGTGCGTTTTGAAAGCGAACATCTCCTATGAATAAATCGATCAATAAAACACAACAAAACTAGTAATTATACTCAAACCATAACTCTGAAGATAGTTTAAAAAAGTAAGTAAACAACTTTATTGACAAATCAACAAATAATACTGACGTATAATTACTCAGCGCTATGTCGATTGAAATACTATTTCCGTAACCGGGCCCCTGTTCCCCCTCTCGGTGCAGGCTTGCAGACATTGTGTGTAATATGAATGCCGGGATACATCGAAATAGCAAAATTGCTGGATGCCAGTTACCAGGCGAACGAAAACTATATTGAACACCAAGGTCTGGCAATTGTGGTCTGTTGGGAATAGTGCTGTGGTCTAATAAATCTATAGTGAACATTACCATAATCAACATTGCTGGAAGACAGCACAAAAAAATTGTCGTCTTAACAATATTCGTTGCTCTATATACTAGAGATCTAGGACTAGAATCTACTCTCAAATATAAATTCAAACATGAAATAACGGCTAACAGTCGCGCTTACAATGTTTGGAATGATAATTCGACCTCTGCGGTTGGTAAAATTACTCTCGGCATTTAAATGATGGAATTTTCTATTCCACCTTTCTCTAGGAATTCGCTTTCAAATTCGCCTTGGTTTGATTCCTCATTACACTGTGAGTATTTGATAGGTGTACAAATAAAACTAATCCCTGTTTTAGGTATAAAGGTAAAACAGGTATAAAACGCAATTTGGTTATTTTAAAAGATACCCCTATGAATAACCATATAATGGATAGCTCTAGATGAGACGTTTTCCTTGACGTGGTAATTGATAAGTATTAATTTAAAAAGTAATCAAATCAAGCTCTTCCCCTGTCATCTTTTTTATGCCTAAAACAGGCGAGGGATTACTCAATACAGGGGTTAGTTTTTACTGTGTGCAGTCGCCTAGATCTGGTAACGTGCCATGTTTCTCGCTTCACAACCGCTCTGCTCGAATTCCACCGAGCCAAATACCGCTAACTTCTCGGACTAGCAAAAGATTCATCCCACCACACACCGCTAATCCTCATGAAGTAATGCGAGTTAAAGTTAAGATAGAACGCAAAATTAACTTCACACCATTGTTTATGAGGTATCGAGTCTCATTCACACGATTTTTTTTCAGCGTTAAATATTCACAATTTACGAGTAAAAAAGGTTCTATATCAAACAACAGCTGCGTAACTTAATTAGTGGTTTGATTCCGACTTGATGCAGATGAAGTACGCGTAGGAAGTTTCCGAAGTCTTTACCACCCCGACCAGCTGGTGACAGGGAAGGAAGATGCGGCGAACAATTACGCTAGAGGGCGCTACAGCATCGGCCAAGACGCTATCGATAACGTTCTGGAGCAAGTGCGCAAGATGACCGACCAGTGCTCCAGCCTCCAGGTACCCTCAGACATTGTCCAAAGAACAATTTGTTCAAGCAGCAATTTTACAAAGAAGTCAAAAATGTCTGTCTAAATCGGTCAAAATACCGTTTATTCATAGTGAAAACTAACCCCTGGCTTCGTCCCAGACCTGTTTTGGATATGAAGGCGGAACAAAGGGAGAGCGTAATTTATTTATATTTGAAGATAAAACTACCAACAACAATATCAATGAAAAGGTCTCGTCGACAGCTCTCTATTGATATGGTTATCCGTAAGAGTATCATAGAAACTTCCCAAATTACGGTCTTCCCTTGTTTTACTTTCATATACCTAAAACAGAGGTTAGTTTTTACTCTGTTCATGAAATCAAGAAGGGAACACTAGTTCTCATTTTAAGCCTGACCTAACGACGCTTTCTAAAACTTATCGAAAGATGCATTGGTATGTCGATCTCTATGCAACTATAGAACACAGACTTTCCCTGTTTTTAATGCAGTTGCTATTTAGCCTGAGAGCGAATTGCGAACTGGAAGTGTAAAGTCTATTTAAATCTGAAAGTCCTCTGCAGCTCATCGGCCTTCATCTAAAAGCAATCAATTAAAATCGAGTTATCTAAGAGTTTTCAGCCCAATTATTGTATATGATAAGGCTCCAGAAATCGAATACGTCCCTGTTTTTAATAGGCAGGCCAAACCACCTGATTGAATTTTACTCCAATTTGAAAGGTTGAATTTACCACCTCATGAGTTCCATCTTTCATCGCAAGGTCACAGCTGCGGTGGAGCGCAACAGAACGCACTTATGAGTGGAGTGTTAATGGAGTAAGGCAAAAAATATCAGAAAACATCAAACTTATCTAGCAATAAGTTTGACCTGCAGGGTTTTATGTAAATAATCTGCATGACATGATAAAAGGTTGAACCACAGTGGATCATAGGTGGGAAATCCTACCTGTAAAACTGAGTGTGTCAGACGTGCAAAAGATACCCATCTGGAGTACCAGCTCGTTGTTTTCAAGGTTACGATAATGTCCTTGCTCAATTCCGGATTTAAGACAATTTTGTCTGGCGTTGTTAGCAATAATCAAAACTTAAGTCCCTTTATTACTAGCGATTCTTTAATTTATTGCTGAAAGTTTCTATTTGAATTATTGCCGAGACGTTTTAAAGGATATATTGATTTTACCTCCTAAAGATCCTAGCTTCTGTAACTCAACTAGGGAGATCTGGGAAAAGGGCACCAAATCTATGCGATGATAGCAATCATGAAAGTGAAAATAAAGTTTGATTCCAAATGGTCCATGAGTTAGTTTGTTACAGTGGACTTCGCTTTGTTTTAATTGTTTAATTAACAGGGATTCCTGATTTTTCATTCGTTTGGTGGCGGAACTGGTTCAGGATTTACTGCTCTGCTCCTTGAACGCATCGCTCAAGAGTATACAAAAAAATGCAAACATCAGTTCGTCGTTTATCCTGCACCCAGAGTAAGTCTGAATACAATTCATTCACGTCTCATCGTTAGAGTATCATCCACGTAAACGTCCATCTGCCACTGCGTCCCTTAAAATCATCCTTGCAAGAAATATATGATGGTTTTGAGAAATATTACTTGACTTCGATAACTAGGTGTCACACGTACGACCATTCGAAAACTTTATGCTAATTGACGTAACGTATCAGAGCGTAGTAGGACATGCGTAACGAAACAGGGAAAGGGATTCGGGAATGGGAGGGGGATGAGAGGGACCCGGAATGTGAACTATGTGAACTATACAGGTCGTAGGTGGGATGTTTGGTGGAATGTCTGGGAATGGGCCGGGAAGAAGTGGAGCAGGTGGGGTGGAAAAAAGGTGCCAATACCTCTGAACATGCTTTAAGGCCAAACTGAAGAAGCTCGCTCATACTACAAAAGATTGCGCGATATATTTTGAGTCAGCTTTTGCTATCAAAATTAGCACTCTAAGAGAGTATGATAGTTCATCAGACTGTTGACATATACTATACTTTTCGTGCGCCTTTTCTGCCAAAGATTGTGTGACGAATAAATGAACGCAGTTATTTTGTAAACGTTATTGTTTTACACTGTAGTTTTGAAAGGTTGTATTTTCTTTCACTTGTGTTCCACCGTAGATTATTCTTGTTTAGCATAATGAGACCTATAGCGACTCACAATACAGTGATCCTTAGGTTAATCTAGGTTAGGTGGCGTCTTGTCATTTTTTTATATTCTGTTCGACCATTAGCCTAGCGAAAGATTGAACTGTAGAGGAGAAAACTCCAACTTATTTTTTTTTTAGTAAGAGGTGCGAGTAATAATCGCAGAATTATATCCTTACGTCTCTCTACAAGTTCAAAACTTTCCTAATGGTTGAAGAACGTTGCTGAAGCGCTAAGAATGGAACCTCTTAACGTAAGAGGCGCCCACGCCGATTGATTATCTTCTAAAAATAGAAGCAACTCTGTGACATCTACGAAAACTCAGTTTGAAGACGCTTGATCTTCCCCGGCAAAACTCGCAGCAAAATGAGATTATTATCACCGACACCTTTGAAGCTCAACTTTAACGCGTCTGACAAACAATGTTGTGAGGGCCAAAACTAAGAAAGTAGTCCAAAATCGTGCAAAATAGGTCACGAAAGCGGCCGGTTATTGTAGCATGAGTAAGAGGATTACGATCAGTAGGAGGGAATCAGAGAATTTTTCAAAATGACCCTCTTAATTATCCTTTTTTTTTACCTACAACAACAAATGCGAGAAGGTCCTGTTTATAATTAACGCCTTCCTCTGGATCGGGCTATTTCTCTATCTTTAAAATCTTACAAAACAAGCAATATTTTTAACACACCTGCGATATTGACTTTGAAAAATCACATTTTTTTTAAATATATTTCTACCTTTAATTCTTGTCTAAAGTTTATTTTCTTAAAAAAAATACTTTAATGATTAGTCCAAAATGTAAAAAGAAAGTCTGGCAAGAGTATATAAAAAGCTCAAGTGATCGGAAGCTACCACATCATCCCAAGGGAATCAATAGGGATTTCAATATACACGGGTTTGATATGCAACAGGTATCAACAGCAGTCGTGGAGCCCTACAACGCCGTTTTCGCTACACACAACACCATAAATACCTCCGACTGTGCCTTTATGGTGGACAATGAGGCTATCTATGACATTTGCCGGAAGAAACTAAAAGTGGAACGACCTGCATACACCAATCTTAACCGTCTTGTCAGCCAGGTCAGTTGCCTTGTATCATACTCATTTTTCGTCTTTTGCCTTGGTTGTATCTTCCACCCCTTGTGAAGTAAATCTTTCATCGAGAAGCAGCATATTCTCTTCCTTTTTTTGTTCCACATCCCATGACCACGCAGTAAAAAAAGAACCTTTACTTTAGGTATGAGGAGGATGAAGAGCGTAATTGTTTATCAGCCCTATGGAACCATATCAATGGAAAGCTCTCGACGAGATCTTTTCATTGATACGGTTGTTGGTAGGTCTAAATAACCTCATTACGCTTTCCCCCTACCATTTCTTTATATCTAAAACGGGTGTTGGACTTTGGACTTTCTTTAACAGGAATTAATGTTTACTGTACAAGTCAATGATAATGATTTTTAGGTCGTGTCTGCGATCACGGCGTCGCTGCGCTTCGAGGGAGCCATCAACGTGGACCTGTCGGAGTTCCAGACCAACCTGGTGCCGTACCCCCGGATCCACTTCCCGCTGGCGGCGTACTCGCCCGTGGCGTCGCCGGAGTCCGCACTGCACCGGACGATGACCGTCGCCGACATCACGTCCGAGTGCTTCGAGGCGTCCAACCAGATGGTGAAGTGCGACCCGCGGGCCGGCAAGTACATGGCCTGCTGCCTCCTCTACCGCGGCGACGTCGTCTCCAAGGACGTCAACGCCGCCATCAACGACATCAGGACCAAGAAGGGCGTCCACTTTGTGGACTGGTGTCCAACTGGGTTTAAGGTACGATTTTCGGAATGACCCCTTCGGTAGCGGAAAAATGATAGGGTGCTTAACACACTGACGAAAATGTCATTTTCTAACTTTTGAGTGCTACCTCTATTGCAAAGCTGAATGAACTGATGTTGGTGGAAGGTACAACGCACATTACCTAACCTAACTTAACCTAGAACAACCTAATCTCGCGCGCCAAACATCGCACCGCTTCTCGCTGACGATTCGCAGAGAAGTAAGCGGTGAGCCGATCAGATTAGTAGCGATGCGAAGAACCCTTCTCACCGTGAAGACGTTCGAAAAAGCAAAATCAACCTTTTTTTATTCCTTAATTTTTTCGCAGTTTTTTTTAAAGTGTATTATTGATAGTTTAAAAAAATCTCATCCATCAAGAAACATTGAATTCAATATCTTGTGATTTTGAAAAGGGAGTGTCTATTGACCCGTCTACCTCATTTAAAATTAATGAGGTTGGGTTCCGTGCGTTCAAGTTACCTGCCATTTAAAATATATAAGGTTGATTATGTGCGTTCAAGTCACCTTATATATTAATGCATGTCGGGTTAATAACAAGATCCATTTAGAAAAAATGGGATTTGATTAATTGAAAGCATACTAAATATGGTAAATGCTCAATAGGGAATTTTACTCCAAACACTAAGCTCTGGAGTGCAAAAAATAACAGTAATTTCACAGTAAAGACTAACATCTGTTTTAAGCATGAAGGCGAAACAGCAGGAGAGGGTAATATTGGTTAATCTAAAGATACATTTATGAATTACCATATCGATGAGAGCTCCGACGAGGCCTTTTCATTATGGTTGTTAGAGGGTTTTCTTACAAAAATAACCAAATTACGCTCTCCCCCCTGTTGCATCTTCATAGCCTAAACAGGTGTGGAATTACATAAATCAGGTTTTGGTTTTTACTGTGTTCACATTGTTTGTCTAATAATTAGTCTTTTGTGATTTTGTGAAGGTGGGCCTAAACTCGCAGGCGCCAGTGACCGTCCCCGGAAGCGACTTGGCGTCGACAACTCGCTCCGTCGCGATGCTCTCCAACACGACGGCAGTGAAGGTAGCTTGGGAAAAGTTGAACCACAAGTTCGACTTGATGTTCAATCGACGCGCTTTTGTGCACTGGTACGTCGGCGAGGGGATGGAGGAGGGGGAGTTCCCGGAGGCGCGGGAGGACATGGCGGCTCTCGAGAGGGACTACGATGAAGTAAGAACCCACAAAAGATCGGATTTTCTACCTCTTGATCCGTAAAACTGAAATAATTTTTGAAATATCTCTAGGTCCTGACCTGTTACTTGATTTGTTCTCTGATTGAAAATCTATTTTTACAGGTCGGTGCTGACACAGCTTCAGCTGTACCTGAAGAAGACGAACTCTAAGAGCACACCTCTTTTGTTTGATGAAGCACAAAGATTTGTTTCAGGGTTTCTAAAAAAAATAGATCTAAACATTTAAATCCAAGAACTACATTCTCAAATGTACTGGTACGGTTTTTAACTTACAAGTACTCATTAATTTTGTTGATGTTTCTGTCATTTCACGAGTTTGAGTACGGATTCCCATCTTTTCCTTTTTATTTTTATAATGATACTGATACGGTATTCAAGGTGCTCTGCATGAGGCTGATTTGAAACGTTGATTTGGTACCAATCGATCAATCCATCGTGAGAGCAGCCTTTTTCCCCCCATAGGAATGCACGGTACAGGGTAAGCGGCCCTGAAAACTCACCACTAACTCGCGAAACCCAATTCCGACAGCGAAAACTTACCCGCAGCGGAAAATATTTACCTCTTCAATGAGCATCCTGTATGCCGGCAAACATGATTCCTAAAATCCCAAATCCAGTTAAAAAGTTGCTCGCAGCTTCCAAGCTGCGGCCAAGGTGAAGGTCGCATGTATAACCGCACTAGTTGCTTATTTGAGACAGCGCACATCCAATCACACGCGTTATAGCTTTATGGGCAATTCTCGTCGTGACGGGAGCGTATGCCTACCAGGAGTGCCCACAGCACACCACGTCTGCCAATTACTGTCATTTTTAAGGAGCTTCGGAACTGTCAATAATTACTGATTTTTTCCCCGAAGAATGAACAATAGGTAGTTTCTTTCAACGCGTGCTGCTACTTTATGCTTTTAAAGGTCCTCGAATTCGGCGGTTAATTTGGCATTTGGAAGGCTTTAACTTTACCTTGTCCGCGGTCCTCTGACATCTCTACCCAACATTATGATAAAAAAAGTGGTCATCCTGAATCCTTGAATGACTTTCCATGGTAAGGTTGCAATATTTACGTCTAGTGAACATAATTAGAAGCTGAACAGAGCAGAGCGAGAGCAAAGTGAGACTTAAACCACCTAACCTGACGTTAACATCAGTTGCCATAACGAAAAATAATTGGTGTTTGAAGTACTACTCACTTGAAGAAAGCGATATCAACAATGGCTACTGTACATATTTTAAAACTCAATACTTAGCTATTCATGTTTCCAAGATTTAGATATTAAACTATTTTCATGCGTCCTGTAAATGTAAAACACGCGCATCTAATATTTCGAAGCGTTCCCATCGATCGACTTTGTAGATGTTATATTTTTAGAATTTCTAATTAACATACAGTAAATAAAAAGGATGGGAGCAAACTTTTATAAGAGGTCTGCCTTGTAAACTAACAAAAACAATGTCATCGTTTTAAACCTACCATAAAAGATAAGACACTTAATACAAAGTGTCCAGGAAATTCTCTGACATCGGTTCCCTAATTCTTCCCTGATTTCTCAGATATGACTTACATTTTTTGCTTGATTAAAAAGACTTTTAAAGCAACAAAAAACAATATCATTTTACAGTACAGCTCACTCAGTGTTTCTTTGTTTTTATTTACTATATTTTTTCTGGAAATTCCAGCGGTTTTAGACAAGCAGCCTCATTTTCCCCCGATATATTGCATAGCGTAAAATTCCTAACTTTGTCCTGATTTTCTGAATTTTTCTGATCGCTGCGGAGACCCTGCAAAATGAGAACTCGTCATCGATATTATATATAAATACATAGTTTCTCAGAATAGGCAATAAAAATTAAACTATTAAAAAGAGGCAACAGATCAGTAGGTTGTGTAAGAGTCCTTGTAAAGTTTTGTGCTGACAGTGACACTTTCCTTCACTGTGAGTTAAAAGCTTTGTTGAAGCGCAGTATGCTTGTTCAGAAGCGTTTTAAATAGCCACTCCTCTGACTTGGTGCACAATATCAGAAGCAAGGTCAAACAACAGTGGTCCTATCCGCTCGGACAACTACGCGAGATCACAAAACTTATTCAGCAAACACTTCTTGATATATTTTAATAATTCATTTGAACACGGAGGTTACGTTATCGTAATGCCCGAGAGCAGATGGCTGTTCCAACAGCGATTTAAGGGTGTTGTGAGAGTATACCGCTACTTGAGGTGGAGCCTTCACCGCTACTCGTTCTACTACCTTTTCTACGACTCAAAATAAGGTAGTTATTTATTTAATCATTGGATTCGAGTTTTCTTGAGTGAGAGAAAAAGAAAAAAGAAAAAGGTCCTAGTTTGAAACCAAGATAAAGCTTGAAAAAAAAAGAAAGAAAGGGCTTTAACTAAAAACTGCAAACGGATGAGCAAGCTGTATTATTGACATCACAAAGTAATAAGCACCTCAAAATTTCACCCGGAGAGGAAAAACTCAAACTAAACTAAGCGTTTGAGAGAGGATACTTGCAAAGTGCTCCCTGGTTAGTGAAATAATTTCATTATGAAAAGCTCGTGAAAACCAGAAAATGCCAAGTTTGTCTCGATAAGACAACGGGAAGTAGATTCAAAATTAGCAAAACAGAAACTGGTTCGGCCCTTGGAGTTTACCTACTTACATACATTACCCGCCGGTGAGTCTAAGAAAAAGAATTGAAATGGCTGCATTAATCAACAAAAAGATCCTTTTGTGGGGATAAAAGTGCAGTTCTGTGATCGTTTTGCGAGGGCCGAGATCATTTAAGAAAGAACAGCAAAAACTAACCCCTATATTGGTAAAATACGGCAAGAGCGTAATTTGGTTATTTAAATGATACCACTACGAATAACCATATCAATGGAGAGCTACCAAAGATACATTTTCATTAAATGGTTGTTATAGGTTGAACTTCAATAACTACTAAATTACGCCCTCCCCCTACTTCACCTTCATACCCAAAACAGGTGTGGAATACTTAAAACAGGGGTCAGTTTCTACTGTGAGGGTCTTCCGAATATCCTAGATTGGAGGAAGTCCATTAGGCATCAATAAGAAAAGTATGCTGTATATGGATAACCCTGTTTTGGATGTGGGTCTGACACCGAAAAATAAAAAACAACATTAATCAGATCTTGAAAAAGCGGTTTAAATACCTTCATCAATCGCCAGCTCATACCCAAAATACGCACTACCACCGTTTTGTTTGTACACCCAAAAACAGGTACGGACTTCGTAAACGGGTGTTTTTTGTATGTGTTCACGACGGTCGCGATCGAAATGAGAAGTGACATTAGGATGATCCCACCTCATCTGTCGGAGATGAAGCCTCATCTTCAAGGTCACTCACGTGCTTCTTTAAAGCACAGAGCACCTCGTCGTGCGCTCAGTCGGTCACCAAGCCACTGCGGATACAAATCCCACCATGCAGGTGAGTAGGTCGGAAATCTCGAGTGCTACTCTTCACCGATATGATTTCGCTGCGATGGATGGGAGGATGAATAGGACTAAGCCGGGGTAAAAGCGCAAGAAACAAGCAAAGGTCTAAAATTTTACAACGCTTAAATGTCCCGATGATATAAACGGATAAAGATTGGAATTTGTAATGAGTGATAATATATAAGACGAGTGAGTGATTGCTGCTATCGAAGTTGGTAGTGTATGAAGTGGAATGACTGAAATTACTTACAATGTAGTCTCTATATTAAAGCTTGATTTAGATTCTTTCGTAGTGTTATTATAAAATTTGCAATATAAATTTTTCAATATTGTTCATTAAATTAGTTATTTATTTGCTATTTTATAAAAATTCTTACCACAAAAAAATGCTGAATGGATACCAATTTCTATAATGGACTAGTGCAGTGAGAAATATTGGAGAATGACCCAAAATAGGATGGACTTATTTACACAAAACAAAATTTCCGCAAAGACTTCTTTCTTGATTACATTGCTTTATAGTGTTTCTTTCAATATAGTGTAAAACTAAATCAGGGCCGTTCAATAAATATCAATGAATATTCGCACCGTAGAAAACTCTCCAAGAGAAAAAAAAAAGAAAAAATCTCAATTTACTCTTCTAGATGATCAAAATATTCATTAGTGATTTCCTTCTAATTTCTTGCGAGTCTTACCCATCCCATATTAGACTTAATGGTAATGCTACGACAGAAAGTATAAGTAAACCTTACACGATGTTCTTTTATAAGTATCAGATACTAAAAATTGATAAATCCATGCAGAAAGGCCATAACTGAAAAAA
>Ga0058701_10002923_pt1 | contig 13262 bp, 2 predicted proteins | sample AgamicOrMae_FD_97039 | JGI IMG/M metagenome (GOLD analysis project Ga0058701, IMG submission 97039) | Agave microbial communities from Guanajuato, Mexico - Or.Ma.e | ecosystem: Host-associated > Plants > Phyllosphere > Phylloplane/Leaf | place: Guanajuato, Mexico | collected 2012-06-04
AAAGGGAACACAAACTCATGCAAAGACTTCATCTAAGAGCTTTCGTATGGCCTGAGTGAGTGTTGACAGACCAAATCGGGATGAGAGTACATGGAGCCGGCTATCAGCACTCACTCATGTAAAACCATAACTCTCAGTCTCAGGTGAATTCTTGGCACGAATATCTCTTCCGCAAACATCAAGGAAGAATCAGTTTTCATTAGATTCATCTTTTAAAGCCGCACAGTCTCTGAAAACCTTAGAAATTGCCACGCGCTTAGTCTATGGCGGCCCAATCTGGAAAGGTCTATTAATTGAGTTTAACCAGTTTAACTTTAGGGTGTAAACACAAACCTATTTCCAAAGGAATTGACCCTTTAACAGGTGAATTCTCTTCTGATGTCTTTACTTCTTACGAGTCATGTCCCTGTTTTTGACGGTCCCCTTAACAAATCTTGCCACTTTGATGAATCCCGTCAAGACGTGTCATTTTTAAGACCCGCCATCTTGAGACGAATCCTCCCTATGCCCTCATCGCTCCTGAGGTCTCGATCCATTCAAAATATGTCTCCATCAAAATCTTTGCTTTTGAAGACTGGTCATTTCAAGACCCATGCCTCTTTAAGAGCAGTCCTCTTCATCGCTTTATCTCCTAAAACCCCTACCTAGTCTTTCTTATTCCCGTGAATCTATTCCCAGGCCTATTAAGTGTTGTTCCATCGTAACACATCTGAATCCCTCGCGTCTTTCCCGAAAAACGTTGCCTAAAAGATTCTTAGTTGCAGCAGTTCTGTAACCAACTTTCCACCCAGAAGGATTTCAGGTCTTGAGCAACACTCTCTGCGCCTCACAAATACTAATCTAAGGATGATTTATCTTTGCTCCGAGCAAAACCGCGTCATCCAGGAAAGGCCAGTGGTCTCCACTCAACTTTGATGACCGAAGCTATGACCAAGTATTTTGATCGTAGAGCCTGAGCCGAAATCGGATGGGCCCCGCAACTTCGTCTCGAAATATTTACGAGTTGCTTTTAATTAGGTGCGCTTGGTTTGGTTGCTTGACGCCGCGCTGCCGCAATGCCGTTGGTGTGCTCTATCGGTCCGTGAGTCGCTCTGTGCGGTCACGTGTCATCGGGTCGGCCTAATATTTCCCGTCGCTTGGGTCTCCGAAGAGTGTTTGTCTGGACCCTCGTATTTTCTTTCACTGGCGGACTTCTTCGCCTCGCCATGCTGGCGGCCGCCCCGCGCCGACGCTCCGTTGAAATTAATATTGCCCGAGGTACCGCTGTAATTTACCGCTGTTTGTTAATTTTTGATATGTTTATAATCTTTGCTCAACAACAGACCGTGTCATGCTATTGAGGATCTCGCGGCTCAATGGATTCAGTTTCAAATCAAAAAGCTCTTGCATCAATACCGTTCATTCCAAGGTGAAATATTTTCGCCTGCTAGAATTACCTACTGTAACTCGTATGCTTCATCTTCTACTTGCATCTTTAATGATTTTATTACCATCTCTCGTCTATTTATGTGGGTCAGTTTAATTATTAAAAATATATTGGTATTGTATTTTTGTATTTTTCCTAATACTTTATAGTCATTTCACCATTCACTATAAACATTTAGTATAGTAAGTGACTCCGAAACTAGTTTTCAGGTACCGGTACCTTTATTTTTTATACTTTTTTAAATTTATTTTTTGCTCTTGATTCAATCTGAATCGCACGCTATCAATCATAATTCAACAGATTCAGTGTCATTTTCCCGAGCTGTCATGAGAGCCCAAACATTTTTCCCAACACAGTAAAAAACGGAACTCCGTTTTAAGGAAGGCCTGTTTTGGGTGTGAAACCAAAATGGGGGTGGTGCGTTTTTTGGTTATTTTTCAAGATAGGCCTACGTTCAGCCATATCATTTAAAAGGTCTCGGCGAGAGCTTTCCATTGATGTGGCTGAACATGGATCTATCTTTTAAAATGATAGAATAATGTGTATTTTGGTAAGTTTTCAAGATAGGCTTACGTTCAGCCATATCATTCTAAAGGTCTTGGCGAGAGCTTTCCATTTACGTGGCTGAACAGAGATCTATCTTGAAAAAAAGATGGAGTAATGCGTATTTTTGCTACTTTTCAAGATAGGCCTACGTTCAGCCATATCATGCAAAAGATTTTGGCGAGAGCTTTCCATCGATGTGGCTAAACATAGGTCTATCTTGAAAATTGATGGAGTAATGCGTATTTTGGTTAGTTTTCAAGATAGGCCTACGTTCAGCCAAAGGTTTCGGCGTGAGTGTTCCATTGATGTGGCTGAACATAGGTCTATCTTGAAAAATGATGTAGTAATGCGTATTTTGGTTAGTTTTCAAGATAGGCCTACGTTCAGCCAAAGGTTTTGGCGTGAGTGTTCCATTGATGTGACTGAACATCTTGAAAAATGATGTAGTAATGCGTATTTTGGTTAGTTTTCAAGATAGGCCTACGTTCAGCCACATCATTCAAAAGGTCTAGGCGAGCGCTTCCCATTGATGTGGCTGATTAAACATAGGTTTATGTTGAAAAATTACCAAAATACGCCCTATCCCCGTTTGAGTTTCATACCCAAAACAAGTGTAGAATTTCCCAAAACGGGGGTTTGTCTTTACCGTGAACTTTAAAAACTGACTGCGTAAAAACGGAACGGTCGAAGTATCTTGAACTTCGCCATACGATAGATACAGATATTTCGCACTAATCCAGAAAATTTCAAGCCTTCATCAATTTTATGCTATTACGCTGGAATATCCTTAGTGGCTCAAACTGTTAGAATTTTCGGGGCACATGAGTTTAGCGCGCAATACTGCTCGTGTTCAAATATGACTATCGTAATCGTATTGAAAATGTGTCGGTAGTTTTTGTTCTTCTTTGTTTTTCATTTAAACGGGCGTGCTATTGCAAATAAAGCGAGTACTAATGAAAAACAGGACCATCTGCTGTTTAATGTGCGTCGTTAAAATTCTCGGTAAGAGAGGCAAGATTTTAGTGCTTAGCTAAGCCTCAGTGCTAATTGAACTAGTGAGACCGGGTCAGCACTGTTACACACTGCCCCGTAGACTATAATATTAGCCGTTCCTCTGAATCTAGAATCGTGAAAAAATGAATGGAGCTTTCTTTCCCGTAATTAGGTGGGAGTACTCGGAATATGTGTGATTTAATTACGTTTTTCGTCGCTTTATTTTTTTTTCTTCAGCGTAATTGTTAGAACCTGTTTAATGCTTTTGGGAGGATCTCGCTAAACAGCACAAGCTTATGCCTAGAATTCATAGCACGTGATTTCGGTGTCATTATGTACATTCTTCCGGTTTAAGGTAAGGTCCTACATGTAAGCTACTATTAAACCGTTAAGAACGAGCATAAGGAAATGCTGTGATAGGATCTAAACGTATAGTTACGGATGAACGACGTACAAGAGCTCAGGGTAGGTTAACCTAGTGAAAAGTTCCTTGGATTACCTTAGGTCAGGAATGTAAGAGACGGTTCCTAAGCTCAGGATTAGGTATATTGGAGCGCGAGACGATCGGCCTTTCTGAGCTCCTAATTCACAGGTATATTACAACGTCGTCCAAGCAACGCTCACTACTCTTGGCGCGGCCTTCTCTACCCTTCAGTGACGGTCCTCGCCGACCCTTCTACCTACCCTGGTCATTTGCTATGAACTTAGGTTTACATTCTACGTTATTCCTTGCACTAGTTTAGGCTTACCTTGTTCAGGCAGTTTAGTTTTACTTAGGTTAGGTTTACCTGGGTTAGGTTTACCTGATTAGGTTTACCTGATTAGGTTTACCTGATTAGGTTTACCTGATTAGGTTTACCTCGCTCAGGCGTTTACCTCGTTTAGGTTTATCTCAAGTTTACTCAGGTTAGGTTTACCTGTGTTTAGTTGCCTGAGTTAGGTATACCTGAGTTAGGTTTATCTCGCTTAGGTCTAACTAGGCTTATTTTACCAAGGTAAGTAAGGTTACTTAGAGTAGCTGTTCCTAGGTTAGGTTCACAAAAAAAAGTTAACCAAACTTTGGCGCCTTTTGCCCATCTCCGCTGTCGTTCCACTCGGCTCGGTGTCCAAAGGTGCGACATGAGATGTTTAGAAACCGCAACTTCAAGACCCTCACGGGCATGCATCGCAAAAGTTTACGGTTCCCACGTTATTTACTTGTATGTAAAGTGAAGTTGCAGTTAATCGTGTTTCAATTTTATCTCGCGCTCTCAGGCTGTTGAGCACGATCCAATTTCAGCAAAATCGTCTGAAGCGTGTCAGCAAATATTGACGCCGCAGCAGTCCGATTCTAGGATGCTCAACTTTGCCAGTCCACAGGTCAGCTAATCCCTAATGTTCTGGAACTCAGTGCCCTGGAGAGAAAATTCTCACATGTTGAGGTTTACCATTCCTTCTCTAGTAATAATTGGTCCTATATTGTCAGATTATTATGTTGGCCTAACATCATTCATTTGACGAGACATGATTACAACGGTAACCGTCACTATCCAAGTAATGTCGTAATGACGTCGCGATTGCATACTTTTCAGCTCACTTTAAAAGCCTAATTTTCCTTGGCCTATCGTAAATACAAGTACCGGTAGCTGTTTTTGACACCTAATGACTTTTTGGCCGAAATGACCAGTACAGCCCAGCTGAAACGACTATGTGTTTACTTGAAATGTGGAACTTTCCTCCTTTCAAATTTACAGTGGGTCACTCTTAACAGGTGGGTAGAGATCTTACACTTTTTATGTTACTTATCCGCAGTGATGGAATTTACTTTGTTTATTGTGTCGTAATAATTGCTCGTAATGGTTCGTGATGGCTGCTCCGAAAGATGTGTATAGGTTAATATAAATCGATTACTTCGTGACCTCATTAGCCATTTTAATTAACCTACATAGCATTTTTCTCGACTTAATTGAATTACTTACGCGTACGCATAAGTTGCTTGTAAAAGAGACCAAGGGCGCACTCGATTGCTCAAGCTTGTATTTGTCCTAAAAAGGAGATTGGAAAGGATCAAGTATGGCGAGCTATGGAAGAACGAATGTTTAAGTATGTAAACTTGTTTAAACGTACTTAGAATGAGACAAAAAGTTTGTGAACCTGCCTGTGACAGTTCAAGCGAAATTAATTCAGAATATTTCATGTAAGTCGTTGTTATTGTAATGAATAAAAGATAGATCCAAGAACCGATTGAGTTCCCTCAGTAAAAATAATCCTAGTTTTACGTGTGAAGGTGAAACAGAGGAAGAGCGTAATTTAGTTATATTTGAAGATACCCCTGTCAATAACCATATAAATTGTGAGCTCTCCACGAGGCATTTTTATTGATGTAGTTAATAGATTTAACCAAATTGCGCTCTTTCCCTTTTTTACCTCACCCAAAACAGACATAGGACTAGCTAAAACAGGAGTTAGTTTTTACTGTGCTTTGCAAATATGATTATTTTCTTGTGAATGCAAGCGGAAAATGTCTCACTATACAATATGAGTTTCTTGTTTTCAAAAATGTAAATTGATCAATAAGTTTATGTTTTAAAAGCTTGAGCACGATACTGTGACCTGATATTAGATATTAAATACAGTACAAAACAAGAAGCGCTTTTTACAGTAGCCTACCGGTACCCAAAAGTGAAACCTCTCAACACAAACAAGCTTGTTTTTAAGCGATGCCAGTTTTTTAACCAGATTTTTTTCCAGGTCGGACAATCTATTCGCTTGAATTGTTTTCTGATGAGGAATGAGTATTTTGGGATCATGTATGAGTATTACTTTTGAAACACATTTTAAAAAAGTCGGTTTTCAACAACATCTCTTCTTGCAACAGCCACATAGTTCGTTGTCTTCTTGAATGGGCTCACCTTTGCAAGGATATTCAAGGTTTTGTCTTTTTGCCTATGTCCTCTAAATCCTTTGAAAGGGCTTGTCAATCACTTGTAAGATCGGAATCAGCAATATTACTCTCATGTCATAACGTTTCTTTTCGGATGACCCAGTACAGGCAACACTTTTTGTTGGAGGGGATCATCGGTAGTACTGGTGTTTTAACAGCAATGTTGCTCTTAACTTTTAACCAGCAATTACACACATACTACAAAATGATCAATCCAACTTTAAGTTTGCTCACAACCAGCTCAAGAGTATTCCAAAACATACTCAAAGATGTTAGGTTATCTTAAATGATTCTCGAGTTAACTTACTTGTTAGGTTGAAATTTACCAAATCTCTAAGTCTTGCAGCAGTGGATATAGGTGTTATAAGAATGCTTTCTTTTGAGAAGCCTGATCAATGGTAAATTGTATCCGCTGCTGCGTCTTTATCTTTTTGATGGCACGTTGGATCATCCAGTTTGCTCAGAGCAATGCCCTTTATAGGCGCTTTTTGCTCTGCCAAAACCAGTCACTGTTTTAAATTAGCGGTTAAAGAGTGTCCCTGCACTCGCCTTAGCTTATCAGAAGTCACTCCAAACTACGGTTTCTCAGAGGCCTGTTGCTTGGAGACATAGGTATCGTTGCCATCAGCATCATTTTCCCCCCTGAAATCGGTTGAAGTGCAATCTCATGCAAGTAAATCCTGGAACATCTGGCTTACGTTGCCGGCAGTAGCCGCGGTGCCGCGGTCCTTTATGCCACTGTCCTACGGAAAACGCGACGTCACTTGTATCTAACGGAGTTGTTGAGGCTTTGAGCGATACCCTAATCGGATCGCTGTCAACACGGATAGACTGGAGAAGGACTTGTTACTCCCGTTAGGTCTTAAGACGCCGCCCCACATCTTTCTGTTAATACTGAACTTAAGGAGGATCAAGCGACGGCATCTTGAAAATTCAGTTTTTGGCACATTACTCAATTCAAGGCTGCGATAAGAGTCAGCCGACGTCGATTTGTAAACATTATCATTAGCTATCTGAATATCAAAATATGACCAACAGAACTATCACCTAACGACCAGGAAATTTAAAACGGATTGGAATAGGAAAAAAAACGACCGTTTTCATCATGTTACTAGAGGTGAATAAAACTTTCATTAAACCGCGCATCGAAAAAACGTCTCTTCTAAACCAAGTGGAAACTTGTGAGCGATGAACTTGCCAATGTCTATTCTCGGCCGCGATGTTCCGGAAAACTGCTGTCCTCTCTCAAATCTCATTGTCAGCCCACATCGCCCATTGCCCTTGACGGAGTACCAGCACCTCTTCCCAAAAACGAGTTGGAACTAGTTGACTCTCTCATTGTGCTGAAATTGCCGTCGTTTCACAGCCCATTGTTCTTGAATGGGCGCAGGTGCCCAGCTGCCTATTGAAGGCGCCAAAGAAGATGCGTCCAACGGTACCTCGAATTTCTCGAACTCTGAAAGCGCGTCAGTAGGCTACTTCTTGGACGCGGAAGGGGCGCGAACCGGTAAATTCGTTTTGCCTCAATAAAATCGAGAAGCTCTAGGATCGATTTCTCTAGGAAATGAATGTCGTGCAATATGGTTTTTTAATCGATTATACGTCACAGTCTGCGTTTCGCCTCGCCTTTGTCTTGAATAACGGAATTATTTTTCACCTCAAGCTAAGTGATGTAAGACTTTCTGTTAAAGTAAATTTGGTCTAATGTTTAATTTATCATTCGGACGTCCGCGGTTTTATATGGTATTATCGCTTATTAATTGAGCAGTGAGAAGCACGCATAGGGGGACATTCGACTGCTAAGTGCTGCCCACTGTTTTGCCAACAGTCGCTCAAATCAGTATACTAGTGTTTTCACTTCAAAGCTAGTGTTTTACTGCCATGTTTCTAGCGTGGAATTCATGGTCTGATCTTTATAGGTTCACCTCGATCGCGATTGTTCAAAATGAGTCTGCACCCAAAGTTTTGAAGGTAGCATATTCTACGTCTTGTGTTCCGCCCTGGAGCTTTATTTCATTTTGCCAGTATGAACGACTCGCCGCGTAGTTTAGGTCAGTCAACCTGGTTGAGGTAAGGGTGCCTTGCGCCTCACTCCGCTAGCTCTCTGCTAGCTTTCCGCTAGCTCTCCGCTAAGGTGAAGAAAGATACAACTCACGAGCTTGAAAATTTACTTTCAAAATTCACAGTGTAGACAGAGATCGAATATAACCATTAGGAAGGAATGGCATAGCTGAATGAGTACCCTCCAAAGAATAAAAATGGCCTAGATAATTAGTAGGATATGATATACTATCTAAAACTCAAAGGTACCGGTAGTCTTAGAGGCGAGCATTTGGATACAAGCAGCTTTGATCGATACAGCTTTGCAAAACAAATAAGGGTTCGGTTCGCCAATTGTTTCCTCATGCAAAAATCACCCGTTCCCGCTTTGATTTTCCAACTGGTTGTCCCCGTGAAATGTTCTCTGATTCTCTAACAAGAGGCACAATGCTCGAATAACTACCAAATGTAATACCTGTCAGAGCTTCGTATTGAAAAGACTCGTCCATTTGCCGGCGGCGCCGCGCCGAGAGAAGAAGTGATTTACTTACGACATCCTTTAGGGCACCGTTTGTGCGGTGCACTCATGCATAGCAAATCTTGCCAATTATTTCTCATATCGTACTAAACGGATTTTAAGTGCTCCCTTGCGTTGCGATGATCTACTCCGTTTATCTTTGCTTTGGACTCTTCTTCCATATCGCACAAGGCGTTCAGGTCTGACAGATACACAAAGTTTTAAAGATTGCTCATTCTACATCTTGTTTTTTACCTTTCGTCGTAAAGCCAGACGTAGCAATGAATTTTTTTTGAATTCTGGCTTGAATCGCTTAGGTTTTCTCGTTTTTCGAATGTCGACCAAGGACATTGTTGAAAAAAACTGTACATGTTGCAAATATGTTGTTTTTGTTTGTTTTTTTCTCAACATGTACAGTACTTCAAGGGAATTGAATTGAAAGAGCATAGCCGAGTAAGACGGTGAAATCTGCTCCCAAGCGTGCCCTTTAACCTAGCTCACTTGAAGGACATAGGCGGAAACGTCATTGGCGAGATTTTCAGTCCCCTAGGTTGAAGGGTTGCTCCGTGGGGGTAAAAGGAGGTGAATTCGACTTTATTTCTGTTTCTGACGTTATTTTTCATTTTAAAAAAAGAAAAAAATGAAAACAAAAAAATAGATACCTCTGTGATATAGGGGCACCACATACATGTTTTTCAAGTTTTTTCGAGGAAAATTTTGACTATGGTATTTTTTTAAAAAAAATTCGAAGTGGATTTTTTTACAGGGATCAACCCTGTTAACACCTCCCGTTTTTTACTGGGTATAGGTCTTGTAATGATACATAACGTCTATTTTTTTCATTTTTCTAAACTATGTGGAAGTCTGTCAAAATTAACTGCATAGGCTTGGAAGTAGCATCTTTCACCCTTTTTACGTACTCAGACCTTCTTTTTTTGCAACAGTTTGTTTTCGGACCCCATAGATCTTACGTAATTTTGTGATGTGCAATGTGCAACCAACCTATGCGTGTAAGAGTCGTACCGGATTTGAAGGTCCAACTTTGGAGAACATGTTAAATACGCCTTAATAATCGGCGAGTTTTTAATACCATCTATTGTACTCTCAGTCATAAAGATCTTGCTCGAGGTAAAGAGCCATCCCTTGGCTGACAAGAGAGGGGCGCAATCTGTAACTCCCAGATAGGCTCCAAACCTATCAGAACAAGTAGTAGACCTCTCGTAGACCGGCAATGGTCAAATAACTCGGACCACAACCCAAACGTACACCCGCTAGCCACCCCAAAAGTTGGGGTACAACCCCAAATTTAGGGGTGAACACCAGGAGTAGTATTGGTTGATCAACAAAATGGTTCAAAGAACATGTGTTTCTCTTAATTTTGCATCAATTTTACATGATTTCAAAGAGTCGGATTTTTTTCACCCCCGACCTTTATTCTAACGCTGATCTCTGTGATATTTCAAAAGCTAGTTTGGTTTTTGGAACAAAAAGAAAATTGGACTCTTATCTAGTAGTATTGGCCCATCAATTCGTCAGCCGCATATGACCGCCCCGTCCGATAGTACACGTAATACTCGAGTTCCACGTCAACGTAATACTCGGAATTTTCGTCTGTAACAGGATTCGATTCACTCCACTAATTGGTGGACTCTAATACCTTCGTCGCTTACTGCAGCGCGCCGTGCCGAGGTAATACTCGAGGTAATGCTCGCAAGTGCATCCGCAGTTGCACAATACTATTGTTGGCTCGCCAAGTGATGCAAAGGTTGCCCGGCACCCAGGGGCTCGTCGGAACACTTTCAAATTTAATAGGAATTCATCAAAGCAGCTAAAGAATTGCGTGTGCGTTGCTGTCACACTGTTTAAATATGGAATACCACGTTCGTACATTTTTGTGGTAGGTATTGTAATTTTAAAGGATGTATCTTTTACCTCTTCTGTTCCTTCTTGGATCAACCCGTCGTTATACAGTTAAACCTGGGTAAGATGAATCGTTAGAAACCGTCCAAAATATTTATATAATTCAGATATTTATACAAATCGCAAAGTTCGTTAGACTCAAAGGGGATGTCGACGGGACCGAAGAAAACATTCGTTTAACCATGGAAGGCGTATCTCAGATTCGCATCATCCGGGTTTGACCCTCTCCTGATAATTACCGCGTTATAACAACATAGAATAAGCAAATCTGTTCAGGATGACATAGTTTAACCTACGACGCTGAGAAGCAAGTGACATCGGATACTCGGTGACCGTTGGTTATAGTAGGTTAACTTAACTTGGGTTAAGTTAACTTCGGTTAGGTGCCTCGTGCCTCGCTCCTTTCGGCATTGTGACGAAATTTTTGCAAAAGGTAAAAAATATGACGTTAAGAAATACTGGCGCAAAAAGAATCGGGCCGTCTCAACATGTTCATTAGTTTTCCATGAAGGTCTATGGTTATGGTTGCGTTAACGGTACGAGTGTCCTAAGAAGATTAACTTTGCGGTGCATCACAAAGCATGAGTATCAAAAAGCACGGATCTTTGACTTAGAATGCAGGTTAGATTTGAAGACGTGACTGTGAATTAGTTGAGCAGGTCAATAACATCAAGATGATTCGGTAGGCCAGCCGCAGACGCCCCCTCCCCAATGCGTGATCATCCATGGATTCCTGCACATTTGCCACTAAATAATTAATGTTTAGCGTGCGGGTGTGCGCAGCTTGGATCGTGTCTGTGCGCCTTGCATGTGTTGGCCCGCCCATCCTGCCCCCCTCCCCTTTCGCTTGAATCAATGAGCAATCATTTGCGAGTTCATAAATTGTATGGACAGAATCTGATTAGTATGAGAGGGGTTACTTTTAATTTCGATTTGGTAGTTTGACTTACTGAATCACCGGACGACGACTCTCATTCATGTGTCGTGCATTTTAAGTTTGCATACACCTCCTGTGTTCACAGAGAGAAAAAAAAGACCTGTTTTACGTCTTTTGAAATTGTTGATTTAAGTCACGCTATCTCATATTGAGTCGAGATAACAAAAATGGGTGCATTGCGACCGAGTTTGAGAAGAGCCGTACCGAAGGAACGAGGTTCGGGGCTGTTCGGCTCAAACAACACTGTAAACCCGTGGGGTGAATTTTGTTGCGTATGAATTTCAACGATGATTTTGTAGGCTCTCCATAGATTACAGAATGAAGACCAAAGCCAAGTAGTAGTAGCCAAATTTAACCTCGTTGGGGGCTACTTTAACTGATTTACCCCATTCGGTGAGGGTCACTGCCCTTCAAAAAGGTTAAATTAACTGTGGTTGAAAGTCGAATTTGGGGTGAAAAAAGTTGCATATCAAATTCACCCTATTTTTGGGGGTTACAAGTTAACCCCAAGGACTTAGAGTGAAGACGTGAAACCCTGTTTTAGGTAAGCGCACACCTAAATCAAGAGCTGCGCGTGCCTAAATTGAGAGGAGTGAACGAAAATGCGGTACGGTCCGTCCTGTTGTGTCGTTGAAAAAAAGCGTTATGGAGTCGAAATAGTCCCCCACCGTTGATTTTCATTGTTTAAGGTCGAATTTGCGTTTTGAAAAGTGGAAAAGAAACTTCAGACGTTGCCGAATATTTTCCACCCTTCAAAACGCAAATTGGACCAAAAATGAAGAAAATGGCCAGCGACTATACTTCTCTGCTTCCTTGCTCACTGCCAACCAGGAAAGAAGTTCGGTTACCAAAACAGGTGCAACCCTACTTATTTTCACAAACTGGTGGAGAGCGAACCTAAAACAGTTTTTTTTCACAGTGTTGTGGCTTCAAGACGAGTTGAGGGTGGAACGAGGCACAGGCCACCACATTTAACCTAACCTATCACCTAGTTTCATGTCTTTGCGGTAGCGACTTTGTGTCCGTGTACGTTGACCTTGTGTCCGTGGCCAAGCCTTATTCCGCTCCCTTATTGGGAATATTCATAAGCAAGTGCCTTGCTCTTCTCTCCGCTCGGCTCCGCTCGGCTCCGCTCGGCTCCGCTCGGCAGGGCGGCGAACAGTAGAAAACAGAAGTCAGGCTGCGATCGGCAAGAGACCACCGTTTTCGCGCCGTTTCAGAGGCTTTTACCCCCCCAGACGGTTCGGCATTCTCCCGTTCGATACACCCATTTATCCTCCGCAGTGTCACCTGTGAGGTCGAAAGTGCAATCTTTATAGGGTGTTGCTATTGACCCGACATGCAATTAATATAGGGAGACTTAAACTCACGTAACCAGCCTAATGCATTTTAAATGAGAGGCAACTTGAACGCACGGAACCCAACCCCCAACCTAATACAGTTTATATGGGGCAGTCGGGTCAATAGACTAAACATTCCCATCTTCAAAACATTTACGGTGGAGAGCCTGCAAGTGGAATGATGTAAATATTTTAAAAAAAATAATAGATGAAGTAAAAAAAGCTCGCTTTTTTATTTGGTTGCTTGATGTTAGCAGACTATTGTTTGACCATGTCCAGCGCAACCTAAAAAAATACATAAAAAATTGACATGGCTTGCCTTCTGCTGTGCAGTCATCCGACTCAAATCTTGGGTATCACATGTCTAATCAATGGGTAATCACTCGCTACATAACGTGGGACATAAACTTTGCTAATCAATTTAACGGGCACCCAAGAACGCCGACTAATTAACGGATACACAACCGCGTTTTCAGCACTGCACAAAAATGTAACTATATAGTGGCCGATTATTTTCTGAAAGCTTTGAAATGTGAACGGAGGTCTCTATGTCTTCAGTGGCAACCAGATTTGGAGCGATTAGTGATAACTTCGGAAAGTAATTGTAATGTTTTTTTTTA
>Ga0058701_10002924_pt1 | contig 13259 bp, 8 predicted proteins | sample AgamicOrMae_FD_97039 | JGI IMG/M metagenome (GOLD analysis project Ga0058701, IMG submission 97039) | Agave microbial communities from Guanajuato, Mexico - Or.Ma.e | ecosystem: Host-associated > Plants > Phyllosphere > Phylloplane/Leaf | place: Guanajuato, Mexico | collected 2012-06-04
ACCTAAAGGAAATTAAAATAAGCTTGCACAATTTTCAAGACTTCCTTTGTGGCATAATTTAGTCAGTGCTTTGGTTCGGAGATCAAAAATTGATTTGTACTTCGTTTGTTTACATGCACCCCAAGCTCTCTGAATGGCTCTCCTTGGCTCTCTACTTTAGAGCTCCTTTACCCATGCAGAGCCTATTTTAGGAACTTAAGAAAGACCCCGTAAAACTAACAATGGAAGTGGAATAAAACAATCTTTTCGTTTTAAATAGGATTGGCAATTTACATTAAGTGAATTTCTTATGATTGTTATTCTAAAAGAGCTGGACGTTTTTGGCGTTTCTATTGTGAAACGTTGTGTTTCTTTTCTGAACGTTCGGGTTTCAAAGTGGGCTGGGGACATACGCGTTGAGTATTCATTGAACTTGAATGGACATGGACAAAGGCTGGAAGTACCTTTGAACAACTTGCGGTAAAATGAGTTGGAACATTAGACAACAAAATGTGGGTAGACGAAGATTGAACAACGACAAAGTATGAGTTGAACCACAAGAAAACATGGGTGGACTTAGAAACAAACAAATAACGGATTTTCGGTCGATCAAGCATTGAACAACAGCATAAAACGCTATTGGTTAATATATTTAAAAAAAGGGCATAATGTGATAACGCCATCGTTTTTTTACGCGAGAAAACCTATTTTTTTTTTGAAAGGTAAGTTATTGAGGACGTTATTTGACCGAAAAATGTTTGACAGCTTGGAACATCCGAAAAGCGCACTGCTTCAAGAAATGTTTTAGCGGTTATATAAAGGACTTCTAGTGGTCATGATGCTGCATTTCTGTTCGCAGACACGGAATGGACCAACTTGCTCTCTCTACCTCAAAAAACATTTAGTTTTGATAAGGAACTAGTCAACAGACAGTGGAAACAATTTCAAAATCTAACGAAAAATGGTGAAAATCCGTGGAATAATATCAGCCTACAAGTTGATACCGATAAGGTAAGGCGTCGGGAAGGTTACAGGCTGGCTATCAACTAGGAGTCAGCCTGCAATCCCTGCGATTTTGGAAGTACGTGGAAAGTGGTCAAATGATAGGCGGGTCGTTTGTCGGTCTCTTTCACCCCCAATCAATCCGCACCTATTTAGAGAGCAGTAATGCTCCCGCTATGGCCATGCTAATCGAGTCCCGTACTAGATATTCAGGCGAAAAATCTCTTTCTAGGATCTCAACCTGTAACTTTTGAAGAAGCTTATATGGCGTAGAAAGGGAATGATTAGGAGCTAGGAAGATTACTTCATTGAAGAGAGACATAACCCATTGCTTGTGTAATTAGTACTTAATGTAATTTGTAGGTACACAAAATTAGTAAGTAATTTGGGCAAAGAGCTCCCGTCTATCGGAATGCAAGTGAAGTCGTTGTCGGCTGCTAGCGGCTGCAACCAGCGCTTCGGATCAGGGTGCTCAATGTGAAGCTTATTTTTTCCCCTGATTTCCCCCTTCGGAAACCGAGGTGCAGGTTATCTGTGGTCTTTGCACTTTTTTTTGGGGGGGGGGGATATATTGGGGGAAATGTTGAAGCTGGTAAGCAAATTCTCTTTAAACGGTATAAATTAAGAAATTGGCGGAAATGGCCCCAAGACCAAGCATTGGACCTCGTTTTTTATTATATATTAATTTCTTATAGAAGTTAGAGAGTTATAAAGATAACCTTGTCCATGGAATATTTATTGCATGTTTAAATTTTGGTTTTCTGGTTTAAAGTTCAAAAAACTTTTTTTTTGTACACCTTTCATTAGATCAGCTATTTAATTGTTTTAGATAAATCTTGTTTTTTCTTTCTTTCTTTCTTTTTTTTTTTATATATAATTTGTTTGGGAATAATTGTCAGACATTTTGGAGCCGATCCGATTGTAACTTTTATCAGTGTTCGGAAGAACCATCGAGCTAGGGAATTTAGCGAGGGAAAAACGGGGATATTGCGCTCTGGATTTTATTTTTTGAGGGGGAAAGTTGGCAAGAAACGCATCTTCTGAAAGTGGAAGTGATACGTGTTTTGTGTTTTGTAGGTACGCAACTTAGAAGTAAACGCGCGAGTGAGACTAAGTTGGCCTCGCCTAGCGCAAGCCCGAGAGGGAGTAGTAATGTTTCCGTTGACGCAAGTCGGCAACACTACAAGCGTTGACCTGGAATTCGTCAATAACGCTGCACAGCCTGTTCTTCTGCAGCTCATTCTGGAGCAAGACTATCCAGCCGGCGGAGTTCTCACCAATCACATACCAAGACGGTAAGCCAAGTCCTCCGAATGATAGACTTGGATTAGGGCATGAACAGTTGTTGCACCGCAGCTAGAGTTGTTGAGATAAAGGTTATAGAATATACCCTAGTAATAATTTTACTAGAAACTAATGATTCTCGGTGACAACGCTAGATGGCTCTGCCCGTAGGTTCAGCCAAAGGTGCGCATTATACATGGTGCATAACTTTTTTTTTCATTTTTTGCCACCTAAAAAACCGGGTGTGCACTATACATGGGCGCGCACTTTACATGGACAAATACGGTACCTGATTGTGTGCGATTTCGAATTATTGCTGCAATGTAACCGGCTTTACCCTCTAAGCCTAATGAGATGTTTGTTAGTGGAACTAGACACTTTTCAAAGTCGTCATTTTTGGTTTCGTTTTATGTTTCAGGCTTTTACCGTCTTGCAGCCCTTGCACTAGTAAGAATAGGAAAAGTTTTAGCATGGGCACGTCTGAATTTTCGGATGAAGCGAATCTCGACTATGCGGGATTGAAACCGCATCCGTCAACAACTATTCTTCTGTTGAAACCTTCTCAGTCAGCGATGGCTACTTTTAGTTTTCACCCGAGCGTTCCAGACCCCAGCTCAGTTCTTCTTTTTATACGGTAAGCACGAGATACGGAGGGTTTCCCGACAAAATTGTAACCTCACTGTATCCAACTTAACCGGATCTCGCGTCCCCTAATGAAACCTACTGTGTTCCAACCCCACCCAGCGAAACCTAACGTTCCCTACTCTTATGAGAAAATCGACTTTGTGTGCGGGAGCACATTCACACCAGTAAGGTGTGTATTTGGCATAATGCCATGCAAAAAACCCTTCGAAATTGCTTTCAGATAGTAAATAGAGCGAGTGCTGCGTGACTGAAGGTACGCAACTTGCGAAACTACATTGCTATATGTATTTGTATTCCGAATGTTATTGTGACAACGCCTTGCTGTTAAAGATTTGTGGGAAGTGGAAGTGGGCTGCATTGAAAAACATTTTGCGCATAAAGCGCTCGGGTAAACCGCCTGTGAAGATGACGTAACAAGAATCCCTAAATACGTAGCATCTACGCCACGGGATGATTCAAGTTGAATGGAAAATACTGAAATGACGGGTAGAACTCATCCAATATACCAATGTCCTGGAACGCACCGATTTCCGTCTAAGCGCGCTCAAAACATTTAACAAGGTACCCGGTTTCCATCGGAAGTAACAGCCGTTCGAGTGTACCTTTTGGTTCACTGCGAGCAACTTTTTTTTTGGTTCTTTTGTCGTGGCTAGCACCCACGAGGCGCTAGAGGCCGAACACTAACATATAAAAACACAGTCAAATGGGACAACATTTGAATGCCTCACTGCCCAGCCCATGCCTCTAGCGCCTCGTGAGTGCTTGCCACGACAAACGTACCATAACAAAAGTTGCTGGCAGTCTGGTTCCCAACCCATTCCACCAAACGGTAAACTCGAACGACTGGTACTTTTAATGGAAACCGGGTATGTTGTTAAAGCCTTTGAACGCGTGTAGGGGGATACTCGTTCCTTTCCGGACACGATTGAACCTTGACATTTTTTAATCGGCTGCATGAGTTCTACCCGTTATTTCAATATCTAACATTCAACTTGAAACGCCTTGAAGTTTTCGCACCGCTTTGAATCGAAAAAGCTCTCATAAGGTACTACATTTTTTTTAAATGTATGGCTACGAAGTGACTTATGAAATGGGCTCTGGATAGTGGGCATGCATCAGTCTTACGCTGTATAAAAACCTCAAATCGATATGAATTGTAAATGTTGAAAAATAGCAACAGGGTTACGGCCAGCTTTCCTGATTTTCTTTTTGTTGCAGAAATAATTTAACGATGTTGGAAGTGGTTCGGTTAACTGGAACCGGCATGGCGCCTCAGTTCCGATTCGGCAAAAGAAAACCGGGGTCGAAAACCCCGTTGCTATTCGAATACGCCGCCACTCAGCTGGCTGATTGTGAAGGTGAGTCCGCAGTTGGTTTTCCTTCGCCGGGGATTCTTAACTTCCCACATGTTTTACATCTTAATGTGCAGTAACTTAAGCAGGCTACTGCTTAACATGGCTTGAATACAGCGTATGGTTTGTTTGAAGGTATGACTCGTGGAAATCCATCAAACGAGGGAATACCCGGACTGACCATTAGACGTTCTTTTTCCGCTCGTAATTCTGGAGATCTGCCAATTTTCGTCAGCAACTTCCTAATTAACGGAATTCCATGCGAAGGGTAAGTTTGCAATCTGTCGTCTGTTGGAAATCCTAGCTTTAAATTTACTTTTTCAAGGCTTACACTGCAAGACTCTCATGAGTACTTGAATCGCTATAAATTTTTGAACCGTGTGGTATGAGGAAACTAAGATTTTATTAGAATATAATTGATAATTACTTTCTTCAAGTGTTGACGGAGATATAGAGAAAAAAAGAAGTATCGTAGCATATACAGTATAGTAGGTAATTCATAAAATAATACCGAGATAATATATGATAAACTAAAATATCATCTATGTATGTAGTTGCTAAGTAATCAAAAACTATCGAAGTCGGTATTAAGATAATAAAAAAATGTCATTTTTTGAGAGATAACCAAGCATTATGTCAGTTGATGTATTCGGTTCATTACTAAAAGTCGTAACGGCCATTACAGTATTTAAGCCGATCGCACACGGGACGAGATTCGCGACGAGACGGTGATTCGATCGGCTTTAAATACTCATTATAAAGAAAAAAATATCTAGGAAACTTATAACTTACTTTGAGATCTCGACGATAAATAATGCTGTTTGAAAACAAGATCTTAAAGCTTACAGTTCAATATAAAACTATTCAAAATTTTTCTTCTTCTGAAGAGAAATGACTTCTATATGAAATAGTGGGATACAGCTCGCGACGTGACTTCGTTTACAGAATTTTGTTCGATTTCAATGCAAGCAACATTTCAAACCTATCACCCTTAAGCCTATTGCAGTAAGTAAAATGACAATGGCTTCCAGGTCTCTAACACTTTAAGATAGTCTTGAAATAGAGAGTGCCAACTAGTCTCGTTTTAATTGGCGGGCGAGTTTTAGGGTCACGGCCTCTTGGTTCTTTCGACAATGCGTGGTTCCAGGCAGCCGTGGTGAGATTTGTTTGTATCAGATTACATAACAAGGGTTCGAATGGAAACCAACCGAATGAGAGAGGTTCCCCCTAGACATTTGTGTACGAGTAGGTGGAGAGTGGAGATCTCTTCGTGAGGGAGTCACTCAATCCTATTTTGAGATTGGAAATATCGTAGATGAGTGTTCAAAACCTGTGAAGGAACACGATTAACCGTTTGAGAGTTATGAGCTGGGTTTCCTATTTTTGGACTGCGAACATGCAAATCAACAGGCTCGCAAGTTTCTGTTGACCGACATTGACGGTACCTCGTTGTCGAAGGGGCCTTAAACAACAATAATATGTTGATGCAGTTTTTGCGCTCAGCGGTTGGCTGTACCAATCACGCAATATCGGTTGTTTGACGTGTAGGTTTGGCTTTCACGTTGTGGACTGCCACCCTTTTCAACTGGAGCCGAACGCTAGCCGTTTGGTAGATATAGCCTTCACTCCCGACTTCACGCTGTCCCGAGTCGAAAGGATTTTGACGATCGAAACCAGTATGGGGTTCGCCGTGAACTTCTCGTTAGTGTCGACCCTGCCTGCGTACCTGTTGGCGAGCTGCACGGCGGCGCTGGCGAGGCCAGCGTGGGAGCCACTTCTCTATTACAGCCTCGTCAGGTCAGTTGAAGCCGAAAGGCAAATTTTAGACCTTGCATCGGCCATCGAAAAGGAAGTTGAGCTCTGCAGCATCTGATTGAACTAAATGTTTTTTTGTTTTTTTCATTGCAGCATGATGGTGTCCTTGTTGTTTTGCGTCGTTACTGTGGCATATTTCGAGTCAAACCGAGTCTTGAGAAGTGCCATTATGGCTATGTCGTGCAATAAAAACGTCCAGCCTACGTTTAACCTCAAAGATATTGATAGTGGCGTAGCGTCTCCTAATGGTGAGTTTTGAAATCTGACGAGTTGCTCAGGGCTAGTTGTTTGTCTTGGAGCTGAGCGTAGCGAGACAGAACGCAGTCTTGCCACGGCTCGCATTTTTGACGCATTCTTGCATTTCTTAGGGATCCTGGAAAACCGGTGAACTTGGGAAAGTCGTGGAATGTCGTGATTTTTAGCGTAAATAGGGAACATATAATCGCAATATTGAGGGGTAGTCGTTAAAGCAGTCGACTCGATCTTGGTCAAGTGATCAGAATCGCTTCGAATTTCCTCTTTCGGACACGCCGAATTCATTTCTTACTAGAAGAACGTCTATCACCGAACGCAATTTTGAAATAAACAGGATTGAATTATACATCATTCTTATGAGAAAACGCACATACTTGCTTTTCTTTATGGGATTTTTTACGCTGTTTTTTAGTGGTTTGAATTTTCCTCAAAACGAAACCCAAGCTCTATATGGTTGAAAATAAATAGGATAAATTGCGTGGTGGTAACCGATCAAATAACGACTATAACGAGCTTTAAAATGCTTTTGTAAGACATATTTCCGTGAAATTTGCGCTACGCGTGTTTTAGGATTCGTCCGCAAGCAATACAGGGTGAATTAGATTAGAAGTGATAATATAGACCCTTCGTGACACACGAAAATTCAAGAGCTTTGAAGCAACTTATTTTTCGCCCGGCCCGCGGATCAGGCCGGTCGCGAGTCTACTATCTTAAGCTGAGGGTGATGTAATCCGTCGATAAAGTTGTTCAACGTACTTTTGTAAAAGTGTGCCCACGTCAAGATCGAATTTCAGCTGGTATTCCAATTTTCCGATTCGCTCGACGATCATGGAAGTGTAAAATCGGCATCTACATGCCCCGAAAGTTCCATAATTAAGTCGGGAAAGAGTTATATTTCGGCCTAGAAAATCGGGAAAATTCGTGTAAATGAAAATCGATTTGGCCTGGATAAAGAGGAATTTATGCTAGGAAGACCGCGAAAAGTCGGGGAACGCCGAAGTTGTAAAAACGCGGCAACCCTGTGTCGCTCGCTAGGCCTGATGGCGCTTGCTGGCAGCCCACCGCCGTCAAGTTGGTGGCTTCAGGGTGGACGGCAGCTGAGCAGAGTGTTAGCGAAACGAGGCACGAAGCACCTCCGAGTGGAGCGAGGCGTAGGCGCTTTACCAACCGACCCTGCTGTATATCTGTAATCGTCGTGCAATTAAAGGGTTAATAAAGGTGGAGCTGAAAGGTAGAAAATGCAACCTTCGAAACTGAGTTTACAGTGTCTTATTTTTTGCTCGCAGGTCATTGTAATGATAGTCCGAATAGCACAACGTCGAAGAGTTCGTTGAAGTGGGATCACGTCCCTAGCCGTCCCACCTTCCACGACACAAGTGGCAACCTTAGTAAAGGAAAGAAAAAGAAAGGCCTGGTCGAAGAGGAACGCTCCCGTCGTCAAAGAGATAAGGTTTGTCTCATATCTGCACGAGGGGCGCCAAAATTGGAAACCCTGAAAACCTAGAAATACTTTATGTAATGTCATTTTGCATTTTATTTCATCAGCTCCTCTGTACCTTAGGGGATTCGGATCTCAGTCGAATTAACAATCGAACTATCCGGAAACGGCCCCTCTAACTTCGATTCGATCATTTCTTATGGGTGTTTCGAGATTCCCTTTCAATGTGCACATCCTATAGTTGCGCCCCTCAGTGCGGTGTTTTCAAATTCGTGAAAAGTCCACTCCTTCATGTCATTTTGCTGCCGACAAAACTGCTTTTACTTATTAAATATGTAGATAGATAGGTATTTGCCGAGATTTGTCTTGCGTCGGTCGCCGCGCGTCGGTCGCCGCGCTTGAGTAGCTTTGTTGGCCCTTGCGCAGCTTGCGCTATCGCTGGCGTTGGACCTGCTCCTCTCCTTTGGTAGCTGGTTGTGTAGTCTCGTTCCGCCGCACGTTGGCATCGGTGCGAGCAGCCGAGTGATGGGTCTCTCGTCTGGACCACTCGCATCACTCCTTTAAGAAGGGTCGCCAAGAGCACCCACCATTCGAATTCAAAAACCAAATGACAGCCGCTTCTTGTGTGATTAGTGCTGGGTCCCAAATTAAAGTGTTCCCCAACGAACCCAGCCCCATTGCAACCCACATTACTTTTATTCTACGCTAGCCCAGGCTAATAAATGGTCTTGACAAAGGCACTCGCGTATTCATGGGATGCTGAATGGTTTTGAATAAGTTTCCTCTTGCAGGAAAATGGTGTTCCTTGCCGGAAGCCGCGGTGGGCGGCGAGCACTCCGTCCTTCAACTCCTCAGAAGATTTAGAAGGCACTGCCCGCTCGAAAAACTGTCCGATTCACGATGCCAGCTTCTGGAATAAAACGGGGAAGAAAGAAAAGAAACCAAAGAAGAAAGGGAATAAAACGTACTGCTCATGTCCTAGTTTTGAAGATGAGACGTCTTCCACGACGACTGAGAGTTCCAATAATGACGAAGACAAGGTAAGATTTGACACACATCTGTAAAGCAGGAGTTGATAGCTTGGTAACCTTGTCAGAAATAGCTAGTCGTTGCGTTTTGTGACGCGATACTACTAACCCATATCTCCTGGATTTCATTTTTCTCGCTACAGTTGGGATTTTTGTAGTTCGAAAAACATAGGAAATTTCTTTTATCTGGAAAAATCACGAAGTATCTGCTTTACTATTGAATAGGTCATTTTAAAGTATAAACTTAGTTCATGATGAGCTATTTTCTGCCTTTCAAGTAAATTATTCTGAAAATCATAGTTAATTCAGGAAGCAATTCTACGGTATTTTTTCCCCTCGGCGGCCCCAGTGCGTGCGCATTGTCCTTGGGGATCACATTTGCGTAACGCAGGATAGGCCACTTTCAGACTCCCCACCCCTGTGTCACACCGTCACACTTGGACTGCTCCATCCCCCAACCTTACGTGACCCTGAATGTACGTAAAGATTCGTTTGACGCGAAATCGCTTAACACTATAACCACTTATGTCCGTTTGATACGTAATTATGAGGAGAAATTGTAGAAAAAAGAAAGAAAATAATTTTCCTTCATTGTAGTTACATTAAACATAATCATAGGTAAAACAATTTTAAGGAATTTTTGAAATCAGGTACAATCTCAACTTATAGTAATAAGGACAAATTTCAAAATGAACACTATTTTCTGAAATTCAAACGCTATTTAACGGATGGCTGGACACCCCCCCCCCCAAGACCCAGTCAAACACCGTCTTTTTTCGTCGACCCCATCACCCCTCAGGGGGTTACGTACTATGTGGACGACCCCTTAAATTTATCCGAATAGCTTTCTAATTATCCTGAGCTATTTTAATAAAATTATCCTAAGCTAATTGTTTTGCTAACTTAGGGCAACTAGAGCTGGGTATATTGCATGCCTTTTGTTAGAAATTCGGTCTGTATGGAAAGAAAAGTCCAGTTACCAGGCGAGAGCGTAAGGTTTAATTGACGCTCTGTCATGAAAGATTAGAATCCGTGATCTCTCTCTCTCTAAACAACAATCGGGTTGACACAGCAACGGCCACCGTCGAGTATTTGCGTGGCGCTGATTTTTATTGAGACGCCGAGGTATATTTAGTGGTCGCCTCAATAAATCACAGATTCCTTATAAAGGTTGGCAAGCGACCTTGAAAACCAGGAAAAGACTGGAATAGGAAAAGAACCTGGAATTACGCCGCCAGAAGCTTTTTCGGAGCGTCCTTTAGCCTAAAATGTGTAGAGCATCGAGGGCCCATGTTCAGTGAGTCACAAAAGTCGTGACCCTCGCTTCCATAAGAAATACATGGAAGCAGGGGTCATGACTTTTGCGGCCCACTGTACACCTCCCTTCCCAAAAATAGAGAGCATAACGCAAAGGTGGGCGTTCGACCGGTTCAGCTGTTGCTTAGCGCATGAGACGATGAGACTGGGGCTTCGGGTTTGGTGGATTGACTAAATTATTGGTGAATGGCCCTCATTCCATGACATTTGACTCATAAAACTGAACGATTTTCAATTAAAGTACATTGCCACTGGCACTAAGTCGGTGTTTTTAAGAGGAAAAAGTCCTGAAATTTTTAGGCTAGCACGTTAACAAAGAAAATGATTAAAATCGGGCTACAGGAAATTTCGGGTTGAATATATAAATAAAATTTATAAATGGCAAAAAATGCTGGTGTAAATTCTTTTTATCCACAAAAATGTCTATTTTTTATTTTTTTTTTATCTTGAAAAACCTGGGAAAACCCTAGAATGAGATCGTACCTTGATGCTAGTGACCCAGTAATACCCATAAGATGAGGTTGGTATTTTGCGAACTTAGGTCACCTCGAAATCAAGTATAATTTCAGTTTCAGGTCAGTCATTTTTAGGGCTGTGTTCAATTTTTTAGAGAAATGGAATGGCCGGAAAACATAGTAAACGAAGATTGTCTTTTCTGTTTTTCTAGCAACATGTTAACATTATAATATCGTGAAAACTCAACAAGCCGTTTTTTTCTTTGTTAATGAACAAAGGGCTGATTTTTCAACCTTATTGCAAAATATTGTTAAAGAGCTCCGTGCGTTTGCCTGATGCGCTGCTGCCTGCGACCGACGTTGGTCCCCCGCGGCGTTTGCATCTGTCGTTCGAATAAAGCTCGTTTGAGAGCGTTAGGCGCACAGAAAGTTTTGGGACGCGTTGGCTGAGCTGACGCGAGTTGGCTTGAAAAGCCGTGTCGCTTTTTCTGTGGGCTTTTCGACGTAGATCGGCGCGGCGACGCTACTTTTAATCTTAACTGGGAGTCTTTCTTCCCCACAAGCATTTTGCGTTCGGCATGTGAAGCGGATGAATCATAAATGTTCCAGAGCATTTGCAGGTCCTTTGAAAACAAGTCCTATCCTCAGAATCATCAACAGATCGTACTTTTTGGCTATGTTGGTGAAGAAACGGTTTCGTGTCAGAAGTGAAATGTGCAGTGCAGTACATTTCCTTTTTTTCATGTGGATGTTTGTTTTCATCAGGAACACGTGCCTTCGGAAAACGGGAAATTATTTACTGGAGAAAGAAAGCTTTCGAAAGAGAGTGTGAAAAAGTTAACTGTTTCGTGTCGAAACGCGTATGAAGATGACGAGTGTGAGCAACCTAGAAGAAAACCTGAACCGAAAACAAAGGCTGAAAGACAGACTCCCTCTCCTCATGAAGAGAAAAGAGAAAAAATGCCTCAAAGCCCATATCAACCGCCAGTCCCCACTACCAAACTTTCAAAGGTGAGTTTCATTTTCCTCTTTTCAACGGTTCATTGTATCTATGTTTTTGACTATTTTTTATCTTATGGATGCATAAAGATATTGAGCGAAACGAAGCGGCCTGTGCAAGTGGTTGCAAGAGGTACCGAAAATGGAAATTTGTCTAGAATGCTTTCGGTCATTTCTCGATGTGTACTTTTTTATTGCAATTACGTGCAGCTCTCTCAGGCTTATAGGGGTTCCACCCAGGCCGCATATTTTAATTCTGATCCATCATATACTTAAGAGCTCACTTCATAAAATTTACGAATGCATTTAAAGTCGACTCGAAGTGGGGGTGAGGGGCTGAAAACTGCCCCCAAATTTGCCGTTTTGGGCTGTTTTTGGCGCGAGCTTCGTCCCCGTAAGCCGCATGGTAGGCAACGGCCACCAGTTCGTCACGTGAAATCGGTTCGAAACTTCGGTGGTACGATTTTTTGTCTCGTTGGCGGCGCAATGAGTAGATCGTGCGCTCTTCGATATAGGAGAGGATAGAGTGGGTTTGAGCCCGAATGACGCGACGCTTGGGAACCTGACTCTTATTTGGGAGGTTTCTCACTTACTCTCAAGTTATTTCTTGGAGGAGGAGAGAGGGAAAATACCCAAGCACCTCTTCCTTCGCTCACAGTTTTGTCGAATAAATTCCTATCAGCATGGTTTGGTCTTGGAATAAGTAAAGTGAGCTGTAAGCACGTAAATATTTATTTTTTTATTTTTTTGGGCAACTAGCATATATTGTTGCGACTGTGTAAGTTTCCCCACAGCACTCTTCTTCGTACCGTTGGGGTTAAAAGGGCCGTACTGTTTTTAGTTTATGCAGACGTGGTTCGTGTCCTACTGGAGTCCTGTGTCATGTTTTTGAATGCCGCAATAACTTCGTTTAGATTAGGTTACATCAAGAAGGGCATGTGGTATTAATACCAACAGAGTCCAAACAACACAAAGTTGGTGTCAATGTGTTGAGGTTACGTGACGTACAAATCATTCGAAATATCGTAACAGTAGATTTTTTTTGGGTCCCGTTAGGTCAAAATGATTTAATGAAATACTTTTGAATGAGTTAACGTCAAGTATTAGTAACATTTGCTTGAGAGAAGGGCGCCCTGATGTCTTAGCAAAATTGAAGCTGGACCACGCCTTGCCCGTCCTGGCAGCATTCAGCGCAGAGAATCGTTCCGTGAGAAGCATGTAGTGGGGATTTTCGCTTTTGGGAAGGTTTAAACTAACTCACCGAACCATCGTTTGTCGTATTGACACTCGGAGCGTTAAATATGTGACGAATATACGATGCTCTTGTCAGCCGCGCAAACTGACGAGCCCGCGACGTAGACTAAGAAACGGTCGGACTCCTTCCCGTCCAAGGTGACTATAACGGTGTAATCACCTTCGTCGAAAATGGGAGACGTTTTCTGACGCCACTTGTTTGCGCGACTTGCCTACTTACAGGGTGCGAGGCAGCGTTTGCTAGGGCCGAACGATGCCGAACTCCTCCGGACTTACCGTATTCTCCCGTCTATAGTACGCACTTTTCTGTCTCAATTTTGGTCCTAAAAACTCGGATGCGTACTATATTCGGGTGCGTACTATCCAAGGGTAGTTTCTGCTGTTTTGGTGAAAAGGGTAAATTCACAAGGGAGCTTACTATACATGGGTAGTTAAG
>Ga0058701_10002925_pt1 | contig 13258 bp, 7 predicted proteins | sample AgamicOrMae_FD_97039 | JGI IMG/M metagenome (GOLD analysis project Ga0058701, IMG submission 97039) | Agave microbial communities from Guanajuato, Mexico - Or.Ma.e | ecosystem: Host-associated > Plants > Phyllosphere > Phylloplane/Leaf | place: Guanajuato, Mexico | collected 2012-06-04
CAACAAAACGTGTGGTTGCTGCAGCAAAGTTTTTGGTTGCAGCAACAAAAATTTTATCTGTTGTCCCTAATTTTGTTGCCGTAACAAAACGATTTTTTCCGTGTGTCAGCCGACACCGTTGCTATCACCTCTCGTGCGAAAGTAGCTCCTTATCACCAAAGATCCTGTCCTTCAAATATTGGTGGCGTGTTACCGATTCCCAAATAAAAATCTTAGAATAGCTATGGAGCATTGCCGTATTGCCAAGGAAAAAAATGGTTTTGTTACGGCAACAAAATTAGGGACAACAAATAATTTTTTTTCCCTACAACCAAAAATTTTTCTCCAGCAACCAAACGTTTTGTTGATAGAACTAAATATTTTGTTGTAACAAAATATTTTTGTTATTCCTATTTTAACAAATGATTTTGTTGGTATAACAAAACCTTTTATACCGTGGTTGTATACCAGCGTGGATGAAGGTCAACCTAAAACTCTCTGTTAGGGGAACTCGAGGTCTGGACGGAATGAATATCAAAGCAGGTCACTTTGAAAACTCTTTTTTTTTCCTTTATACTGAATGGGTTTTCAGAGAGGTGTGTTCAAATTCATTTTTTTATGTTAGTTTTTAGGGTCTGTGTAAAAGAACCTATCTTCTGATTTGGTTGTTTTTGCATGGGTTAAAACGCGTATGACAAATGAGATAAAACGAATCGCGAGCACCATCATTTCAAGCGCGTGTTTGCATGGCTGCTCCGAGCATAAAACTACGATGAAATACCATCTGCAGCGTTAGAGTGAAACAACCTTAAAAAACTCAGCCTTCCTGAAGGTTTTACAATTCTGGAGAGAACTGCTGGTCTCCTGATTCAGCACGAATTACGTGTGTCAACACATGTGCAGCCACGAATCACCGTGTCCGCTTACAACGTAATATTCTCTGGTTTAAAAATAATATTCTACAACGGGTTTTTAGAACTCACAATGAATTTAGATGTACTCCTGAAAATGAATGTTCGGTACAAATTTAAGCCTCTTTTCTGTGCGGGTCATTTCATAGCACTTATTTAACTATTAGTGTCAACAGAAGATTTGAAAGTTTATGGATTTTCGATTTTATGTGTTCGTATGTTAACGCCAGCTCAGAAATTTGTTCGATTGTTTTCTGAAACTGACGAATTGTCTCTGACGAGCGGAATGAGGGCATGCTAAAAGGAAATTCGTACGTTTGTTGGTGAAGGGTTTTGGTATTGAAGCAGGGTAAAGAACAACGCAATCTGTGTAGGTGTACAGCATTTACATATCCGTTATTACAGGGCTATCATGTGAAACGTCCACTTTTAACTATAGTTTTCCCGGAGCTTAACCCTGCAATGACCTCCTCGCTAGCGAATTTGAGGATGTTTATAATTTCCGCGTGTGTAAAATCTTGTCCAAACTCAAATATTCCGAACATGTTGAGTCCTTTATAATTGTGTATTTCATTGACTCTTGACTTTCTGTAATCGTTATTTTCCTTAAAAAATAACTGGGCGTTTATATTATTAACCAACCAAATTAAACTATCCAAACATTTCGCGTTGGTACTTGAAACCACAAACAAGTTTGTCAAGGCTCTTGGCGTGTAATTATCCAAGTTACCCAAAGATCTTTCGTCCAGGCTTTAGCATGTTCTAACAAGAACCAAAGTTAACAAAGCACAGATTTGCGGTGAGCCGTTTGACACCCAATCAGAAAGATCCTTATTAATCAAAACTAAAACCACCAAGTTGTAACGGGATGAATCTTGTGACTGTCTATTCTGACTGTGACTATCTTGTGACTGAAGGTTGGGATGAGGGCTGCATTTCTTATATAGTATGATCTTTGTCTTCAGATTCACTAACTTTGAAATTTTCCCAGCGGCGTGCCCTTGCCCTAAGTTTTATTGAGGCTGGAAATCTTAGGCTATCTCTTTGATGAATAAACATTGTTCAAGGTCGAGGCCAAGCATTTGATGGCGTGGAAAAGCTGTGATCTCTTAGCCGCCTAAACTGTGAACCTTTTGTGCCGAATCCGGAGAAATGGCGACTTTTAGTGATTGCAAATCTAGAATGCTTTTCAATTTTCTACAAAAGTGAGGATCAATCTTTGAAAAATGAGAAATGCAGCCAAACTCGAACTCTTGCAGAGCCTTAAAATGGTTTGAGGTCAGGAGCTTTCTCAATTCGGTATATTTTGAATTTTAAGGACAACGAAGTCAACTATTTCGACTGACTTCAAATTCCGCTTCATTTGTAATTGCGTCACATTTTTCTACACATTGTGGTGTTATTCAATGCGAAACGAAATGAAAGAAAAAAAAAGAAAACATATTTTGGTAAAAAATATGTTGAAGGGGTCTTGCTGTTATTCGTTATATCTCTGTTAATGCTGTTATATCTCGCTGTTATTGATACTGTATTGGCTTTTTAAAGTAGCGTTATCTACACGCTAAGTCAGTACAGATTATAGATCCGAAAAATAAGTCCAACGTAGGCTGAATTCCCTTGGTTATTCAATAATTTGGTATTTTATTTTTCATTAAATTGTAAGAGATGACAAGCCTGACGCAGGAAAATACTCAGATGTCCGTTGTCCGTATTTTTCAGAGGATGCAAAAAACTTCCCTTATCGACTCCCTGGGAGACGGTTCGACATGTCCTCTTGTGAGAAATTTTTTCTTGGATTTTGGCGGTAATCGGATATTAAAGGAGATCGTGTGTTTATATCGAAGAGTGAAGGAGTTGTTAGAATACCAGCTAAATTATCATTTTCGGCGTGTGAAGCCAGAATGTTATGCGTTGAGGTTTCCACAATTAGACGACATATAGGCCTCAAAGGTGCCCAGTGGTGTCCTCGAAATTTCGGGTGACCATAGAAGTACCCAGTTTATATCCCGCAAAAAAAGCTTGGTCTCTCAAAATAGAAAGCTTTTACAGATGTTTTAGGAGCGCCAGTTACGAAAACGTTCAAAAAGACTCGTAAAAATGTTCTTAATTTGTGCAAGGAAAACGGGAAATGGAATGCATTAGGCTAATGCTTTAGCAGATATAACAAGCTTGTTAGATTTTTTTACAACTCTGAAATGTGTGCGGGAAGCAAATTCAAGATCGTAAAAGCTGATTCAAATTAGTAATCTGAACTTTTTCATTCTCTCTGGCCGCAGGCTGTCCTTCTGTTCGCGTTTATTTAAATTGACGGAACGAGTTCAAGCTACGGGGGGTTACCTCGCGAGATGGGGGAATCATAAAATAGCTTGTGTGACACACGCCCCCTCCCCCAAAAGGGGGGGAGTCCTCGCAAAGGGATCCACCGAGATAACAGGACTCGAACTCGGCTCCACGTTAGCAACCACGTATCATGAGAATCGCTTGCGCGGAGGAAATGCGGGTTACGCTCGGTTTAGGATGTTGGCAGTACTGCAGCTTGGCGAGTGACGCTATCTAGTGGCGCAGCCACGAACTGCTCCACGCTACGCATCCCCTGTCGCTCGTCACACTTGTCAACCTTGTACCGCGTTGCGCTGCGTGTTTGGGTAATATGTCTTTTGGAGTGCGAGGCGTGTTTCTAAAACTAATGCCTCCAGGGCCCTAATATTTTACGTCTTTTTATGGGGTTTGTAGTCAATTTTTCAGGACGAATTTAGATCGCTTGCGTTACCTCACTTCCCACAGCCTTCAACAGTTAATACGTCCTGGCTGAGAAGCATCAGGAATAAATCGTCGATGTCTCCAGGGGTAGTTTCTGTCGTTGATCTCGCCTGCGTCCAAAGACTGTCAACAATGGACTGACGCTGGACTGCCGCGCCTCTCAGCCCCCACCACTGCTCGCCTTCATTGTTGACCCCAGCAGTTCTAGCCATCCCTATTGTTGTCTTGAATCCACTTGTTCTTTAAATACCGTCCTTAACACCCTACACGTCTATTATGAGCAGCCAGATCCCTCGACTTCAGTGTTGCCATATTTCGCGGTTTCGTAGATTTCAGAGTCGATTACTTTTTACTCGATAATCATTAAACATAACCCAGTATGTTGGGAATGTTTCAGATCGCTCTCGAGAAGAGTACCTTAGAACTTTTAAAAATACAATAGTCTCAGTTATACGGCTCTCAGTTGTAAGTACCTCTCGTTTGTACGTCTAATTCACCCAAAACATCCCAAAGTATTTGGAGTGAAATTTAGCTTAAGAGAAATTGAAAGATTTTTTTCCCATTAAAATACCCAATTTTCAGTTTTTGAAAATGCCTAAATAATCAAATTTCAGGTTTTCAGAGGGGTGATATTTTTAAATATTACAGTACTGAACTGAAAAGATCCTCTAAAATATTTTTTCTGTTGCCGGACCGCATCAATTGACGGTAATGGGTTAATATAGTCTTATCCAGAATACTTTACATTGCGTTAAACGGAAGAATATTTTCACTTGTACTGTACGTCCCTCTCAGTTCTACGTCCAAATTTTTGAGTCCCGACCTGGACGTATAACCAAGATTCCACTGTATTCGGTAACTGTATAGCTTTGTAACTTGTAATCCCGTATGGAAAATCGATTGGTTCTGTGCCTGTCTCGTCCTTACAACTAACGAGCACTTGCTTATCCTTCTTAACGCTATCCTCTTAACGTAAATCACTATCCACATGACGCAGCTACAGAAATGCTATCAGCATCCGTCCGGAAGGCAGCTGTACAAATTGGGTGACGCTTTGTCATCGCCGAGAAGAAAGATGGCAAGAGTCCCTGGAGAAGAGATGTAACGAAAACTTACAAAATTTCGCTGAGAAAACCAGTCCGGGAGAAAGATTTCACCTAGGGAGCAATTTGCTCCTCCGAAGGGTCTTCTAATGAGTCAACCTTGAAGAACTGCAGGTCCAAGGGAATGAACAAAGGACGGGAAACCGTAGTGTGACCAGCTCATCACCGGAGCCTGAAGACGGACAAGTAAACCTTTTGAAAAGGGATGTTAGCTCTCGTAATCACTGACCAACCATGGGCAAACTCGTCCTGATCCTTGTCCTGGTACTACTGGTGGGGTTTCTCTACACTCTAAATTTTTAAGGTTGGATTGTCAACCTTTCGGTTAAACCCCTACGACGTTAAGCCGAGCGGAGCGAGGCACAACCCACGTAACCTAACCTAAATTAACCTGGGGTTATCTCATTAAAATGTCGCCAAGCCTGGTGCCGCTTACTTCTCGGCGGCCGATTTAGGGCCGCCGAGAAGTAAGCGGCACCAGGCTTGGCGATAGCCGAGCGGAGCGATAGTGAAGCGAGGCACAAGTGACTATCTAATTTTGGTAAACGGCAAGGGGCTTGGCTATGATAGGTTAAGTTAGGTTCGATGCCTCTTGCCTCGCTCCATACTTGATTTTACGGCGGAAGGTTGAACTTAAAGGTTAAAGTTGCCACATTAAAAATTAGAGTGTAGTAGTGTTTGTGATCTGTACAGATGATTTTTCTCTGGATGCGAATGAACACGAAAAGATGCATCTGGTGGAAAACAAAGGAATTGGAGTTCTGAATTTTTTGGGGGGAAATAGCTCTAGATCGGGAAACCGTCTGCAGAACAAGATTCAGAGATGGAAAAATCAGCTGATTGTGGAGTTTTAATCGACAGAGTTGCATGTGGTTCAGTCTGACAGGACGCGATCGCCAATATCATGGCCGGACGGACCAAAAAAAGTCCAGACTTGTGGAGAGTAGCGATGGTAAAAATCAGCGAAGCATGTAATGGCTTGGGTCATACATTTCAAAATCGATGTCTGTGTTGCAGAGACCCTTTCACGCATTGTAAAATTCCTTTACTGCTTTTGAACATGTTTAGCTCGTCTCGAGCACACGAGGATCAAGGTGGTTCCAGCGATGCAGACTTGTCACTTTCATAAAAAATCAAAAAACCTATTTTAAAATCTTTTTAAAGATACCCCTAGCCATTGCCATATCGATTGATAGCTCTACACGAAAGTATTCATACAGTTGTTAAGTGGTTTATCTTTTAAAAATGATCAAATTACGCTCTGGAACTTTTTAACCCTCATAGCTTAAACAGGTATGGGATTATCTAAACGGGTAGCTGTCATAAGCGCCAAAAACCACAATCGCCAACGCCGCAAGCGCCAATCCGTAACCGCCAAACGAGGAAAGTCGCAAACGCCAAAGGTCTTAAACGCAATACTAACCTTACCCAACCTAACTTAACCTAACCTAACTTAGCCTAACCTAACTTAACCTAACTTAACCCAACCTAACCTATACGAACTTTGGCGTTTGCGACTTTTCTCGTTTGGCGGTTACGGACTGGCGCTTGTGCCGTTAGCGCTTGTGTTTTTTGGCGCTATCGAATGCCCCCCATCTAAACAAGGGATAACCTCATACCGTGAGAACTCTTAATATCGGCTAACCTAGCCTTTTATGATATCCGTTAAACAATAGAGAAGATGGGGATCTCAAACAACGTGGAATATTAAACCACAAAATGAAATTACGCCGAGCTAAACTCGTGCCACAGTGTCGCGTTTAAAAATAGGATATCGTCTTTATCAAATTTGCCTGCCGGCCCAATCACATGTCTGGAACCCGATATCGGCACAGGAAGTGCTTGGGACGCCCTTGCTCCAAATCAGGTCTGTCTCCACTCCATCGGCCTTGCCCGTCTAAAATCTTGTTTATGCGCACTTCAGCCCAAAGAAATTCATTTTGGCAGTGTTTTGCAAAGTGAGTGTCTCTCATCTCTCCTCCTCACCCGTAATTTCAGGCGGAGTTTATTTTCCGTCGCTCTCGTAGCACCTGCGCCCCAACCCCGTGCCCAACAAGTTTGCAAAAGTTGCTACTTTCTCGGAAAGCAGGTTATGGACCCAGTGTCAAGCCTTGACGCTGTGCACCCGCACGCGTGGGGCGAACCCGTCAGTGGGTAGCATTGTCCAGACCTACTTTTTTTTTGAATTTAGGGAAAAGCGGTGTTTTGAGCACGCGCTTCACACCCATATTTACGGTTGCGTTCCCCCCCCCCTCTTCGTTCTTCCTTGCGTTTATCAATGAACGAAGTAAGATACAAGGCACTTGGCTTTTGTTAACTTGGTAAGCCTGATACTGCTTACTGCTCGACGGTTAAAACTGGTTGGCTTTGCAACAGCTAAGTGAAAGGACATCTCCGAGTAATTTCTATCTTAAATAGGTGAACCTAAGGCGCTCCGTTGGACTTTACTATGAAAGGCAGAACTCGGGTATGAAGTGGAACGTTAAAATTTGAGTAACCACACTGCCGCTTCAACACCATTTTAACGCGAGTTCTATTTCTATTACCCAATCCCTTTAATCAACGGTCCGATCAAGGCATATTTCTTTGCAGCAGATTTTAGGTTTTTCAGTTTTATAATTTATGTTGAACTGGCTGGTATGACCCTGCTTTGACGGCTTATTTTGATGGAAAAAATTGTAATTTCCTTTTTTCATGTTTCAGGTAATAACACGACCCCGCCTTGTCATATTGCTGTCCTGCCAAGATCAGGTACAGTCAGATCTATTCCACGGAAAACCTTTGGCATTTATTTTCTGACAGCTTATACAATTTTTTGAGAATATTTGAAAATCCTTTGCAGATTTTAATCATGTGAGGCCGATATAAGCACGCAGTAGCCTACCGTTAAGTTCTTTTTGTTGAAATTTAACTAGCTAAAAATGCTGAAAAATGCCCTTTAATGCTTTAATATGCTCTAACAGAATCTGACAGTACTTTGTAGTGTTCGAATAAAATTTTCATTTTTAGTACAGTACTTGCACTGGGAAGCGACGCTCGAGCAGTTGGCCTGAAAAAAAATGTATTTTCATGTTTTGAAAAAAAGTGGACATTTTAAACTTAAGTTTACTTCTAAAGTTTTGTTGCAAATTCATGACTCCACAATATATTTTGAGGTTTCTTGCATGATTAGCTTCAAAGGAATTGTTATGTCCACCTCGTTTACGTTATATCCATACCCCTCCCTTTTTTTCAGGGGAGGGGGAGAGGGGGACGGGGTTTAAGGATGTTTTTCTTGGACTCATACAAAGAATTTGTTTTGGGAAAGGGCCAAACCCGCAGCAGGGCTCCGCTTTTTAGGGTTCTTGTGTACGTTCGAGTACCTTCCTAGTGCACAGCTATAAGAAAAATGACAAAAATTACAAACTAAAGAAGGGAAAACAAGCCAATATACTTTTAACCTGCAATGCAAACGCTAAAAAATGAATAAAAAATAATTTGAAAATAAACTGTACGGTGAAGGCACTATTCCAAAAATAAAATATGAGGCATCGGCTTTGAGTTTTACCATCACCAATTGTAATTTTTTTAAAAAAAGAAATAAATATCGAATTTGTTGTCATCAGTTTCGTAAAAAAAATCATTATTAGCCGGTTGTTTCAACTGGAAAATGAGAAATTCTGGGAACAGAGGAGTTGATATCCAGAGCGAGAACTGCGCGAAGTGCGTACGGTTTTTGGTCTCTATCCATTTGATGATTGGTTGGGCCCCAGGCGTGGTTAGGCGCCAGGCACGGTTAGGTGACTGAGCCCAGGCTTTCCCGTACTTCGGATACCGCCACGACTATTACAGTCAGTCCTTTAAAGAGCCTTTGGTCCATCTGTGGTCGGGATTAAGCGCCAAGAATCCCCTTTAACGCCACGCCGAATTTGTCATTATTCACTTCACTTAGTTCTCCGATTTGAATGTTTGCCATTTGCCCGACTTCCCATTTGCGTCGAGTATTATCCATGCTAGTGTACCCACAAATTTGAGTTACCCTACTTCTTCAACGTCATTATAGTCAGAGATAATCGATGTAGCCCAGTCTTTCAAATGCGAAAACTGAACACAGTCAAACCGAACCCCATCTGACATGACTTCTGTTTTGTGCCTTAATGAGAATCTTTTGTTTGGCGGTTTTGCCTAGAATAAACACTATCTGGAACATGACTCGTTAATCGCTTGGTCGTCCAGCTTCAGACGGATGGTTTCCATTGTTTTCCTAATTCAAAGGAAGAAGGGTTGACAATATTTTCTAATGCAGTTTGTTTTTAAGCCCACCGTAGTTTACTTTGGCATCAAGTGACGTAATCCACGGCGATTCATTTCTGCCCGGAGATTATTTTTATTTTCTATGTTTTTAAATTTATTTATTCATTCTTTCTTTAAAGCGGGGTACTTGACCAATTGTTATCGAGGCAGCCATCAGAAAGAGCTCAAAATTAAAAAGAAAATAAAGTCCAAATCCGCATCTGAACAATCAGCTGATCGCCCGGAAATCGAACTCAAAGTTTATCGTAACATTATAGAATCCGTGGTATTCGGCAAAATTTACGGAGTTACATGACGTCACAAGCAACTTTGAACTCAATTGGCAGGCGATCGGCTGATCGAATGAATTTTCGGCTCTTGACCTTCGTCATTTTTAAACTCTTTCCAATGGCAATCTCAATTAAAATTATTCAAGTGAGTTACCCCAATCTAGGCTGCGCAACGATAGGAGGATCGCTTTTACTCCTCATATTTTTAAATTATGCAAATTCATCTATTTTATCACTGTCATACACAAAGACAAGTACATCTTTTAACATTAAAAACTGCCTTTTTCTTCCGTAAAATGCCATTTTTCTCTAATTTTACTTTTACGCGGCTGTTAAGCAAATGAAGACTAATTAGTGGTCACATCCTGAAATTGCCTAGCTTGAGAGTGATCGGAATTCATGATAGGTTACAGCGGCTATTTACTCTCGACTTCATCACGCGTAAATTTGACGAAGTCACGAAATCTGGCAACACCGGAAATGTTAGGCGAAACACAAATTTCAACGACAGGAATAGTAGTGTGATGAACTGAAACAGATCAAAGCCCTCGCTTCCGAAGTGGCTCTTTTTGTTGATATTGAAAGTTAGTCTCTGAAGGGCCCGTTTGAACTTGCCAGGTAAACGGGATCGGTTTTAATGCACAGCTTTTCCTGGAAAGAATATAGTTTGTCTTTCGAAATGGCGGCCAAGAGGTAAAACGAGGACTCGCGACGTGTCGACTTCGTCCTTGAAAATGCCAGGACACGCCGCATTTGGTATTTGCGTTTTCTTCAAAGGTCCCCCGTCCCATGCGCTCCCCTTCCCGTTTCGACAAAGCTGCCCTCCGGCGGTGATGATCAAAGGTGTCACCTTTTCTGATAGGTGTTCCTTGTGAAGGCGTATGTTGGCATCATTAGTTTCTTCATAGAGATGTTTTGGGTCCGTTATTTGCCTTGTTGGTTCATTAAAAGTATTGGAAACATTATCCACGTGTCCTTGGAATGTATTCGGGAACCTTTCAGTTCCCGGGAAATTTTTGGAAAGAAGAAAGCTTGGGTGTTTATTTTAGGCATAGCATCTCGCAAAGTTCTCAAAACTGTAGCGATTTTCGCTCTAATTTGGAATGGCTCTTCTGGTCAACCCAAATATACTATATCCACAAAAAGGGGGGGGGGTCGAGTGATCTTACTGTTATCGTAATTTAACCCACTACCGCCCAACGATGCCGTTCGGAAACAGAAAAAAAATATTTTAGAGTATCTTTCCAGTTCAGTATTGTCAAAATTAAAAAAAAAATATCACCCCTCTGGAAGCCTGAAATTTAAAAATATAAGCTTTTTCCAAAGCTTGAAATTGCGTGATTTAATGGGAAAATCTTTCGGATTCATGTTAAGCTAAAATTCACTCCAAATACTTTGGGAAATTATGGGTTAAACAGTGTTGTGCATTCGTCTAATCAAACATGAAAGTACCTCATTCCTTAAAAAGGGAGAACTTCTTAGTTTTGAAAAATTAAACTTCTACGTGACTGGAAAGTAACATCAAGCAGTGTTAAATTTTTATCTCAATTTTTTTTTGTTTTGAACCAGTTTTGCGCTTATCACTCACAACATGAATTGAATCTGCTCACTCTGTCCAAATGGGCATCCCCCATAACCATGGCAAACCTAACTTGATTACAATATCTAATTCATTTTGGTAGTCAAGCAAAGACACTGCTTAACTCACCTTTAAATATCATTAAGCTCCAACATTTATTTTCGTAACATTTCATGATTTTTTCTGCTCTTATTTCAAAAATACTGTTTTATTAATTCACTAGAGAAATAAATTGCTGCTCCTCATAGAGTGAGGTAAGCTTTCTTCTAATTTCAGTCTTATTGGAGTCTGACTGAAATCACTGAGGTGGCCGGTCCCCTTTTGGGACTTCTCAGTGAGCAAACTTGGCGATAATGAAGTTTTTGTTTGGCTTGGAGGTCATCCTCGGCCGAAAAACCACATGGCGGGTTCTGGTGTGGGTTCCGGGGGCAGGTTCGATAACCACGGGATTGGCTCGGGCGGGGCGTCACCGCGGGCGTCGCGTCGACTGCGTCCACGCCGTGGACTCGTCATCCCAAGGGTGACGACATCCACAGCAACGGAATTCTCTGCTGACTGCTTTCTGTCCTCCGAAAGGGTTTCCGGAAACGGGGAGCGTCTAAATCGATGCCAAATCCAATTTCAGCGACTCTCTTCTCTAGCTCTCGTTCGTCCACATACCGCATTATGATATTTTGCCTTTCACTTTCCACCGTCTTAATTTTGTCAAGAACGCTCCGTTGGAAAGAAAACCATGGAGGGAAATCAATAACTTTTCTTCGCGGAAAACCGCAACGAATTAGATGAAAGTCCTCCCAACGTTACAGGGTAATATTAAGCACACCAACGCTTGTCATTCATATTTCCTTAAAAAGTGGGTGGGTGTAGAATTTTTACGATAATAATTTTTACGCTTTCATTTTTACTTAACCGATTTGTGCCCAGAGGAAGTTTGAAAAAATTAATTTAAGGGAATGATCAAAACGTTTTGCGTCAAAATTTTGCAAAATGGTGTTTTTGAAAGGATCCATTTTTTTATTTGCGATAATTTAGAGTTACCTTTTTACCTAAAATATGTGATTTTTGGGAGAATTTTGCATAAAGGTTCATATTTTTGATGGGTCCATAACAGCCGAGTGGGCAAAAATCGGTTAATCGTCTTTTTGTGGCCCAAGTTTTCCCTCTGATTTTATTTATAAAAAAAAAACAGAGACTTTTATGTTTGAAGGATCGCAAAATCGATGAAAAATTAGTCAATATCAATATTTTTAAAAAAATAGTCAATAAACGTATCGTACCCGTTAACTTACCCAAAACGGTCTTTAGCGAGCCGTGTAAAGGTTTATGTTCATCTTTTCGACCAGTTTGTTATAAGGCTTAGTATTTTTGAAACGAATTTCTTGTTGAAGAAAGAAGTTAGTTCTATGCAGAGAAAAAAAGACTGACGCTGTATTATTTGGGAAAAGCTCGTAATGCACTCGGCTTTGCGATGGGTCTTTCATGTGAGCTCATGCGTGCTTCAAAATAGGGCGTATTTGCTTCCATTACAAACGCATCATCCTGTTTGAGCCAAATAGGTTCTGATAAAAGAAACTTGAACGTAAATTTTGATTCGAAGTTTTGCTGCAGCGTTTTATAAGTGCAGCCTCTTATCGAGGTTATCCTTGGGTTTCAGCCTTGAGTTACTACACTGCCCGAGTTGTGGGGAAGTTGAAGAAAAAACTGTCGTGAAATGTGGCTGGTCTCCCTCATCGGTTCACTTAAATGTTCCGAGCTTTTTTCGTGGACAAACGCTTTTGTTACGGAAAACCTTCTTAACTTGGCAATTCCTCACTATTTCTTCTCTCAAGACAAACTATACCGCCCCCTTCTGGACTTGTGGCCTTTTGATTGTTTGTGTGTTTGTGCGACCTCCGTATTTATTGGTACACTAAGAAAATTAATTCATTGCTCACACTAGTACTAACTCTACTTGCTATATCAGTCTAAAGTTGGTGGTCATACAAAGTCACGCGTATAATTTGGAAGTCCCGTGAAGTTAATAAAATTGTGAAGACACGTCACATCTCGACGGTACTAATAGGCAGGTGATAAAACATGGCTAGAACCCTATTAAGATACAAAGTTTTTTTTGACTGAGGTATGACTTAGGTCATATTTGGTTAGGTGTCCTGTGCCTTGCTCCGACTGGTTCGGTAAGATATGGATCGCATAGGTGGGAAATTTAACCTTGTAAACGAAAAGTGTCTGGTCGATCCCTCTTAATAAAAATCCACCGGTTGCGAAGTGCTTTTCCGAAAAATCCACCAACTGCGAAGTGCCTTTCCTAAAAATCCACCAACTGCTATCTTTTCTCACTGCAGTTGGTGGGTTTTTGGATCAAGC
>Ga0058701_10002926_pt1 | contig 13251 bp, 3 predicted proteins | sample AgamicOrMae_FD_97039 | JGI IMG/M metagenome (GOLD analysis project Ga0058701, IMG submission 97039) | Agave microbial communities from Guanajuato, Mexico - Or.Ma.e | ecosystem: Host-associated > Plants > Phyllosphere > Phylloplane/Leaf | place: Guanajuato, Mexico | collected 2012-06-04
GACAGAGACAACTGATCATTATCCGCACATGATTTTTAAGTTTTTTTTATGCATTATATATACTACCAAATCCGGAGCGAATTCAGGCAATCATTCATTATTTTTATCTATATATTTTTTATCATGTAATTATCATCTAGATGTTTTACTTCATTATCTAGTCGAGGTAAAATTTTGGCGATTATCTTCTATCTAGATTTTTTTTTTGGGTGACGAGATGAGAAACGTGAATCCTTGTGGGTGGCCAAGAGCGAGTTTCGTTGTGTAAAAAATGATTTTAGGTTGATAGGAATTGAGGAAATGCCTTACTTGATGACGATTCTCCACAGAAAAGAAGAGACTTACCTGAAACAAAGGAAAAAAATCGGTTAGGCAATAGTAAAAAAAAAAATCACTTTCGATTGTCTTTACAAGAGAATTGATCACTGGCAATCCCGTTCATCCAATAGAGAGAATAATTCACTGAGAAAGTGATTAGCCAAGATAAGACAGAACTCACTGATAGGTAACATTCAGCTAGTTTGGTTCGGGTTAAGATTTATAAGTTGGGCAGGCCATGGTTTTTGATGGTAATGTCACGTTTCAAAATGCACGTTGAATAAGTTAGGTACAGTTGGGCAAGGTAAGATTAGGTGAAGTCAGATTAAATGAAAGATGAGTTAGTGAAGGTCGAATAGGATGAAGTTTGAATGAGTTCGACTGGGATGTAAGCATGTATTCTTTAAATCGATATAGGACATCCATAACACACCTGAAAGTGAGAGGACCTAAGTATAATTTTTAGATCATGTGAATTTAAAAAATCTTAATAAATACAGGTTTTTCCTATGCAAAAAAGTTAGGATTATTTTACTTTTTTTCTTATTTATTTACGCATTTGGCTGGATTCAGATTTTAAGCGAAAAATAATAGTAAGGAATTGTTTGTCTGACAAGGAATAAACTAAACAGAAGAAGCTAACGAAACCACACAAGCAGGAGCACAGCAAAACAAAAGGGTCTAAAATATCAATGTAAGCAGCAAATAGTCAACTGAGGTTCTATGTTCATTAGGCCCAGAAAGTCTGTACAAGAAATTCACATCTGCGTGTAAAAAGTCGGACTTAATAAATTTAACATAATTGTGGAGAAGACATTTCTCTTCAATATTGCGCGTTTAATGGGCTTCTTGGCAGACTTACTACTTTGGTTATTATCATTTCCCAGGCACGTGTACAAAACGATAACATTATCCGCACGGCATAGGATAGGAAGTCGGAGTTAAGAAAGGGAAGTTCCCAGAGGCAGGGACCGAACCTGGTACTCTAAAAAGACTGGCGATCCACGCCACAGCCAATAGCACATCAGGTAGACGCAAACGATACCAATCGTGGAAAGGGCAATCGTGTACAACATGAAACACATTTTCGCGCACGCATTTGTCTTTGAAAATAAGTATGTTTTTTCTTTCTAAGATTTCTTTGACCAGTGTTCTATTTTTGGGTTGCTAGCGGTCATAAGCGCCAAAAACCACAAGCGCCAACGCCGCAAGCGTCAATCCGTAACCGCTGAAAGATAAAAGTCGCAAACGCAATACTAACCTTGCCTAACCTAACTTAACCTAACCTAACTTAACCTCACTTAACCTAACCTAACTTAACCTACACGAACTTCGGCGTTTGCGACTTTTCTCGTTTGGCGGTTACGGACTGGCGCTTGTGGTTTTTGGCGCTATCGAATGCCCCCCCCCCTATTTTTACTACCTTATATTGGGTTAGGCTTATAATAACGCTACGTTAGATAGATCTCATTTCTGCTGTCATTCGGGAATAAGATGAATGTAAAGGCCGAACATTTGATCCATTATCAGCGAAAAGCATTGGACAAGTTTTCATTTATTGCGCTGGAAAATCGTTCTAGTTTTGATGAAGCTCCGTCGAGAATGATCTCAGTCTCCGAATCCAGTGGAATCCAATCCAGCTGCTCGGTGAGGTAGAAGCAGTGACCAGCTCAGACGGAGCGGGGCGCCACCCAGATCTGCTTACTTCCAGGCGAATGAGCGCCCTTTTCAAAGGCGCTCCGCCTCGAATTTGACTCTGTCAAAATAAAAACCAGTGTGTGTGGGACAGTGGCATGCACTGCAAAAAAGACTTGCAGACTCCATTAAGGGTGAGACCCGAGGGACATTTGATACCGAGATAGCATCACTCATTACAGGTCAGCGAGGCCGGGGACTTGAACTGGTGATTCCCACTCGCAGGCGTCGCGCCGCGGCGCGTCGCGTTGCGGCGCCGGTCGGCCGAACCGCCGCTTCAATTTTCCACATCGTCGCGCGCGCGATTCGACATCTCCCTCAATATCCTTGCACTTCGGTAACCACCCCTAACAATCATTGACAAGAAATACTGCCAACTGCTTCATTTTATTCCGAGCTTTACGCAGTTTTGGGACAAGCTACAGGTCAAGGTATCGGTGCTAAAATATCAAAGCCAAAGGCTGTGGTCCTATTTTCCTATTGTTCTACACTGTCAATGTGAAATGGTCTAATTTAACTGAAGAATAGTAGCTAAAATTTTCATATTTCTATCAATCAATTTTGACTTATTTTTAGTAAAAAAAATCTATTCTTTAGTCACTTTTAACTATTTAATTAGTCATTTACAGCGGCTTATTATTAGAAATAGTCAAATTCGACTAACGTTGAGTAGCTAAAATTTTAATATTTCAATTAGTCAATTATTACTTTTTTTAAGTCGAAAATACATATTTAAATAGTGGAAAAAAAGAACTCGTTGAATAGTAACATTAGAAAAAGTGACTAATTTTAGACTCAGAGACAAAACTAATATTGTTACTAGAAAATATTAAAACTAAAAAATGTCGAAATGTATTAACCGCTACATCTAAGTCAATATTGACAATTTTACACTGAATTTAAAAATGACTACCTTAACTAGTCAAACAAAAATGACTCAATCAACTGGTCAAAAAATGACTATTTAAAATTTAGAGAGTGGAAAAACACTTACTTGGAAAAGATAGGGGTCTAACTACGTGGAGTTCGCTTCATTGGCCTAATTTGCGGTTTAAAACACCCCTGATGCGAAGTGCTTTGTAGTTTATCTTTGCGGAAATCTTAGACACACAGTGAAAAACCTCAGAATAAGGCATAATGTTAAGTTATGAAATCGAGTACCGGTACCGAGAAGTGTGACGGAAGACGAGCTCCTTCTCCATGAGATACCAAGTTATCAGGACGTGATTAGGACCTCCTCAGGACCTGGGGTACCTGAGAAATCCGTCGTTTCCTAATAACAAAACGGATGATCAGAACCTGATATGGCGATTAAAACCTGAACATCGCAATCAGAACCTGATGATACTTTATCAGGTCTTGATAAGATCAGCAGATTTTCATGATCGTCATCAGGTCTTGAAAATTGCAAACTCTTGATCGGTATCCAACAAATACAAAAAAAAAATATCACAAACTGATATGCTTTTATCGCGTGGATCACGCTCGAACCTTACAACTTACTACATCTCGTCAGCTGATAATGGTCAGGTAATATTTTTTGTTCTTTTAGGTGAGTACATTGTTGAACTTACTGTTAGTTTGCTTTACTTTTATTCATTTGAGTTTCCAGTTCGAATTAAGAGTGAAATTCAGTCACATGTCTCTCCTGGCTTAAGCATTTTTCTTCACATGTCTCTCTTGGTTTCAGCATTAGAAAAAAATATAGTCGCTGTGGAACGGTGAAGGGGTTTACGCATCATAGCCTGAACTTTGAAAGTCGGTTGAGTTTGGCTTCCCTTTTGTACCTATCTTGAAAACACTTCCTTCTTCTTCGTTCGAGTTCGGTTTCCACGTAATATAGCAATCGCAATTGCTCATTAGTTCGGCTGAAGTCATTAATAATCGTCATATTAAGTCGCTTTCCAATATCCTTCCCACATTCTGTCACAAATACGATGACAGGTTACATTGTGGAAAAATTACATATTCAGTGGTTTACTTCTTGCATTTCAACGTGTTCCTCGCGTCGAAATGCGAGTCAAGGTGGCCGAAATAGTGCTTCATAGCCGATTATTTCCTCTCGCTTTCGATGCAAGTATCCACTAAAAAAAGAGACTCGAGTGCATCGAAACACTTGGCGCTTGAGAGCATCAACAACAAAGGATGCCCGAAACGTTCATCCGCTGAGAACTTTTCATCGTCGTTAGGTGACAGAAGAGTATCAAACTTGGCCAATGGGTGAAAATGGCCCACTTTACAGAATTTGCTTCTAAATACAGCTTAAGGAATTGAAGCGTCAACTGTGAAATTACTTAGGAACGCGGGTCTCGATCAAAAAGACAGCTGTGCTTTCTACTGGTAGTCTAGAATGAAGTGCCGACTTTAACAAGGACACTGATTAAAAGTGAATGTGGAGGTGTATAACCGGTGTTCAAAAAAGTAATCTTCCTGCAACGATATGATTGCACAGGGTAGATTTCTCATAAAGCTCCATGTGGAGCAGGCGAACAAGATGTTTATTCTTATCCATACAGTCCTTGTCTCATGGTTCCTCCTCCTGGCCAGCCTCCTTCACTGGCCTGGCCATGAATCCTCATAGGGCAGTTTTCCCCTCTCTGGGGGGGTCAAAGCGGTCAGGTTTCGCTCGCTGCTTTCGTCTAGCAACTTGAACCGAGTCGCGCGTCGGCCGCAACAAGCTCACAAGATCCGCCTTGTTTTGGAGATAAAGCGGCGAACAAGGCAGATCGCCGGATCGCGTGACGGGACGGCTGCTCCGAGCGTAAAATAAAAGTGCTCAATCGCATTCAATGGATTCGGCGAAGCGCGCCATCAGTCGTCCGCGTCGACGGGACCAGGACCAGAGACCGGGAAAAGGCCACTCGTAAAATGATAAAGCAAAAAGCGCTGAAAAACAAAGCGAGAGAAAAGCGCAGCCGTGGACTAATAAATATCGCAGGGCGGTGCGGCGGGAAAAAGAACTCGGGCCAGGCATCCCGAGCCTGCGGATTCCCAAAAATGCGGGACGGTGTGAGACCTGGTGAGACGCCCGCAAAACTCACGCACCAAATCCATCAGAGAACAAAGAAACGGGGTAACGAGGGGGTGTGACGTCACCAAGGTTTTGTCGGCACCAGACGACCTGTCTCCGCTCCTCCGAGTAGTTGATCCTCGTAGACAAGCTGTCTGCTCTTCAGAGGACGCCGCCGACCAGCGACGCCATCTTGGATGCTCGCGCGCGGTACAATAGAGGTCAACTACCCATTTCAGTCAAATGACCACTTTTCCTCGAAAAACGACGCCGAACCATGCCGCTCTCTTGCTCACACACACGCTGGGCTTCTGGGCATTTCCAGCGGGCAGGCAATCTTTCTACTTCCCCATGATTAGCGGAGCTCGGTTAAGGCGCAATTTAAGGGACCGAAATCCCGCAATACGAGGGGTAACTTACCTCACTTCGGGTGATACACTTTTAACATGTCCGGAGCGGCAAAATACGCGGGAGCACGAAAGAAGCAGTAAATTGGTTCCACTGTTCTATTGATGATTTTCAGATTGATAACTTTACGAAATTTTCGATTCATAAATTTTTGCCGGAACCAAACGTTGCGGACTGACCTATGGGGTAAAATCCACTCGAAGCTTCTCTACTCCAGTCGATAAGGAGGCTGCCTAAAGCACTTTACTCTCGTAGTTTAAAACACTCAGTTGGCGTGCGGGTCAAATACAGTATATAGGAAGAATTAACATTTATTTATATCCTACGTCTCATTAATTGATACAAATTTCACGTATGAATCCACATGTGAGTCTGTAGATGCATACTTAATCCGCACGTTGCCCAGTGTTCCAGCAGCGATGACTAGAAGACAGGCTACGCCACGACTCATCTTCGTATTTCTCAACACTCTTTTTACTTAAAAGCAGAATGCCCCCTTGAAGTGGGAATGCATCGAACAAAATGCTATAACTTTTTGTGCGCGTTGATATATCAACGTGCATTCGAACTAAGGGACTTGGTGGCTCAAAAACGTGGGACCTATCATGTTTCGTTGGAGTCGACCCATAATAGACGATGAATATCCCCTAAATTGTTTCGATGAAAAAGTTACAAAAAGGTGCGCACACAGTAAAAGATTTTTGCGTGTTTCTCGTATGTGTTCGTTTCAGTACTTTTGTCCAAATACTTAAAACAAGTAACTCTAGTCCGAGCTGTAATCCAAAATTTGTTCCGATCGGTATAAAAAAAAAAGGTTAACGGTCATTTTGAAAGCTGAAGGAAGTTCTGCGAAGCACAAAACGAGCGGCGACGCTTATGTTGAGAGTTCTACGATTACAAAAGGTGCGCACATAATAATAATAATAATAATAATAAAATGAATTAAAAATGCAGTTTGAGCTTGAGTAGAGTTTTGTGTTGCCTGCACGCCAGAAGACGTTGTAATAACCCTACGAAATTCCTTCCAAATGAGACAAACAGAGCGAAATTATTGAAAGAGACAGATTTTTGGCGGTTGTCCCGAACATAAGGAAGCCCCGCTCTTTCTGGGATTTTATTAGAACTCAATTGTAGGTCGTTCACTCTTGGCAGCCCACTGAACTGCATCTTCTCCGGTCAAGTTTGTAATAATAAAAGTTTTTTTGTTTCATCACCATTCAGGTTGAATAGATTCGACCCAGGTTGAGTCATCAGGATTGCTTAAAAGTTGTGAGGCATGCTCTTCCGGGACACGCCGAATCCATTTCTTACATAACCCACTGTCACCGAACTCGATTTTGAAATAACATTGTTCCTATGTGAAAGCGCACATTCTTGCTTCTGTTTAGGTGATTTTTAGGTTTACGCTGTGTCTGAGTGTTCAAAATTTTCTCCCAAACAAAATTTTAGCTTTTCTCAAGGTGTGAAGTGGGTGTTACCGACCAGACAATAATTAATATGTACCTATAAGCTTGTTTTAGCCGCATTTTGGTAAAATTTTAGTTGTGAGTGTTTTTGGAGCTTTTGAACTAGTCTCAAATCAGGGCAGGATAAGATATTTTTAGATTCTAAGGGAAACAGCAGTATAGACCTTTCGGAACACACAAAAGAACTTGCAAAGGTTCTAAAGCAACTTTTTTTTTCGCCCGTCCCGCGGATCAGGGCGGTCGCAAGTCTATCAACTTAAACATTTCTATACGTTAAAGGTGCCGGTACACTTAAAACAGTGACCCTCTTTCCATCTGTACGAATGTTGAATACACCTTTCAACATATACATATTTATCTGAATGAAAAGTTGGATAGACTTTTCAACAACATAATTATAAAGTGCAGCAATTTTCTGGTAGCTTACACTAAGACAACTTCAGCGTGATAAATAAAACAAGAGCTTGGTTAACCACCTTTATAAATACTCAAACATGAGGCTCTAAGAAAAATAGTGTAAGATTCCTTGAAATTTATATGGTACCTATTCGGAGGGCAAGCAGCACCAGTGTTCGACTCATATTATATCAACTAAAATCTGACAAACTGCACAGGGATAAAATAGCGCTAATTTATCGTTCAAGCAGAAGGCGATTTTCCGATGTTTGTAAAGAGCATTCCCCATGACTCCAGTGAGGTGAGAGTGCTGGATCAAGATCACGAACTACGAGACCACCGAGGCAAACAAAAAGCTGGTCGCTAACCAGTCGCAAACGCGACAAGGGCGACCAATTCAGGAACATCTCAATTCCATTATGACCTCGTGACTCGTTTCTTGGCTGACTCGACGTGTCTTTAATGGACGTCAGGTCCACACTTACTTCTCGAAAAAAGTCGTATTAGATAAGAAGTGTACGGAGAGTGGCCGGGTGAATAATTGAAAAGCTCAACCAGCAGGATGAGAAACGAGGCGTCACGGAAAAAGGCCTCCTTTCCTCCATCATGTATATTTTTAACAAGGACCATTTGCCTCTTGGGACAAAGAGACGAATTTGTCGGTGCCTGAAAATTATTCGCAAATGTTTGTACAACAGCTCAGTCGTAGCGATTCTGCGTGCAACGGCGGTTTTCTCATCCACTATAATATCGCCGCTCACCTTCACTTTAACCCAATGAGAAAGATTGTGGTTACACTATGAACATGAATCAGTAGAAATCTGCTGATTCTCACAGTCAGTCAAATTCAAACCACTGATTTCCTTAAGTGGTTAGGTTTTGATTGAAAATTAGTGGATATATACTGAGAATCAGTGGATTTCCGCTGATTCAAGTTTAGAGGGTGCTGCATAGGCCCAAGATAGGCATAGATTTCGTTTTTACAAGCAGGTAAACCAAACCAAAAATTTCCTGATTTTAGCGCATGGTGCAACGCTCGGGTCACCGATAAAAAATATTTCTAGCACCGAAAAAAACAACACATTTCAACTGCTGAATGGAATTTCCAGTAAAAGAGCGAGTTGTAGGCCTACCAGCTGGGACAAAAAAGTGAAAAAAAAACAAAAAAAAAAAAACGTGTGATACGCTTAAGAAACGCGACCAGAGAGCCTAAAATGCCTGGATGGCAACGTTACGTGGGGAACGAGGCAGCAGGGACGCAAGTGTCGCTAAGAGGGTCGAGTGCTTTACCGACGGGACCAGGGACCAGGTGTGGCCAAAGTGGTTAGGTCTGCCCGCCCCCGCCCCCACCTACCAACACTTACCACAATTACGTCCGCTTACTTGTTAGCGACCTTGACAATATTACTGTGCGCTATCCAAACAAAGTGGTTCTGATAATTCAAACTTTGTGCTTGCACTGAAAATAATCTTCATCTCACAAATTGTTATAAACGTTGCAAAATTTAAGGATATCCCAGAAAGATGGGCTAAAATTAGATGAAAACTTAAAATTTTCAGGATTAGTTGAAGATGTGTGTATCCATCGCGTGGCAAAGTCCAAGAAAAATTGACCGTTCCGTTTATACGTAATTAGATTTTAAAGTTGTGGGGAAATGCATGGGCTCTGATGGCAGCTCCGAAAAATTGCGCTCATTTATCTGGTAAATTATGAGTAATAGCGTTCGACTGAGATTAGAGGAGGAACAACGGAAAAAAATGTTATCAGTAAAGATTGGAATTTCAGAAACAGTTTGGACAAGTTTAACGACAATCAACTGTTTCGTAATTTTTATAAAATTTTAGCTGCATTTTGTAGAATAGTTAAATCAGCAACTTGCGATTTTTAAAAGTAGAAATAGTTTATAATTTATAATTCTTAAAATAGTTTATAATATTGTGAAAGTAAAACACGGAAGACAACTCGGGTAAATGATTACGACAATTTTATCAATTTGCATATTTTTTACACCCGTTTTGAGTTCTTTGATGAACTTCACTTGTCCGAAGCGCTGGAATATCCGGAACTTGATTGAAAATAACGTCGATCCCTGATATATACATTTAAAAAAAACAACAATATATTTAATAAATATGCCCGTAAGCGCAAAGAGTGGGGGGGATTTAGTCTCAAATAATATCCAATGAATTATTCAAACAAAATATTGAATCAATAAGCGACGAAATACTTAAATCTTCCGTTATTTTTCAGAAGACGGAAACGAAATTTTTCTTCGCAATTTTTAAGAGATTCTCCTGATTCAAGAGAAAGAATACATCGTGTTTGGGCATTAAACAATCCAGTGAAAAATTAGACCATGGACAGATTTTGGCATGAAAGAGAAACCTAAGAAATAATATTTGATGTCAATAAAAACATTAACAACTCGAATAGTTATTTCTTCCTCGCAACCTAATTAACTAAATGATGATAGCGTCCGGTGTTGGCTCCTTCAAGTTATATTAGCACTATTTACAAATTTAAAGTACAATATTATCTAATAAAACAACATGCTCTTACTACAGCAACATGAATAATTGCCACAAGATTGTTCTGCGATGGAATAGCGCACTGATAAGTCGAATAACGTTTGTGGCATGAGATCCGTAGTACCAAAAAAAATAAAAAAATAAAAGAACTCACTATGATGCTGAACGGCCTGATTGAAAATCATCAGCACAAAAGAAAACATATAATAAAACGTCCACAGAAGAAATATCGGCTAACAATTTTGGCGACTTTACGACCAACTTTCTTTCGTTATTGATATTCTTTGACTTTTACATGTGTATATGTTTTAATGCCATAAATGTACATGTTTGTTGGCCATACTGAAGGAGAATCGATCTCCGGTGGCAGAGTTTGGAGCCAGCTTTTTTACTGGTCGGTCGGTCATGATTTACTGCGAGGATGGCCCGCTTCGGCTCGACCACTCTTGCTTGGTGACAGAATTGACAATATTGCGTCCCAACAAAGCAAATATGTGTAAACAAATGAGGGACCAAGTTGGGGTCAATTTTTACTGCAAAACGGGAACCAGTTTAAGACACTCGCCCGCAATACGGTCACGGATTCTGCACGGTTTGTCAGCTGAAGCGCCAGTGGTGAAACTTCTGTTTTTGGATCGTCGTAGATTTCTTTTTTCTTTTTTTTTTCGTGCATAAAATATGCAAAAATGGTAGCAAAGACAACGAAATCGGAAGAAAAATTGTGATTCAACAAAGGGAGTACAGTCGAGTCACCGTACACCACGAACAGTACCTGAACGGACCGAAACATTTTGAGTGCTACAGCGGATGACGTTATAACGAGGTTATAATTTTGTGTTTTCGTGGCTGTTATGCAAAGACGTTACGTATCCGTCGTACCACAATTTTTTATTAGATCTGCAAAAAAATAATTTTAGGAAATAAAATACTAGTTAGATCGTTACTGTTACTTGAAAATATCTACGGAAACATTCTAGAAGTGCACAGCAAATAAATGAGTAGTTCTCATAATGAAAATCGTCGAAACGAGAAAATTCCGGAATAGTTGTCTTTTTCATGTAAACGGCACCCATTACTGCCCACGGCCCAAAATCTTGGTCGTACAGTGAAATATACCTATCGGTAGAAAAGACTTAATTTAAAAAAAATATGTGTTTCGATGCCACCGCTATTCAACGTCATATCCGAACCATGAGTCACTCAGCAGCCAGCAGGGAGTCATGTAAAGCAAATGCCCACCACATTACGAATCAGTCTGAGCAAACCCAAAACTATTCCAAGCATTTCAAAAGGAGGCCAGAATAATTCATGTCATGTTTCGTCATTACATTTAATGTTTGTACTCAGTGCAAAGGGTGAACAAACCGCGCCGGTCAGGCCACGTGGTTCCAAGATCACAGCACCGGGGCGTGGATCCTACTTTACTGTGTTCTTCCTCCCCTCTCACGCTTATCACCCACCCGCACACCAATCCACGATGGAAAACCCCAAACAAACCACACTAAGTGTCACAATGAGGCCTCGGACTAAGAATTCAAAGAATACAGGTTCGAGTCCTGACCGGCGACTGCTTTCCCTCTACTGAATTAAATTTTCTAGCTAGAGCACATAAACCAAGTTCCCTTACTGACTTTTTTTTCTGTAGCGGCCATAAATGCTCTCCAACTAAAACTTCAATTTCTATAATTTATAAACACTTAGAAATAACATTTAAAATCAAATATAGCGAAAATATATTTTTTAAAAAAGAACGAATGAGGAGGAGAGCGAAGAGACGGATAAGGGCAAAAGAAGGAGAAGAGAGAGAAAAAAAAGGGTTTTTAAGTAAGGAGTAAGTCAAGACTATTCAGTAAAGTCAGGGAAAAGTTTGGGAAATGCAGTTTTTTTAGAGTTTTGGGGTATTTTGACTAGCTACGCTCGGGAAACAGTAGAACATCAGAAATACGAATCTGGGCAAAAGCCCGTCTGGAAAAAAAACAAAAAAATTACTTTCATGAACTGTTGGGTCTCGGTCCATTGGAGAACAGAACCAAAGTTATTTCCGGTAACGGTACTTACGTTTTGGTATATGCTCTATACTATATCCCGTACTGATACATACAAATCAACAATAACTGGACGGTAGGTAGGGAATGGCTATTGCATTGATTCCTTTGAAACAAGAAACCTCGGGTACGAAAGGCTATAGCCTATTACCCCTCCATCCCCAATCCAAAAAAAAGGGGGTTGACTCACCTTGTCTAGTGGATCCACCCATGTAAGGTAGGCAAGCCACTCCAGTTTTACCCACTGGTCTTGCTCATGGTCCACCTGTTCGATCGTGGGATAACTCTTCTACACCAATAGCAGAATGTTTATCGGTGGTACTTCTTCCCAAGACTGTCTCAGAATTAGTTGTTTGACCAGAAAAGCTTTTTTTTTGTTAAAGATTCTTTTAATGTATATAATTGATTTCCCAGCAGTTAAATTTGATGCATATACAATTATTTTTAAGAGCACACCTAGTTTCTTTCAATGAAGAAAACGGCGCCCAATGCAAGTAGTTTTTCTTCCTTCTTTTTTCTCGACCTATGTATCGCAATCTTCAATGACGTCTGCTTGCTTTGATTTTAAGCGGGCATCAAAAAAATAATCATACATTTGGTTTCATCCCTAAATCACTATTCTGCGGCATAACAGTACTTTTACTGAACATAAAGTTAAAATCGTTCTCTTATTTATGAGACTAAAAACAATTTTATTAATGATTTTAAATACTAAAAAAAAACAAAAAACGAGACATTTTTTACAAATCAAACAAGTAAAAGTTTAACCCTAAGCCCTACCACTGATATGCTAACAGGAACTTCAACATCCAGAAAACCGGGAACACATTTGGCAATAAATTCCTAATACCTGTGGACCCCAGGCTCTACGCGAACAGCGTCGGTAAAAATGCGCAGAGAATGTTATCTAAAGCCGTTGATTCGAAATTACACTACACCTTTGGATGAATTAAATTATGTTTAAAACTCGTTTAAACTAATTTACAAGGTCAATAAAAGGCTTGCCAAGGTAGGCTAAACACATCTAAATCGTTTTTAATCAATGGAGACTGTCAGTTTGTTTGCGTCCTCCCGAATAAATATTCAAGCAGCCGTTGGCACCTGCCCTAAAAGATACATCAATTTCCCAGCAATAGGAAGCCGATGAGACAAAGGAAAGATCCACTAAATTTTGTATGCAAAGCTCGGTTGATCAGGATTCGATGCATATTCAATTTGCATCGAGACAAAGTAGCAGGGTTCATTCAGCAACTTTTCAAATTAAATTAGTTTTTTTTATTTATTTTTTATTTTCTTGTTTTTCCCTTTTTGGCGTTATGCACAAGGCGCCCCTCTCCCCTCATTTATTTAAGGATAATCCAGCGCAATGGGCGAAAATTAGACA
>Ga0058701_10002927_pt1 | contig 13250 bp, 13 predicted proteins | sample AgamicOrMae_FD_97039 | JGI IMG/M metagenome (GOLD analysis project Ga0058701, IMG submission 97039) | Agave microbial communities from Guanajuato, Mexico - Or.Ma.e | ecosystem: Host-associated > Plants > Phyllosphere > Phylloplane/Leaf | place: Guanajuato, Mexico | collected 2012-06-04
AACACTAGGGATACATTTAAAAATATATTGAAAAAAAATCAAGAGTAAACTGCAAATAAACAAAGAAAAAGAGAAAGAGAGAAAAAGGTTATGACCAGTAACTAGATCGAACTTACCTTTGAGGTAGACCTTTCACTGGGAAGCTTGACATTTTCAAGAATGGGAATTATTTCAAATGCCTTCACATTCATTTTTCCAGAATATCAATAATGATCGTAAAACGTAAACATTCCTGTGACACCTTTGAGAAAAGATGAGAAGGGGAGGGGCGTTGCCTTGTAGGCAAACCATGAGACTACCGGCTGAGATTTCGGGCTGTCGTCTGCCGCTGTTTCCGTAACCAGATTAGGTTAGGCACAGAGATTATATGGTTAGGCATGAGAGAAACGGGCTAGGGCACTATTGTCAGTGTTAGAGAGCGTTTCTTCTTTTAATTTTATTGCTGACTGCTTTGTAAGATTTCCAAAGAAAATAAAGGGTACTCAACTGAATTGCACTTTTTCTTAACGCTTCAATTTTGACTCGACACCAGAGATGAAATTTAAATACAAAATGTAACGTGTTCATTTCAGTTGTTCATGAGAGATATCATCCGAAAATAAGAATAAATCGTTGAAGGGTCCATTATTGCGCTGCTGATACCTGTTCGCTCACCACCGCAGTTAGAATGATACCGGTATTTGAAGGAAAATCAAGCACCTGAAACTCGGCAGAGCTCTGAACGGCAAAGACGCGGGGAGGCGGCAAATGAGAAAGCTACAGCCTCTTAACTTATTTGCACAATTTTATCTCGGCACTATGAATTACAAAGTCTTGATAAATATTAAAATTATCGGTAAAGTACACATTTTAAAATGAATTGGTACAATAAAGCCTATGTAAGATGAGTTTAATTCTTGAAAAAAAAAGGTGAGAGTAGGTCTATGGCTACCAGTAACTATGTCGAAGTTCGAAATATAATCACAAAATTTCAACACCGAGATTTCACAGCTGTAAGGGATTCCCTGGCTCCATATTGTGTTTATCCAGTAAGAAAATTTTAACGTAGGACCTCACTTAATCTTCGGAGCGCCTTCTCTTTATTTTTCTTTTTTTTTTACTCTTAAAATAACAAATAACGTAGGAGATTTCTTTTAAAAGCAGCTGCTACATTTATCAATCATTCCTCACCTAAAACTGAAATGTGAAAACTTACTTGGCGGCTAATGCAAAGTCGATATCGTGAGACCCAAAGTTATGTTCTAAAAATAAGCAACGACTAAACAAAAAAGAAACTCAGCACTTAAAACCACATTTGTATCGGTACACTTGCGATCAAACTTTGCTAACCCACTTTTCATGGAATAGCCCCGATGGAGCGGGTTATTAGTTTTGATCATGGGTGTACCTTTCCAGAGGGTCTCGCCCTTCACATTAATTCTATCTAGCTAAATATTGAGAGATCTTCTGAAATTTGAAACAGTGGCTTCATTCCTCTCAAAATCATAACGAAACAATTGCTTCTGCAACCAGCATCACACTTCCTTTGAACTTCAACTCGCACCTACATCAGTAACGCGAAATGGCTGACGAAGCCGATCCAGCATACAAAGCAAACATAACAAATTAACACCATTCTGGATTAAATAAAGAGAGACACGAACTCGCGATATACGCAAACACCCGCAAATTTGCGGTCTGGAACAATCAGTTGCTTTGGTTGTTTCGGCAATCAATACTAATAGGCTGGACTACGAGATATCTGAGACGTACTGCGGCGAATCTCGAACAGTCTACAACGCTTAAAGATAAATATATACTGGATAAGCTAAGGCAGCTTCAATATGCTGGTCCTATTTTTACTTTGACACAACTTTTCTTGTTCATTTATGGAAGCGGAGCGGTTTTGCACATTTGATAAGCATTACACAACGCATAGGATAAATGTTGGTTTTACCGTAGAAATGATTGCGATGTGCATAACTTGAATAAGAGTACAGGCACTGAAAATCAATTCTGACTACTTGAGTTGGCTACGAAAATTGCAACTCTTTCATATCGCACAAAGGACATAACCTCCAGCACCACATTATCTTTCACACAGGCAGCTTAGCAGGAGTACAATACTCTCTCCATATGTTAGTTTCAAATGTCCAATTATTGCTTAACGACGAAATACTTTCTTACTTGTTGCCATACTTACTGAAAGATATAATACGTTTACGATCAAGGCATTCTTCGACGATGGCCGATTCTCAATTATAAAATGTAATCGACAAATGTATGAAAAGGCAGAGCTAATGCTTCACGTTTTAACTTGCAGAAGTAATAAGAAAATCAGAGCGAACAATATTTCACGCTCTAACCCCAACCTAAAAAGCTGCACTACAGAGAATGTTTTGGCCCTGTGCACGTCACGGAGAAAATCATAACCGAAACACACATGTTAACGGTCGAAACCTCATTAGACTACAATGACTCCCAAATAATTACAACTTGTGTCCCTTCTCTCCTGCTCACTAGCAATTAAGTCTTAATCCATATCAATACAGAGCATAACAGAACATTCTTTGGCAAAAAATATATCGTTCTCCTTCAAAATGAGATATCGGCAGGCACTTCATCGTCATCCATTCCCGACTTAATCGAAAGACTAATTGAACAAAGCCAGCTTCAGAACACAACTTACATCGGCTCTGTAACGTAAAAATAAGCTTGTTGAAAGTAAAACAAGACGAAACGTCTCTCCTAGTCGCAAGAAAGATGCGTTACAACAACCCAAATACACTACACCCTGGAAACACATTATTGAAAACATAAACAAGTAACATGAAGACTGTCAAACATGGATGACATTCACATCTCAAAGGAGTCAGACGCATCATCTAAAATGAATTCAGCTAGCGCCTCCACACTCTTAAGTACTAATTGAGGTATTGCATATAAAAGGGGTAGAATTTCCATCAGTCTCACTGTCATGACGGTAAGTTATCTGCTATAGGTATGAGAAAAATTCACTAGCTACAAAAATGGAGGTTTTCGTTGAACGACTCTTAGCTCCTTTCTCTGACTCTAGATGACCGATTGTCATCGTCTCTCTTCCTAGAAAGACTCCTGTCTCTGTCCCACTTGGCTTTCTCTCTGTCTGATCCCTTGTCTCTGTCTGATCGCCTATCTCTATCCGACCTCCTATCTCTGTCTGAGTCCCTCTCCCTCTTGACGTCTCTCTCTCCGTCCCTCCTTGCGCGATCTCTCGATCTGTCTGAGCTGCGGTCGGAGCTGCGCTCTCGGCTGCGACTGGATCGCGATCGGGAACCTCCGGGATCGCTCGGCCCGTCCCCTTTCCATCTCTTTTGTTTCTTCATGCTCTTCGCGATCACTCTCTTCTGATGATCCAGCTGAGGAAAGAGCTCTGCAACAACACAAAACCACTTACGTCAAAGCTTTTTAGTGTTTCAAGGTTTGCTGGCCTGCCAACCCTGATTCAACACACCTTTCGACATTGATATCGCTTCCCTGGCTGCATTCATCTCCGCCTGCTGGATACTATGGCCTGAAGCTTGTGCTAGTCGTTCTCCACGGAAGTAAACTGCCACAGTGTACACTCTCGTGTTGGTTGGACCCATACACTCAATGACCCTGTAAACAACGCAAATTTCTCATATCTTCCACGACGGTTTGGTTGAACAGGCTTTAATTAACACTTTCCAGGACTGTAAATTGTCACTCACAGACACAATTTAAGACCGACTAATACTATGTTCTTTCAAAGTTTTTCCGCCTTATCAGCTTATGCTGTACTATCAGTCCAAAAGGCATTGTTCGGTTCTGGTCGCGCAACAAGGCGGTGGTCAATGTATTTCCTCATTAGGTGGAGCTTTCCTACGCGACCAGAACCGGATAATACCTTATGGACTCACAGTACATCCTCGAATGAACGGTACTTTCGAACAAGTGTAGATTATACATTAAAATTTTGACAACAAACCAGTAACTGTTTTAGAGAGAGGAATTAGATGTTCGTTTCGGAAATTAGGTAATAGATCGGAATAACTTTTGCCTCAGAAAATAAGAAGCTCTGCAACGAATGACTCGATCCTTGTAAAAATAAGAGGAAAGCCACTCCTTTTTGAGGAAGAAAGATGAATAAACCAAAAAAAAAATCTTCTTATATACATAGCTTGGCGTTATTTCTTTGATGGCACTCCGCTGATGTATTTCAACTTACTTGTAAACTGGGATGTCCGGTTCACCGCCCTCCATTGTACGCAGAGTGAGACAGCATTGCTGCAACTTCGACTTGGGGTCGTTCCAATCTTGGTTCATGATGAAATCTTGGAGCCGAGGGAAGAAACAAACCTCGCAGAAAACATGGCAATGTTTCAGACCCTGTTACGACAATAAAGAGAAGTCATTCCATCCTCACCAACCAAATCACAAGAAGGCGAAAAATTTCAAATATCCGGTCACGGAACCGTTACATCATGCGTCACCGCTTTAAATGATCGTGACTCTGACCTTGTCGACGTAAAGTGCTCCAAGAAACGCTTCCAGTAAATCGGCTCTGTCCTTCGTTTTGATGTCCGCTTTTGGATTCGAGTAAATAGCGTACTGCGTCATTCCCAGATCGTCACAGACGACAGCTTGGGTGCGGTTGTTCACGAGGGAGCTGCGAAGGAGCTGAAAAAGGAGACCAATTATTCGGGTATCCCGTCAGGGTCAGAACCAATCTGTGGCATAAGCGCAACCTTACCGAAAGATGACCTTCATGATGCTCAGGGAAAAACTTGTAAAGATATTCCGAAGCGATGATTTGTAAGACAGTGTCACCAAGGAATTCCAGACGTTGGTTCGAACCCCTGAAAGCCATCAGTTAAAGAACCTAGTGTGTCTTGATGCTTCACTTACAGCTTACTACTTGTACTTACAAAGTGAGATTCGTGTATCCAACACTCCGGTCGGTAAATGCACGCGCCAGCAGACGTATGTGACGGAACTCAATGCCAATATGCTCCTCAAACTCTGTCAGTTTCTGTAAATCGCAATGAAATTATACGATACTCGACACACTTCAAACGCTTTTTTCCACACTTTACCTGAAGAGTAGTAAATTGTGGAATCCACTGCCTGTCCGTTTCAGGTTCTTGTTCTTGGAGTGGGTGCAGCGGGTAGTTCGCCCAAATCCCAACCAAATCTGGATCTTGTTTGAAAAGCGTTTGCCCGAACACTTTGTCGGCAACCTGTGAACAAATTCCGTAATGGACCAAATGCAGTAAATGCTCGTAAGGAAGGTACAATAAAAAATCGCGATATTACCTCTATGCCACCGTCTAGGAACAAAGCTCCCATCAGCGCTTCGAAACAGTTCGCCATGGCATGTCTGAGTTCGAGGTCGTGGCATAGATCGGATCCGTGAGCATACAGCATGTAAGCATCCAACTGCAATTTCTGCGCACGAAAGTCTCAGTTAAAAAGCGTGTTTCAAGAGAAAGCTACAACGAAAGATCGGGTCAGAAACCTGGGCTAGAACGGCGAGGTGCTGGTTTTGGACGATCGCTGCTCTGTACGTGGCCAGTCCTCCTTCTTCGAGGTCCGGGAATAAATGGAACAAGTGAATGCTTGTTATAAATTCCACAACGGCGTCACCAAGGAACTCCAGGCGCTCGTTGTGGCCGATGTTGGACTCCGTCGCTGTCTTCTTTCCAAACCTCGACATGATCTGGATCAGTGTGTTGATCCCTGAAACCGCAAACCGGGTTTCCCGAATTAGGTCAATTCATGATCTGCATGCACTTCTGGAAGAGCTTGAGGTAACAATTGCCCGCGCGCCTAAGGCTATTGCATTTATTGACCTATTCCATTAGGTCTTTTTTACAACGATTCATTTTTGCAGCCCTGTTTTCTACGCTAAATTTGAACCTTTCTTTGGCTCATGTATTCCGACCCAGGTTAATCTTTCAGTAAAGGTAACGCTTTGGGAGAGTGCGTACTATTCTCATGGTTATACTGACCTCTCTTTCGGGTGTTCATGTAGTGTATTCGCCTGTCGCCGTACTCCGGCTGACGAATTCCACAGTTCGTGAGAGAATTCCTCGCGTGGTCAGGATTCGTTCCAAAATTTTCTCTGGTAACAAAAATCGTTATTTAGTCAAGTGGAAAGCTGATTTTACATATTTGTCTTAATCATACCCTTCAAAACATATACCCCTGAACACGTTAACAACTTTCCTCAAGTTATCCGATAGTCAAAGACAAAAATACCGGAGTAGAGCCAATGGCCAATTCCACAGAGAAAGGGTTGAACATCCTCTCTTTCGACTATACTCTTTTACATGCTTAAAACAAGGTTAAAAATAGTTCGTTTAGCACCTGTACGACGGGTGAGTAAGAGCGAGTTGGAGAAGATAACGATTGTTGAATTTGTACTCCATCTCTTTCTCGAGCATATCCAGCGAACGGTGGAAACGGAGATGGCAAACCAGAACCGGGAGAAGCATTGCGTGCTGGAAGATAAAACAAGGAAGATGGACAACCTGCCTGAAATTCACTTGCTGGCTGATAAAGACTGCTTGTACTAACTTGAATGATGTCACACATGATTCCCGTCCGATAGAATCCTTCGCTGCTCAGTGCTATCGTCACATCTCTCTTCATCTTACTCAGAGTGCGCATCTCTTGCAATCTGCTCTCCTTGTTTGCTAGCTTCCTTTTGTCTTCTTGCGAGGGCTTCGGCATATTCGCCAAAAGATGGCGGAATTTCACGTAGTCCCGCCAAGCTTTCTGGTACCTGTTGTTACAAACAGGCATAAGAATACTCCACCCGCCATGTCGTGTTGCCAGATTTAGCAAAACAGCTCATTTCAACCAAGGTTATCTAGATATAACCACAGCTAAATTCAATCAAAGCGCAAAATATGGCAACACTGCTACCTGGCTTCGAGGTGCAAGAAAATAGAGAAATGATGAAACTCCACAGAATTACTATGCCTGGAGAATGCTTCGAAAATCGATGGAATAGAACTTTCTTGTATTTGAAATTTTGCCAAAGGACGAAATATTCCCACTCAGGCTAGGTAAAGTTCGCTTATGGACATGAAAATTATAGGGTTTCATTGGCGCCTCATTTTGAGTTGAGTGTTTGTAAGCTGTCATGAACAGGTAACTGTAATCAGTTATGGATTATTCCTTGACAGAATCATGGAACATATCCGAGCTAAAGAGAAAGTTCGTTGTGCGGTATGGACGATAATACAAACAAACACTTGAAACCAGAAAGATGACTTACACTGCAAAGCATAACACCGTATTCCACCGATACAAAAAGGTGCGAGCGAAAGAACAAAAAAATTGTACGGCTTGATATACATAAAGGCAACAAACAAGCAAAGAGCTCGCAAAGAGCCTTGTAACCTAGTTGAAAACTGTCAAATCAGGTAGAGTCCAGTAAAGACTGATATGAAGAGAAGCGCCACATTACGATATCCGAACTTTCCATAGACCAGGAAAAACGACGGTGTTGCGCCAACAATCTTGTCTATGGACATGAGAACGCTCAAAGCTTCTAAATCTACAGTTTTGTTTGCGATTACTCGATCCATTTAAAAACAAAACGAGGTTATTCCCTGGAGAAGTTGGAAGATGAATGTTGCCGCTGGTCAGCTCTGTATCAGAGGCTAAAATCTCAAGCTCTCTGATCAGGCTTCGAGGCCAAAAGGTCGCTGATATTCCGCAACGGAGAAGAAGATGGCGGAGCTACCGAGGAATGGTCGAGTTAGAGGAGAGGCAACACTTTGGCTGAGTCATCAGTATCAACGACCACATGAGCTCAAGGCCTTTTGCCTCCGTCCAACATCGCCAGCCGGGCTTCGAAGACTGCACGCATCTCGTTGACAACAGTCAGACTCTGCTCTTGCGCACCTTGCACGGCTCTCTAAAAACTAGTCTAGTTTTAGAGAGCCCGCTCGCGGAGCCGCACCCGCGCTTCTTCGTTGAGATAGAATCATGAACAGGGCCACGTCGCCCGAATAGGGGTGTTTCATCGAGGTAAAGGATGCCGATAACAGGCTCTTTACTTTTTTTAATCGGAAATGCGGCTAAGATGCTATTACACACACCTGACCACTAAAAACGACTGGTCACCATCCTAACTTTTGAGTTTTAGGCAATCAAAGATAGCACGAATTGCGTGGCGTTATATGAACGTGTAGTAAAATATTCAAGTTTTTTACGTTTTACGAGAAAATTTGCACAATCAGCTAGTTTAAAAAACGTTTCACATGATTGATCAAGCATGAGAGGAATACAGACGATTGAATTCCTCTCATGTATCAAGTTAAGATGAACAAATTGAGACGAAAACTTAGTACCTTAAGTTAAGTGAGCATCTTAACGTCGTTTCAGAAAAATATTTGATAAAAACCTCTAATAACAGCACATTATTCAGAGAAAAATGAGTCAAATCAGCAATGGCGACAATTTTGAAAAATTGAAGTAACCATAATTATTGGCTGCTCACTTATCTTGTATATTTAGTCAAGTGTTGAAGTTTTTCGTGCTTTTCTGATTTTTAAACACAAATTGGTCATTATTTTGTGCAATTTAATTGTGAATTTGACTAGGTAAGTCGATGAAACATCCTTAAAAGCAAAATTTTCTCTAGGCGTGCAATCGACCAGTGTGAATCGCACGTGTACGTACTCTGGGTTTCCGGCGTAACTTAGTTGAGGAGGCCGGATGCCAAAATGGACGATTTCAGGATAGGCGCTTGAGTCGATGTTATTCTGCTCCCGATCCAGTTGGTCAACGCGGAGAGAGCATGGCTTCTTACCCGGGTAAGTCACAACCATACCTGCGAAAAGCCACTATGATCTCCACATTCACAAACACACTGCACACTACGGTTCGATACCTACATTTCACTTCGTCCGCGAAAACTTGCCATTCGTATTGTGACATCGACTTGATGTTTGGCAATAAATCTCTACTGATCAGGGGTTTGCTGCTTTCCAGGAGATACGATAAAACCTCGTTCATTGATAAAATTTCTTTCCCGTTCTCTGTGACAAAAAAGGATTCAGATATGACTCAGCAATGCTTGGCCAACTCAAAAGGTCCAAGAAAAAACAACCAGGAAATAATTTTACCTGGAAGATCGCGAACGAATCTCGGCATAAAATGGAACTGGTTACAACCACCCCCATCCCCCGAAGCACGTAAATCCAGATCAACCAATTCCAATATTTCTTTGAACAAATAATCATCTGAAACAAATATCAACAAGCTACGATGAAACACGGAAATTTACGTGAGAAAAATCTGCGACTAAAATTTTGGTTGCAGACATTTTTTAAGTACTTATTCAGCACACCTTTCTAGGTGCTACGCTATCAAACTTTGAAGAACAGAAATGAACTTACAAAACAGATCTAGTTCCCGGACGGTGAAGTTTTCGGATGGGGTTTCATCGATGTACAGGATCGTGTACTCAATGTTGAAGCGGATAACTTTGCAAGTCGGCAGTTCTTTTAGCGGAAAGTGCGAAAACATCGAAAACCCTTCGAAAATGTACTCGTGAGAATCATGGTGAATGATTGTAGGCGTTTTCGTCTGTAAAATCAACTTCTTTTTCATTCAAAACTGGAACCAAACGGATAAGAGCTTCGGTTCGAGGGACGCTTACCAAGAAATTAACGGGCGGTGACACCGTAATGCGATAGTGATGTAACTTGTCGGCATTATTTGTGTCAACATTGCATTTGTTTAGGTGCTGTTCACCAGCATACACGTTATGGCGGATGCCCGATCTCCTCGCTTTGTGGCTGCAGCGACAAAGTGGTCCGTCATTCATCTGCAAAATACACGCATCGATTAGCAGCTAGGCTACTACACGTAAAGTCACACGACATCTAAGGATTCTCCTATGTTACGGTACCTCTCCTAAGTCGTTGTGCCAAAGTTCGGGGTGAAGTCTTTGCGGATGCTGTTTCTTCCGATCTAATTCTTCCATGGCGCGGTCCTCTTCGTCTGACGAACTTTCTTCACTGCTCGAACTGCACAGCTCAGCTGAAACAAACAATAGAGTATGAAGCGCTGGGCTGCCAGTCCAATTTCATCTCCAAAAAGTGACTGAAGTGACATTTTAGCCAGACAAAAGTGACGACAAATTCTCTAATCGGGACCCAAAAAAGACCTTTCGCAAATAATGCACGCCTATGTGTATTAAAAAAGTAAAAATTGAAAAAAAAAATAAAAAAAGAATCTGCGCAGCCAGATTCTTGTCATTTTTGTTCCGACGACGGATAATGGTTGGCTTGCGTTTCTGGGAGAAATCGTGGATAGAGGAGTCGTGAAAGTATTCCCTCCCATTGGTAATTAGGGCTATATTCATACTGAAATATATATTGCTCGGAAAAATATACCGGCAATATATTTAAAAAAAAAACGCAAGAAAAATACTGAGATTAAGAACTAAATTCAATCCTATGCCCGGACGATTCTGGGGTAGGGATTCTTCAAACTTTCTTTTTTAAGTAGTGATTTAGCGGGCGAATAAGCAAAAAGCCTCTGCGACAGCAGAGATTCGAACACAGGGCTCTTGCGAGTCGAACACACAACACGTCTAAATTAAGATTTTCTTCCTTGGTGGAAATAACAAAACACTGCAAGCTGACAAAAATTAAAAAAAAAAAAAATAGAACAAGGAAAAAATGATTTCGTCTTTCAAAGTTTAGAAAAGGCCTAATGGTCAGTATAGCTTTGTGAAATTCACATTAGCGCACACGCTCACTTACTTTTATGTTTGCATACTCTGTATTTCGTTTTGCGCGGCGGTGGATTGTAAGGTGGTTGGTTCGTCACAGCTTCAGCCGCCCGTTTCACGAGTATTTTCTCAAATCGCTCACAGAGGGCGATCAGCTTTGGCGTCGCAGACATCAGAGCCGAGTTCCTAGCAACACAAAAATCACATTGCAAAATCTATCGACACAATTCATTCTAACAGGCATGCTACTAACCCAGGTTCTCTCTTGTAGAACAAATCACTTGGCGCAGACCGCGTCCACACTTTCCTTTCATGTTCAATGATTTGCTCTGGGTTCATCTCTGATAGTTCTTCCAGTTTTTTTGTCATTTCTTGCATACTGCTACAGTTGTTCATCCTGCAAAAAACATTTTTTAATCATAATTTTATTCATTAAATGTGGTTCCTGAAACCCAACTAAAGATGAGTAATACACACTTTAATGATTAAGATACAACCCTTTATTTCAAATCACCATAATGATAGCTAAGTTTGGCAAGAGTCAACAGTACATATATCCTGTCCATACACCTGATCGAAAAAAACTTTCCACAATACAGAGAAAAGATTTTGATGCTGAAAGTTGTAAAATAGAGAAACTGACTTTGAATAAAAATTTTATATAATAAAAAGTGAATTAGGTTCTCACCATACTTTGAAACCCTCTCTGTAAGATTCTTTCCTGAGTGAGCACTAAAATTCAATTGGATGCATCCAAGTGTCTCTGTTGTAGGAACAAGAAATTTTCCGTAGAAAAACCTACTTTTAAAGATACTAGGCTTACAATAATGGAATTCTTACCGCCATCTTTCAACCAAAGATTCTCTTTCTGTGGGAGTGCGGTTACTTCTTCTGCTCCTCGGCTCTGGGCTCATGCTTCCAGATTTAATTCTTGAGGAGGCGGAGCTCCCTGCCTTGATCCTACTGCTAACTGTGCTTCTAGCGCTGGTTGTGCTGCGGCTTCTGCTCCTGCTGCGGCGTCTGACTGGAGAGCGTGAAGGCTGGCGTGACGGTCTCCGATCATACGGACTCCCACGGCGCCGATCGTACCTGTCACTCCGATCATATCTCCTGCGATCGGATCGACTATCAGGCTCGTCGTATCTTCTGTTCCGGTGCCGGTCATCGTAGTCACGAGATCGGTGAGAAAATGAACTAAGAGAACTTGAATAATGGCTACTTGGGCTCCTGCTACGACTACGATCACTTCTTCTATCATCTCTTCTGGGGTCAGGGCTTCTACGAGATCTTCCGGAAGAAACAGGGTTATGGTAACTGCTAGACGAAACAGAATCCAAACTGCGGCTTTCTTGAGATCTACCCATCTCTATGGGGTTAGCTGAATGTTTCTTCCATGTGCTGTAGGCATCATACGAGTTTCCTGAGGTTTCATCAGGTGCTTTCCCATCAGAAGATGTAGTCTTGTAGTTTCTTGGTTGGTTGCTTACACTGCTGTAACAGGAGTCATAAGGATATGGAATTTTAGGATAATTTGATTGCCAGACCGGCATCATTGAAGGGTTATTAACATTGCTAGGGGGATAAGGGGGCAATGGTTGAGGAGGAATTATTTGTGGAGGATATGGTAAAGGAGGCATCTGCCCCACCGGATACTGTGTAGGCATTGGACAATGAGGTGGTGGTTGAGTTGGGTATAAATGAGGTTGGGGATATGGACCTGCATTGGGAATAATGTGATTTGCATAGTGGGGGGTGGATGGATGAAGTGAGGGTGGTGGTATTGTTCTGAGAACAGGTAATGGACTTGTCAGAATGTTAGACAAGTTCACATCAGTTGTACCAGGAACAGGAGGGCAAACAGAATTCGCCGTGTTTGAAGGAGGTGCATTGTACTGCATTGAGGCACTTTATAGCACAACCACCTGCAACAACAAAAATTAAGTGTATCAGTACCGGACCCTCTTAAGAGATCTCCACATTTTTTGAATAAAATCAGAGAAATGATATATAATTTTTCTGTAATAAAAAAAATAACAGGATTGGTTGACATGGGGGAAAGTTAGATAAAACAACGGATATCATATGAACCGAGATTCTTCGGACATGAAATGTGGTAGCTCCTTGTCACTTTAACCTTTACTGCAACGATGTTAGAAATTGCGTTACAACGTACGCAGCTGGGGCAGTAGTAACTAGTTATGTCAAGAATGATTGATGACAGTCGCCAAATCCACTAAAATGTTTAAATGAGCGAACACAGGGAAATATACCGGGAAACGAAACAAAAGATATCGTCCTCGCTCTGCATGGCACATGACCCAAATACACTTTGCGAAGCACAAAGTGAAAATAAGAATACAATATTAAATATAGTGTGTAAAGTTTTTTTCTTAATAAAAGCTAAATAAGAGTCGAAATAAAACAAAAATTTCAAGAATCCTAACCTTAAAATTAACAACACACTGGATGGCGTAATCTCATAGATGAAGAATAACCCATCCACAGCCTTGCA
>Ga0058701_10002928_pt1 | contig 13249 bp, 5 predicted proteins | sample AgamicOrMae_FD_97039 | JGI IMG/M metagenome (GOLD analysis project Ga0058701, IMG submission 97039) | Agave microbial communities from Guanajuato, Mexico - Or.Ma.e | ecosystem: Host-associated > Plants > Phyllosphere > Phylloplane/Leaf | place: Guanajuato, Mexico | collected 2012-06-04
TGTGTGTGTGTGTGTGTATATGTATATCATGTTTGTATTCAATGTAAGTCATGCTATTGAAGAAAAGCCGTTGATTATATGTTATACCTTCCATTATTTGAACCATTGGTTATATTGTTGGTTAAATAATGTTCTGGTCAAGCTGAACTTTGACACATTGATAGGTCACAAGAGGCCGGTCGCATTTTTGTTAATCAGTGTCGATCCTACAGAGACTAGGTTAAACTATCGAGCTATATTCCTTCGGGATTTGCTAAGTGGATCAAAACATGACATTGAAATTAAGTTATCCAACTTAATGGATAGGAATAAAGGAATTAAACAAACCTAGCAAATGGCTAATCCTCGTATTAATCAAATACTTATTCGTTTATGGGTTATTTAAAACCAGTATTCAAAGTATCACAACCATCTTTTAAGGTGAAGTGAAATCCGTAAATCGAATCAATCATAATTTTTTTAAAGTCTTGATTTGTTTAGGTTCATTAAGCATGTGATTATCAAGTCAATGGTTTCTTAATTGGCACAACTTTCTCAAGATTTTATACAACTAAGTCAAGTCCTATAATTCCTCCATTAGATTTCAGCTTTTAGTTCATCGCCCAATACCCAAAATATGCAGGACATCAATCAAGTTTGTCATAAGGCAGTAAACAATAAGTATTCGATAAAACTATCCAATAAACTTAGAAGCACTGAAGAAATGAACACAAGATTGAAAATTTTACTGAAATTTGCATAAGTTCAAGATGAAAACCACAAATCAATCTAATTTACAAAACATGAACAGTAAAATGAGTGGAGAGAGAATGGAAGGGAGGACAGCCATAGTCACGTTTGAATCCTTCAATCGCACGCCTGCCATGGAATCCTTGTAATCTTCACCTTCAATTCGCTCTGTCTCTCTCTCTCTAATCTAATCTAAGCCTAATATAGAATGAGAGAATACAATAATGGATTATGAAAAGGAGCTCTTCATCCATGCCTGAGAAATATGCTTTTACTTCTAAAATCGCGTGGGGTAACCAATCCAAACAATAGGAACGTGAAAAGCCATGAAGAAAACAAGTGGATCAAGGGAAGGGGCACCACCAAAGTTGGCCCGTGGCAACCACCATGGCTTGATTGTGGTGCACCGATTGTGGTGAGGCTGCCGTGCCCGCTCTCCTTTGCTTCTCTCGCTTCTTCCTCCTGATTCACCCCAAACCATGGTACTTGCCATGGTTTGTCCGTGTTGGTTATCTTTGGGCCTTCTTTGCTAGCTGATCAATATGCTAGGCCTTAAAATAATCTTCTTCTACTCTCATGATCTGGCTTACAAACTTGAATCTTGCAAAAACACTCAAACAAGCAAAATCACACGTAATAGAAGAAATAGGGGTATGAATAGTATAATCAAGCATATTAGCCCCTGAAATGACTCAGCAACACCTAAATAATCTATACAAATATGGCATTCATCACACACCTCAAAGGAAAGGGTAGAATTGATCTAATAGACTTTGAAATTGTTATACCTGTCACCTATAAGGGTGAATGACCAAACCTTACCATTGACGTGTTAACTCCTTTAGCTTACTGACTACACCTATATGTAGAACTCAAACACGTGTATAACATATGTCACATTAGTATCAAAGTACTTATCGATGTATAGAACGATTGCCATTAGTGGGTGAGGCGGCGAATTAGTAGTGAGGACCTTCAGTAATAAGTGGTAGTAATAAGTTTTCTTTTGCAGAGAATATCAATTTTGCATCAAAGTGATGGAATTCATTGAACTCACTGAGAACTAATGCGTGAGAAGCATTTAGGTCAGATATCAGATCACAGTATTAGGAAGCCATACAACAAGCGGATACCCTTAATCAAAGTACTTTGGGCAGTGTATGACTCTTTAGAAGGAAGTGACTAGAACCAATTGTCCATTTGTATTTGTAATAACATTGCATACATTCGCAAGCATCAAAAGTTTCGAAGACGGAACTCTTTAAGGGGGGAAGGCTGTAATGGCGCGACCCTATTTACAATTATTTTATCATTAAATTATGATATTAATTTTACACGTTCATTTACTTCATTTAATCATTATGATTGGAGTTAATTTTATTTTGGACCCCACTTTTCAGTTCACGTTTCATTTATCGTTGAAATTACAAGTGAATCGATAATAGGCCTCGATAAGTATGATTACGCAATTATTTATTTTTTCTAATATCGAAAAAATTTAATCTCGAGTCTTGCAAAACTTTTAACACTATTTTCAGTTATTCTTAAGCCCAAAATCAAGCCCACGATAAATTGTTTAAGTGCACAGAAGTAAGGTCCAAGTTGTCGTTGATTAAATTTACCTAAGACTATGATTTACTCCTCATATTAATTAGCAAAAGCCTACTTTTAACCCTTTGAAAATTGTAGCCATATGCATTTCAACATTCAACCCATATATTCAAAGAGTTTTAATAAAATGATCAATCATCATACAACCAAGCAAAGCAAGCACATTTCCTTTCACTTCCCCTCTCTCCTCCTTCTCTCTTACTACCTGTGTGGTTATTGCTGCTCCGCTATGCGACTTCTACTGCTCTCCACCACGGGCACCACCACAACCATCAGCGTAGACCTATTACGTGATGCCTTCTTTTCCTCTGGCCTAGTTTTGCTATTACTGCTGGCAGCCTTCTCTAGCAACCTAACTACCCCTGCTGCCACCTCCTCCGGCCACTAGCCACCGGCTAGCACTGCCCCTCGCCTCAAAACAGCCCCATGTTCATTCACAAAGAGAGGTGAAAACCATCACTTGATCTTGTTTATCTTTGAGTTTTTGGAACTGATTTAGTTCTGATTATTATTTGTGTGATCAAAATAAATACCAGTATGCAACGTTTATCTTATTTGGAGACATTTAAAATTATGGATTTCAGTTGAACATGATCAAGTGATCTTGAATTCATAAGGTATTAATTTGAGTTTGTTTATGTTATTAATGTGATTATGGTATAAATCATGGATACATAAAATTATATGATCGTTTTGGATTCAATTGTGGTAATTTGGATGTTCATTTGAATGAGCATGAATTAGGGTCTTCATGATCATGCATGACTTAAGTGAATCTTTGAATTAAATATATCCATTTTGATCACATTAGGTTAATTATTGAGGTTGAATGTGCCATTGGATTAAATATGGGTGTTATGTGAACTTTACCTAATTTAGTGGATTATGAAAAGTCTCATGTGTGACCATGAGAGGTTGGTTGAATTAATTATGTAAGTACATGAGTTAATAGGAGTGTTTGAGTGACTGTGTAAAGAAAAATATTGAATATTGAGTAAGATTGATCATGGAGTTATTTTGTATTTTGGGCCAAGATAAGGCCATTCAAGGGGAAACCAATATTTATGGATTGTAATGGAGCATTTAGTTCCATTATAGAAAGAAAAAAAGACAAGTATGAATTTTGGGAAGTCTACTTATGAGTTTTGAATGAATCATGAAATTTAAAAAAGAGTACCTAGTTTGTGAAGCTTAATAGCTTTCATTGTGTTCATTAACTCAATTGGGGAGAAAAACTACATTTATTGGGCTTATTAATGAAATGTGAGAAGTTGTGAGAGTTTTGACGCAAAAATAGTGAAAAGTGGGCAAAGTAAGTGTAACCTCTGCCTTTTTTAGCCCACATATACCCCCATTGGCCTCACACTATTATTACCCATTTCAAAGTATATCAAATGTATTTATCAGGCCAATCTAGTATACGTAATGTTATCTTGAGCAAAGTTATAAACGAGCCTTCAAACCGTTGTTATAAATCCATCTTAGAAAAGGGTCAAAAACCAAGCTTTCATTTATAATGATAAAGGACTTTACCATTTCAATCTGATTTATCTCATTGTGATCTATTTTTATCTTTATTTACTCTGCATCAGATTTAATTACTTTCACTAATTTAGTCTTGAAGTTATATTGAATTACTAAAGTTATGAATATTGTTTAATCACTCAACTTTATCAAAGTTACAATGATGTGAGTGTCATTTGCTGGTTACACATACCTACAACTAAATTGAAACAGAGTGAGTGCCTCGTTTATCGTTCGCCATTATGCATATAGGTTATGAAATGAAAACATATTTGTCAAGGCATATTACATTCTTAAAAATCCAAGTATGTGCATTAACTTTAAAAATTAGAGCATTTTGGTCAACACTATAGCATTTGTCAAGTATACCAATGAATGAATGAATCAATATACTCAGTGATTTATCACTTAAATTAGTGACCCCATCATCTATACTTGTTACAACATCAGCCCTTCCCCAAGCACGTTAACCGAAGTTTTTTTTGTTCGACTTAGCAACTGTAAACCTATATAGACTACGTATTACTCATTAAGGGGGTTCACTACTAGATAATAATTAGCAACATAGTTTTACAGTGATCTCGTTCTCTGTTTCAAAGTTAAATGAATGGCAAAGCGGACACCCAATCAATATGATCATTTCACAATATAATGCTGCATGTACTGAGCTTTGACGTGCAATTTGAATTATTTTCATGTTTTGTTTTAGGTAATTCCAAAGTGAGTTGTCTCCAGCCTAGCAAGTTTGATGAAGGGAGTAAGGGACCAAGGTCGTTTAGATGAGTTAGTGGTAACTAAAGTTCTTAGTACCCTTAGGATTGTTTAGTAAGTATATTTAGTTGATAGCATGTAAACTTTATATTAGATATCAACTACTTGTTTATGATTGAGATGAAGTTTGTATTTGTATATTAGTGACCTAAGTTCTTTCTAGTTTTATATATATGGAACCTTGTCCTTCGAGACGGTGGTAGTGCCCAATCACCTGATTTATCAAATGTGGTCAAGTCAATGATTAAAGAGATGAACAGGGAAACACGTACAATGGGAACATTACAGATTAAGTGGCGAAAGATAGGAAAGAAAGTCAACTTGAAACAAGTAGAAGGGATTAACTAGTTAGCAAAGACTGAGCATGAAAGCCCTTGTTTTTATTTTGTATATTAAAACACTAAATCAAACATTGCTTCTCAGATTTTCTCAATGGTATGCAGTCCATTCAAATAAACTTTTTTAATATGAAATCTATCTAATCTTGCTTTGAATGAGTTACATTAGTAGATAATTATACTATGCATTTATACTTTCTATTAGATTGACATCAAGAGGGGAAAGTATCCATTAGTTGTTTCATCATCAGAAGAGTGAAAATATATAATGAGATGGAGAAGACAGTCACCACCATCTATTACAGGTAATTCCTAGCAAGAATTGGGGTCTGGGTAAAATCAGGTAAGATGAATTAGATATTTAGATAAAAATATCGCTTGTCGACTCTAATTGAATCATAGAATTGGGCATTCTAATAAGATTAAACCTAAACACAAAGGGTTGATTTTCGAATATGATAATCGCAGTGTTTGAATTTGTGATTTGACCTTTTACAAATTTCACTGAAGTATTGCATTCAACTGGAGTTCGATCCTTAATTTTCAATGTCCTAGTCCAGTTGTCCGAAGTTTTTTAAAAAAATCATAACATTTGTACATACGCCTAGTAGTTTGATGCTCAATCTAGTTATTTGATTATTTCTGTTTTTTAAATCCAAATTGGCCACAAATTTTGGAAAACATGGATCTTGATTGTTAGGCCTGAGCATAGTTAGGCCTGAGCATAACTCAAATTTGAATTCAAAGATGATGAATAGTTTAAGTGAGACAAAAATTTCATGATGCACTTCTTTGTGTCTAGCAATGAAACCAAGAAGAGCTCTTAAATAGTTGATGGTCCCACATCTGGGTCTTGAGGAGGAAATAAATGAATAATGATAAAACTAAGTCACCTGGATAAGATGTCATTACCAAGAGACTTAGAGCTTACTCTTTGATCAATTGATATAAGAAATACCTAGCAAGACATCAAAAAGGGCCTTTGAGCACCACTTTAGAGCGCTAAGCTAGAGACAAGCAATAGAGAAGTTTGAGGGAGTTTGAACTCTGCTTTTTATTCACAGAAAAGCTGAATATTACAACAGTGGAAAAGGGCAATTAAGGACCCCTCACAAGCAGCCCGACATACATAGTCAGTTAGGGAAGCACATGTAACTTGCAAAGTTGAGTACAATCAAAAGACTTAAGCTTGACAACACATTCGCTTGTAAGCCTTAACAAAGTGGGTGCAAATTCCTAGTTAAATATAATTTCTACCCTCTAATACCTGATTTAACATTGTTGGCAAGTTCCATGTACTTAAACCAGCCAAAAGTAGTTGCTGAACCAGCTCAAAAATAGTTAGAGAACAAACAATCCAAAACTGATGAAGAGGAATTTCACGCAAACTTTGATTGAATGAAAGCAACCTTCTCAGATAAAATGCACCATCTTTTGGTAGTAATAATGATAAATATTTTGACTTACATACTTTGGTACCAAAAACTCCCACAAATCCACTGCCAAAGTCATTCATCCACAACTTATTTCCATCCCCAGGCACTAGTTTGAGATGAACTAGCATAGTGGACATAGATGATGCATTTGACTGATCAAATGGACTTCAAATGACTTCAAGTTAATTTTTTAGATTTCTGACTCCCTAAGCTTTTAATTTGTTAGATTTCTGACTCCCTAATCTTTGATAAGGATCAATAATGCCTCCCCTTAGTCATCAAGTTAATAGGCACCAAATTCTAAACTTCTTGGGGCCAAAACTAGAATAGATGCTAGTTTGGAGTTGTTTGATAAGCTGAGCTATTGCCTTGATTTCTTGATTGTCTTGGTTGCTAGGATGGATGGACACATGTTGCCCTTACGGCCTCTCCTTAGGTACATCATTTTGCCGCTCACCCTTTTTTGTGGACATTTCAGACTGAATGAATTCTTAGGCCGTGTTTGTTTCGTGGATAAATGGACATTTATCACTCCCACCTCACTTCAACCCATTTCAACCCACTTCAACCCATTGTAGTAAGAAAATTTCATTCTCTTCGAACTTCAACCCACTTGAACTTACTTCAATCAATGTTGGTAAAAAAAAAAATTTGCAAAATTTTATCCAGAAAATTTTTTCGCAAATTTGTTTTTGAAAAATAAGTTTTTTGCCAATTTTTTTCGAAAAATATATATTTTTGAATTTTTTTTTGCAAATTTTCTTTTGAAAAATATTTTTTTGCAAAAAAGGTTTTTCAAAAAGTATACTTTTCAGAAAAATTTTTTCCAACAAATTTTTCACAAATTTTTTTTTCACAATTTTTTTTCAAAAAATTTGTTCAAACATTTTTCTACAAAGTTTTATTTTGTAACTTTTTTTCAGAAAAAACTATTTTTTGAAAATTTTTTTAAAATGTTTTTTGAAAAAAATTTGAAAAATATTTTCAAAAAATAATTTTTTAAAAAAAATTCGATTTAAAAGAATTAAAAAAATTTTCAAAGAAAATATTTTCTGAAAAAAAGGTTTTGAAAATAAAAATATTTTTCGAAAAAAGTTCAACCCACTTCAACCAATATCAACCAACTTCAACCCATTTTACCAAAATAAAATTCAGTTCAGCCCACTTCAACCCACTTACTACCCTCTATTTACCACTGAAATAAACAGACCCTTAGTGGTGAGAATTGTAAAGGGGGACACATGACAGAAAGCTTGTATAAGACCATATAATATCTTGTTAGCTGTCACAACCACGTAACGTAACATCCTTTCGATTGTAATGACCCAGCAACTCAAATGGATTCAATCCTTTATTTTGCAAATAATTTCAAATTAGTTAAATCTAATTCCAGGTCATATAAAATGTAAAATCTTCGGGTAGCTAGATTGAGATTTTATACGTAGTCAATTTCTTATTATATATACACACATACTTTGTTGAATCATAGTTTCACATGAATTTTAAGTATATGGATTAAGAGCTTATACACTTAAGCAAATGATGAAATTATAATTACATACCTATTTTTGTAAACGAATTAGCTAGACATTGACAAACAAATCGATTTTGCTGTAATATCGTTTCATATGTGAGTTATGACAATATAGTCTCCCTTAAAAATTATAATTTGATGTTGAGATGACTAATAGCTAATGTATATTAGAGTGATTTTTTAAATTTAAAAATGATTAATAATTTATAAAATGACAACTTTTGTCGAGGCACCTCTAAATAAATGAATGTCAAAACAAGCTAATTTCATTTGTGCCAATTTTCATGTTGATGACGCGTTTTGCTAAAGGGTGAGCAAGTTGTCACGTAGGATAAAGTATGATGACCTGAGTAGGCCCTCGTTATCCCTCCTACCGAAGACCACGCTGTGCAATAATTGTAATCAGCACTTGACCCCGCCAGTCTGCTCCCTGAGTCGCTGATGAGTGATGACAAAGCTTTTGTCCTTTTGAAGCAGTTGACCATACGGTTTTACTTGTGACATTTGTTGCCGGGGTAGGTGAGATGGCATTGTTCTTCAGTGTGTCGTATAGCCGTTGGCCAAAGCCAAAGTATCACGGAATCTGAGCCAAGGTACGTGTACTCATTATCCAATCCCTAGTGCACACTTGCACAGGACTGCTTGGATCGATGACTTGAACGTGGTTCAATGTGAACCGGTTGTCCGGTTGAATGCCTTCTAAAGAAATGTATAATATATTTGGCTTATCAGCCACGTGGAGCTTTCCGCTTCGGTCAATGGACTAAGGATGATTACACCTGTATTTCTCGTGTTCTCACGACTGTTTCAAGTTAGTATTATTCGCAATAATTCACTTCAAGTGGAACCTTCCAAAACAGGGGCCAACTTTGATAAGCCATGAAATTTAATGCCATATAATTGACGTAAGATATCCTTAAAGTACAAATAATAGTAAGTTAAAAATTTGACTCATCGGTATCTTCACATCAGCTTTTGAGTTAATTTTTCAACTCACGAGTCTTTTTTCTACAATGCAAAACTTACGACTTTGGCTCATCACATAAAATATTACCCATAAATTCACTTTACAATACACAATCTTTTTTTAATAATTAAAAAAACCTAAAAATATCAATTAAAATAAAAAAGAAATAAAAAAATTCAGAAAAAGCCGCTCACGGCCGCAGGCCAAACTCGCCGGCCAAACGTTCACTCACCCACTGCAAGCATCGCGAGCCACCCGCAGGATTTCTCTTTTCCCTTTCACGGCTCATGAGCATACCGTACGTATATGCTCTTAGAGGATTTGAGGTTGGATGCCTTCTTGGGACGCTGCTCGATATGAAGCAAACATTGCACCCAACCCAAGGGCATCTAACCAACTAAATATGGTGGCTTTCCTTAGGAATGTAACATTCTTTTTGGAAAATTCATGACAGTTGCAAGTTGACTTGGTTACTTGGATGTAAATTTTGGGTTTGGCCTATATTGAATTTAGTTTAATCTATGCACCTTCTTTTGTATTGAGTATTAGCTTATTAATCAAAATCTTTAATAAAAAGGTAAGTATGAAAGGAATAGGCATAAATATCCTAAATAAAAAAGTAACATGGAAGCATCATCAATTATATGGGGTGAATATCCTAATTCAATAAGGTTACATATCCTAAATTAATCTTCTCACAGTATAACTGAATGCTTCTGAGTTAGGAATGGTACACTTCTTCCAATTGAACATTTAGTCTGTCTAGCTCTTCCTAGTAATGAATAACCTCTTTTTGTTAAAGATGCATTAAAGTTCATTTATTAAAACACAATTTAAGTTTAGTCATCAAACACATAGGAATAACAATTATGCTTAACGAATTTTCTGTATCTATCAAGGAGAAAAACTCAATTGGGGCTCTATTGCATGCCATGTCTAATGGAAATGTTTATCTAGTCATTGGCTTATACACCACGTCTATCCCAGCCCTAGTGGTCATTGTTGATATGGTTGGAACTTGGATCATTTTCTTGGTCACGGTAGGGCACGAACACTATCCAGTCTTAGAAAATTTTATTTCTTAATATTTAGGATAATTGTGCTTCTTATCAACTTGTGACATCTCATGAATTGCCTTTTCGGAGTGTTGAACATTGTTATGATACACTAATATTCGTATTTACTCTTATCCTTGGCAATCATTGTGCTTTCTTATTCTAAACTTTGGCAGAATTGTGGATGATTTTTCATGTTAAACTTAGATTTAACTGAAAATCTAATGCTTTTATTGCTTTCTGTAGTTTTTGAAATCTAGTGAAAAATCTCTACAATGCAAAAATTAAAATATTCCATACTCGCAGGGGCCATGAATTTGACAACACTACCTTTGCTACACATTTTCTTAAGTAAAAAATTTCTTCTAGAAAATACTAGCCTGATACTCAAGTTCATAATGTTTTAGCAAAGTGAAAGCATTATCACCTCAATGAAATGACTCATGCCATTCTTCTTAAGGCTAATTTGACTGCTTGCTTTTTTGTTAATGTTGCTTACATTACTATTTTTACAATGGACCTTCTTTGTACACCTAGTTTGTAGGGTTTGCTTACAGTAATCATTTCAAAAATCCATTGATTATGATTTTTTGAAAACCTTTGGACATGCTTGTTTTCCTAATTTTTGGGCCTGGCAAATGAAATTAGCATCAACGCGAGTTCTTTTTATTTTTCTTGGTTATGCCACCTATTACAAGCGACACGAATGTTTTGATCCAATTATAAGGCGTCTTAATATTAGCTGGTGGGTTGTTTTCCATGAAAATCATTTTTCGTGCACTAATGTTCTCTTATTCTCACGTTTCTCTTATTTGTGCTCCCTTAATCTCTACCAACAGTTTTGATTAGTCTTTTCATTCCAATCATGCTACCTCTTTACCTCTAGGACCTTCACCTACGTAATAGCCCAAACTTCCATTATGTTTATTTATTATATTCAATCATGTTTATTTATTTAGTCACTTTATGTTGTTAATCTTCGCATTCATTTATTTTATTTATCATCCAAATTGGGAGAAAATTTATTTTAGACTTCACTTTGCAATTTAAATTTCAAGTAACGTTAAAATCAAATGAAATCATAGTAGACCTTGGTAAATTAAATTTAGCTATTAACTATATTTCTTAACATCCAAAAAAATGTAAACCTAAACTTTATAAATTTTTTATGCAATGGATTCAAATTTTTTTTTTTTTTGATTAAGTAGGGTGCCCAAGGGAAAAACCAAGTTGCAAACAGAGAAGCTACAAACAAGCCCAGCATACTATTCTTACAACCAGACACAACAGACAAACACACAAACATACATTCACAGTACTTCATCCACCCTGAAAACACTCGACTGAGAGCCACTTAACATCTTCCATCCAGTCCAATGTGGTCTTGATCTGTTCTGATTAAGTGAGCATATCAGGAAGTACAGAAAAATTCCTTGCTAAATCTTCCACTTTGTATGGTAACTAATCTTTCCAAGCCCTTGTCCATTCTGCCACTTTCCATCTGATAGAATGGCAAACCTCTGCAGAGTTCAGCTCTTTCTGTTGAAATATCAACTCGTTTCTCACCATCCAAAGCCTCCATGTCACCGCAAAAACTTTCACACAAGAGAGCCACCATTTTCAACTAAGCGACCATACTTTGCCTCAAGTTTGGCACTTTACTATAATTAGTAAAAAACATGTTTTTGACTTGTCCAACCAGCCATATTCAGCCCAAAAATCAACCAAATAATCTCATAATTTTTTCTCACTCAAAAATTCAAGACTCCCTACTTCCCTCGCACAAACCCATGGCTATAGCAGGAGAATAGTAGGTCAGGATCACCGCCATCACTTCCAGCCACTCCTATCACCACCCAATGCCACCACCACTCCACCAGCACCTCGCTCCACCTCCAATGACCCCAGGAGAAGGCCATACTAAGTAGAAACAGCCCGACACCATCTTAGACTCAGCCCATAAGAAGGTGTATCGCAACCTCACTTTGTTGAGTTTTGAGTTTTTATGTTTGGGTTATGTTTATATGGAACAAGTGATGGTTATTAAGTAATTTTTGTAGAGTTTGGTCATGTTGGAGATTATAGGTGATGACTTTGAGTGTGTCAAGTGAGCTACTCATGAAAGTTTAAATCTAGGCTAACTTATTCTATTTGTTGTGATTTTGGTATGAATTACGTATATAAGGTCTTGGATGATCTTTATATATCCATTTGAGTTGTTATAGATGCATTTTTAAGTTGGGCGTAATCTAGGATTCATGATCATGCATGGTTTAGTTGGATTTTTGAATCAAATATGGTTATTTAGTTTAAATTAAATTATTTATGGAGGATGGATGTATTAATAGTATGAAAATGGTTGTTGTCTAAATTTTGCCTAAATGGGTGACTTATGAAAAACCCTTATTGTGCTCTAAATGAATTGTTTGAACGATTCATATAAGCAAGTGAGTTTGCAGGGAGCATTTTGAGTGTTTATGTGAAAAAATATTAAAAATGTGTGTAGTATAATGATAATGTGTAATTAAGGTGCTTTGGGCATAATGAGCTAAGTATGGAATGAACTCAAGATTAATGGTCGTTAGAAGAATCCTTTAGCTCAATTATGGTAGGAAAGAGGAAAAGCCTGTACATTGGGAGCCAGTTAGGAGTATTGAATTTATAAGAAAATTATCAAATTTGGTGACTTTAATAATTTTCATTGTATTTAGAGACTCATTTGGGTTAAAAAATCCATTTTATAGACTTATGGATGAAATGTGGGAAGTTGGGACCGTCACAATCCTATCTACCCCTAACATAAAACTTTCGATTTAAGAGAGAGAAAGCTCAGCATTTTTGTTTGATGACATAAGCTAGAAATAGCAACTAGCACCAGGTAGGAAGCCCAAAAATTTCCACCACCTCCCCCTCCTCAGAGAACACCATCGCTAAGCACAAGTGCCGGGCAGAATTGGGTGGTACGTTGCTGAAGTCTCCTTGTCGATTTCCATTGACGCTAGTGAGTGTAGTCAACTGGTGGATTTGGGTTCACTCCAGATTTAGGGCATTGCTGAAATTTACTTCAACGGGTTGAAACGTAAGGTGTTAATTAGTGTTAATTACCAGTTCAAACTTCAATATTTGGGCTTATTTTTCAGGTCTGTTAGAAAGGAGAGTACACAAACACAAGAGGGGGGTGAATTGTGTTGTAAGATTTTCGCAGTTTTCTGGAGAATAGGCTTAGGCTCTGTTTGCAAAGGCTGTTCCTGATATACACCTAGAAGCGAAAATTCAGCGAAAAA
>Ga0058701_10002929_pt1 | contig 13249 bp, 16 predicted proteins | sample AgamicOrMae_FD_97039 | JGI IMG/M metagenome (GOLD analysis project Ga0058701, IMG submission 97039) | Agave microbial communities from Guanajuato, Mexico - Or.Ma.e | ecosystem: Host-associated > Plants > Phyllosphere > Phylloplane/Leaf | place: Guanajuato, Mexico | collected 2012-06-04
AAAGAAGTAGTTTAAAAAAAACAAAAATATTCATAAATTTCTTCGCCGAAAATAAAACAAAAATTTTTTTTTTTTTTTTTTTTTTTTTTTTTTAAAGATGAGATTCGCAAGTCAGCCCACTTGCGAGGCTTCCAGGTAACGACCAAAGACCTTGTAAGCCGAGGCGCTCCCCTTCATCGTATTCAAAATACCGATAGCGCTGATCGTGGGACCTAAGGGCCGATGCCCCCCCCCTCCATTCCAGTTCACGGCGCGATCACGAGCGCCACCTAGCGACGGAATGCGCATCAATTAGAGCTAACATGCTAGGCTTGGGAATCCTTCGCAGAAGAAGGGGCTTTTCAAGGCTCTTTTGGTGAATTTAAACCAACTAAAATTACGCTGGATTTCAGGCTTGCAGCTATCTGACGCTATTTTGCGAGTTAGCAAAAAGATCAGAGAGAAATTGGTGGCGGTCACCGGCTAATTGTAGAGAACCCTTGAATTTACGGTAAATTTCGAAGGTTTCATTTTTAACCTTTTGGGTTACGGCATCTTTCATCGCCAGGCCGAGCGAGCGGAATGTTAGCGGAGCGGGGCGGAAGACATCAAACCTACGACCACTGTTCTTAACATTCTAAACTGACCTGACTTAAGTCAGCCGAAGTTAACCTGATCGAAGTTGCAAAGCCTGATGCCGCATAATTCTTGGCAACAGTTTCTTCTCGAAGGCAGCAGCCTGCCGCCAAGAATTAAGCGGCATCGAGATAAACGACGAAAGAGTGAAGTGATAGCAAAAAAGGCTCCAAATTTCAGCTGCGCGGTTAAGCCAATGTATTTCAGGTTGAACTACGACTGAATACAAGAAGTAGAAAATGCAATCTTATATAAGGGTTTTGCATGTCGGGGAGGGGGGGTGGAAGTATAAATGATATAATCATTCCCACAGGAAGTTTGTCACTCTCAAATCAATAGACTATTTCTAATCCTATTCCATTTCTGAAAAAAAAAAATCGTTGACTGTATATTTAACACGAAGATATCTCCTTATAGATTGTTGGTTTATCGGAGCTCATTTAAAAGAAGCATTTATTTTTATGTCAGTTTTTCATCTATTTGTAGGAGGGACAGATAACGAGTGGCAAGGTTACCGGTACTGCGGTGATAATAGGCGACATGACGAGGCACAAACGTTTAAATTCGGACTGAGATGAAATCTAGCTAAAGCTGATTTTGACGTATTCTCAGCAACAAGGTTTTATGTTCCGATTCCAAACAAATATGACTTATTTTCCGTCTGAGGGAAACGCTCATAAAATAACGTGTCTTGAGACCGTATGACAGCTATCGGCATGAATGACTTTCAGCATAAACTGGTGAAAATACTTAATGCGAAATAAGCATTAAAAACATTAAGCGTAACGAAGATGTCGTCTCCCGAAATGAGAGCATCGTGTTCTAAAATTGAGCGCGTTTAGCAGCGCTTGTTTCGAGACGCAAAAATACAGTGCTATTCACCGCTCCTGCGCTTGCTGAGTGAAAAAACAAGAAGCTGAATGCAAAAATAGACGCAACTCAGCAGGCCTTGAATGCGTTCCAACGCGGGTAAATATTTTGTAAATTGTTATGGCCTGCTTATCGCTGACACTCCCGACTAGTCCATTAAAGTGAATAAGCCCTTCACGATGCGAGGTCGCAACAAGTAAAACGCACATTAGAGTGGTGTGTAGGAGACTGAATGAACCTGGTAAGAAAGGTTTTCCTGATCAACAAGTGTCAATTCAACCGAACGAATTCAACTCAAGAGATGCGGTAATAATAAAGATCCGGTACCCAGAGTTCAGGTAGCTAGCTGGCGGTACCTATTTCAGCGCGATTATCCCGGTTTTGAACCAATCTCCCATTTCACTCGGCATTGCGCCTGAGCTGTACCAGTGAAACAGAGAGATTGCTGGTTGTCACAATGTAAGCACAGAACTGAACACTCGACACAATCATTACTAGAATTTAACTCTCACTCACCGGTGTGTTCAAATAAAGAACTTCAAAACACAAGATCGGAGAAGGAGCAGGAACGTCTTGCTCACTCAGTACCACACACTCAACTGGTAACGCCGGCCGGTCGACGTGGGGGAAATATATAACAAACTGGAGGAGGAAGTGAGAGGGGGCGATGAAGCTCCCAGAACCGGCTCGTCTTCCAGCCGCGATTACGGCCTCGGCTGCGCTCATCTTGCTCGGCTCGTCATGCCGGTTTCCCACTCGTGCGTAATTACCGGCAGTTTTACTTTTTCGTTTGCGTGAGGAAACAAAAAGTGTCCAAGATACCGTGCCATTGGACAGGAGAAAATGACGAATAAACGAGGAAGGAAAAGACGGAAGGAAATGCGGTTAAAGAGTGTGGGACGAATATAATTTCGCATCTCATCGAAAGGGGCTTATTGTGTCATGGTTATCTTGGTTGATTTACTGTTGTTCATTTTATAATGAATATTCGATTTCAGAAACCCAAGTTCCCTTCCGTGAAGGTCTGGTATAACGCTGTTTACCGTGGCTGTCTACGATTCCCCGAAATTAATCCATTATTGGAGAGGGCGTGTACAAGCAGTGCATTTCGGCCCCGTTCAAGGTCGAGTAATAGGACCACACCACGTTGTGGGTTGAACAGGCCTCTTGGCGGATGAGCGGACACTGCGGACGGTACGACTCTATACTCTGTACCGGTACCTCATGTAAGTCTGAAATTGAGGCGGGGCACTCGCGCATTCCAGACATTATCAAACATCTAGTTTTTTTTATGAAAAACGTTGCACAACATGATAATATTCAAATGAGTGCTAACAGCCTGGACTGCCAATCAGTTGTGTATTTAAACTATGTGTCACAATGGGGAAAATACGTTAATCACAGGGACTGCTCGCCGCGCGGCCTTCTGCCCGATAACCTCGGTGCGTACGGAGTGGAGCGACAAACCATGAATGAGTCATTCTACTCTCGGCGGAGGCGACGCACCGCGGGAAGTATGATGAGCTGGAGTCGGGGTGGGGAATTCCCCATTTTTTAGCGGTTTCGGTGACCAAAAGGAATGACTCCGGCGTCCGCCGAGATGATCTATTCAGGTGCAATAGGACCTTTCCCGAAAGCAGAAAAACGGCCATTTCGATGGAGGAGGGGAGGGGGGCGGGGCGCCTTCTGGCGGAAGATTCCGCGGGCCATTATGATGTCATGGCGATCGCGGTATACTGTGAATACTTTTTTGGTGATGCTCAAAAATTGTGGGAAAGCCACGATGGAGAGGCGATTTCCCTGTTTCCGTCCATAATTCGATTCTTACGAAAATCGCGCAAGTGACTCGACCCGTTCCAAATCACCAACAGTTCTTGCTAATATGCTGCTGCACCGGTATCGGTATTCCAGAGGGAAAATTTATCTTTTTCCAGTTAACAGGGGATGCATCTCTCAAATATGCTGACTTAGCAGGACTCTACAAGGTCGAAAGGCGTTAGATTGCGATTCGATTGAGAATATAAGGGCACATTGGATGGATTATTTTATTTACACAAAACAAACAAAGAATCCACTGAGATAGAATCAACATACTTGCAGCGGCAAGTCGCCACTTTTGTACTGAGAAAATGAAAAGCACATACAAGTCATGAAAACATGTGAATGTAAAAATAGCTTTACAAAAAATGCTCATTTCTCTAAGTATTAATGTCGTTTCTAACAACTTAGGTTATGTTTGCTCAACTTGATCAATATACAACTTTGATACAAAGCTTAGCCTGAGAGCTTTCACGGAGAAAGTTTGACTACTCACACTGAGTATTTGTATTAACAACAACTTCAAGCAATGTACAACTCACAACATACGGTACAAAAGAATAAATTACGGTAGAAAACAAATAGTCATCCAAATCACAATCACGTTCGTTAATGCACAGCTCAAAGACACTGCTCAACATGAATGCATGCTGCATCGGTCAGTTGACAAAAGCATAAATATAACATCTAGCTACTAAGTTCCAGGTCAGACACTTCGCTTACAGCCATGGTGTTTAAGAAACAAATGTAACAGCTCAAAGTGAAAGAAAGAGAACCAAATAGATTATGCACGTAAGGCGATAACTGATAACACTGTACAAAAACGGTGGTCTTAGGTTACAATCAGCCTTAATGCAGATCAAATTTTAAAACTTAAACACTCGTCAATACCGATAATAGGCTCAGCCTTTAAGTCTTGTCTTTAAGGCAAACTGTTTCCACTCCCTCTAAACAAGGGCAGCCGTCACTAAAGTCACTCCACTCGCACTCAATACGGATTGGGCTCATAGTCCTGCTTATCTCCATCCGCACTAAATCACAAATCTAACTTGGCACAAAATACTCACACTGGATCCAATCAAAACCAATCAATTTAAAAAAATAACTTTTTCGTGCTAAGCTATGATTTACACTAACCTTGGGTTAGCACCCTTACAAGTCCCTTAAAGGATCCCAGAAGGTCCCTTCAGGTAGTTTTGGCCGCGGCCGGCGATTGAACTTTCAAAATGGCTCCAAATATAAGCCCTAGTCAAGTCAGTCCTAGTTACTAAAATACCCTTTCAACCAACTCAAAAATTGAGACGAAAGACCATCCGGTGTCTTCCGGCAGTATAAACCGTCCTTTGACAACTCAAATTCGTCGCGAAAACAAAACATTAGTTCACTCAGGTAATCGAACTCGTAAACCCACGACAGTAGCAAACGTTCATCTTGTGAATGAAACAAAAAACGGGAATAAATAAATGCATCACTGTAAGCAACACACACATGTGAGTTAAAAAAAAAATAAAAACAGTCGTCTCCAGCCCTTTGGGAGGGGGGTTTACTTGATAAACATTCCGTGAACCACGGCGAGGAACTTGGTGAAAGCGTTTGTGAATGCAAGGTAGTCCGCGTTGCGGTTGAATCTGGACTGCCTATCCGCTGTCAATCCGCAGAGTCCACCTTGGTTCATGTTTGGTGTCAGGCGTTCAAAGGCACGTTCTAGGCGTTCAGCTACGGCGGGGTTGCCTTGCGCATTGGCCACTGAACGAACAGCCTCTCGATAATCGTCCTGGAAAAACAGAAGATCATTTTGACCCCTCTTCGGAACTGCTGCATTTTTTTTTAATATTCCCGGGCGTCGGTCACGGAATGCCTCTCAGTGAAATTCAAAGATTGAATTTTCCACCTCTTGTGATCCGCCTTCCATCGCTAAGCCGAGCGAAGCGAGGCAAAAGGTACGGAACCTAGCTTAACCTAGCCTAACTGAACCTAGGTTAACCTAACCTAACGGTATCGGAATTAGCGACGACCGAGCGGAGCGGGAGCGAAGAGAGGCACGAGACTTCAAAGCAGAGTGACAGCGAAGAGAGAGACAAAACCTAACCTAGATTAACCTAGCCCAAGCGTAGTATTTCGTTTGTCTTCACATAATATAAAAGTTTAGCCAGGGTGGATTACAGAGGTGGAAAATCCAATCTTAAACACTGAGTGTCCACTCATGACACAAGACTGTTTACCGTATCCTCCCAGGTATACTAACCCGATAGACGCAGATAAACCTATAAAACGCCGCTGCGAGATCAATTTGAGATTCAGGCGGTACTTTTTGGAGCACAGCCAGGTCGAATATTATCTGAAAGCAACGAAAAGGTAGTTCAACTCAACAAGCCACTGCGATTCCATCTACGATTCTTGCGGCAAGGCCGACTGACTTACGTTGAAGAAGGGCCTGAGGTAGGTGTAAAGAGGGTGGTCTTTTGCATTGTCCCTTGGAATCGCCCGAATCAAGGTGGACAAGAAAGAGTAACAGTGATTTTGGACCTCCGGGACAAAAGCTCGAAGTCCCATCTCAACCGCTGATAGAAGCTGCTTCAAAAGGTCTTCTGGCAAGTTAGCCACCTAAAAACAATACCTGTTAGTAGTTGATCTCAAACAAGCCAAAAAAAAAAATTAAAATCCAAGAACTAACCTTCTCCGTGCTGACGTCACATACGTATGCTAAAGTTCGATAAAACTCAATACATAAAACCGGGCATTTGAGGAGATCAGCGCTGAGCAGAGGCATGATAACATAGAGACCAGAAATGACTATATCTGAAGCTTTTTGATTAGGGCCCGAGTTGTCAAACGCTGAAAACAAAATTTAAAAAAGGAATTAGGATCAATCTAACTGGGCACTTGTCTAAAAGTCACGACGAAATTCTTACAGAAATCACAGAAGTCTTTCGAGAGCAAGTTGGAGAGTAGTTTCAATAGAAGTTGGATATCCTTGAAGGTATCGTCTTCCGACGACGATTGTAGACTCAGCCGATTTGAGTTGCAATTCGCGAACGTTTGCATCGTCTGCAAACTTGCTGTGTTCAAAACCTTCGTGTTCTCCTGAAATGACGAATGAGGTTCATGGTAGACCGATTCAAGGAACTTAAGGTCTAAAAAAGCGACCCGACTTACATTTGAGAGGTAGAGAATCATGTTTTTCGATGTCTCGTGCAGCAGTTCCAAAATTATTTCTACTACTTCAGGGTAGTTGCTATATAAACCGACGAGCGAGGGTAGTTCGGATAAAACGGGGCTTAAAAACATCGCTACGTTGTTTACTGTCAACCTTGTTCCTGCGGTTCCTCTTGTCATACCTGGAAACAACTCACAAGTTATGCGAAACTCTCTCTTTCGTTAACGTAATGCTCACCGATCAACCCACCTATGAAAGCGTCAAAGCAGTTGATAAAAGTATTCTTGTTTTGAGCTTCGTGGTAGTTCCGAACGAAATTTTCTTGACCTATTAGGGCTTTGAATTTCGACAAAACGGGCTCGACAACCTGCGAAAGAGAAAAATTTGTAACGCGACTTTGAAGGAGGATACTCTGTCTAATGAAATTCAAATGCATCAGTACTACCAATACAAAAATGAAAAAAAAAAGAAAGAAAAGCGACGACAGTCAAACGACTGGTGTAACCACGATCATACGTACTTTTCGTAAATAGTTAATATTTCCGTCTCCATCTCGGAACGCGTAAGCAGCATTTACGAGTGCTCGGAAATAGCCTCGTTTGGCGTGCGAAGGAAAAGCATTCGAAGTACAAAGTACCTCAAGGTTCATGATATTTACAAATCCAGGAGTCTTGAGCACATACGAAGCCCTGCAAACAAAGCACATTCAGTTAAAAAAGGAGCAAAAGTCTAGCGGAGAAAAAAAAGCGCGCGAAATTCCAGAAATCATTCAAGGACTTGATTCTTCACTCTAAATTTATAAAGCTGCATAACCTGTGGTTTGTTTTTAATTTCATTGACATAAACCGTACAGGTTAGTTTAACCAAGGTTAAGTGCCCTGTGCCTAGCTTCGTTGCCGCTCTGCTTGGCGACGTTAAATTAGATCTCCTTCGTTTAGTTTAAAAGCCTTGTGCTTCTTTACTTCCGATTCAGCGACGAAAGGCGGAACACAAGCGGTGAACTATGCAACCATTAAAACAGCGAGTGTACTCACTTGTCTTTGGGTTCGACTAGAGCGGCAAGTAAGTCGACGGTATCCTTGATAAGGTTCGGTTCGGCGACACAGTGTTTAACATTCGATTCCACTTTACTGAGTAAGAAGTTCACAATCCACGCGGCAACCTCGGTGTCTTTGCCGAAAGCTGTCATAATTGGCACGCTCATCTGAAATGAAAACCATGCTAAAACAAAAACTAAACCTAGACCTGATTGAAAGCCCAAATACTGACACACGATACATCAGAGTTTAACAAATAAGTCCTTAAAAATAGGCAGACAAAATTAAAAAGTCATGTCATTCTTACAGAATTCATGGATAAGACCGCGAGAAAGGTGGTAAGAATTTTGACCTCGACTGTACAGAAAACTTACGTGTAAGTAGTTGCTCTCATCTGGAAGAAGGTAGGATAGACTCCATTGGTGTAAAAACCACATTGTTGTGCATCCGACTTGAGGGCTCATAAAATTTTCAAGTTTGGCTTCGAACGCTCTCCGTTCTAAATCACACAGTCGGAAAACAGCAGCAACCAGCCTAAAACAATAAGGAAATGTTGGTTAGTAGAAAAATACACGATTCTTCTCACTTATTTCCCCAGAAAAACTATGGTAAGTACGACCGTGCTTTGCCCTTGACTCCCTTCCCACCTGAAACGGCACGTAGTACCTGGAAAGTCCCTCTACTTTCCCTTGGGCTACATTTACCCAGAGCCCTGAAAAGTAGAGAAGAGCGAATAGTGACCCCTGCCAGGGGAGCCGCCATGATCGGCCCAATGTATTCCTTACGGGAAAACCGGGCTCAACATGGCGGCGGTGGGTTTCATTTGCACCTCTCTACTCTTTAGGGCTCTACATTCACCCACCTGACAACATGATCACAAGACTCGTCAGCGCCTTGGATATTGTGGATATACTGATCGGGCGAGGTGAGGACTTTGAGCGTTACGTCGATGTCAACCGAGTCGAACTGTTTGATACTATAGTGCATGATCTCGGAGGGGATGAGGGGCGTCTCGCCGGTGGCGTCCATGGTGAGGGTGTGGCCCGCCAACAGGAGCAGCCAATGGATGTCCTCGGACAGGTTCTCCATCACCCTGTGGTCGGAGATCTGCACCGCCTGCGTACTCATGCGCTGCAGCTGCGACAAAATCCGCCCCGTGCAGTCTTCCATCAGCCGCGCCAGCAAAGGTAGCACATGTTCGGGAGCCTGAAAAACACAGCAACGTTTTTCTTATTCCGTCATAGACAAATTATAAGTTTATCATTGTTTGAAACATTCAGGGCATGTCCAAATGCCTAAGTAAACATGCACGATAATCATTTCCGAAAGGCAATGCCGCGATTGCATTGCTCTGATTTTTTTTAGAACAAAAATGGTTCGCGGTTTTACACTGTTAATGAAGTACTCCTTAGCGACGTCTTAGCCTCCATAAAAAAATATCACGTTTCGTCCATTACTAAGATTTTGGGCGAAAAGGTTGATTTCTTACCTGTCGTGCAAGAAAGCCTATACATTCCAATTGATCGGAGAATTTTTCTCGGTCGTCCTCTTCCAGTTCGTCGATTTCCTCTGCTTCGATTTCCCGGCCCTGAGCAAACAGTGCAACAAAAACATGAGTGCGGCTTCTAACAAGATGGCGGCCAACATGGGAACTTCGGCACGAACGGACAATCATGCTATAGATTTTTAAATTCGCATCTCTTATCTCGTGGCCCCTCTTGCATCGTCCAGACAAACAGGGCACCTAATCTAAGTAGGCTAACCAAAGTGGTTAATAGTCCATCCTCGTGATATAACGAAAGGTTAAACAAGGGTGAAACACGCGTGGAAAATGCAACTTTCAAAATTTGCTAGGAACAATTTATTTTCAAAGTGACACTGTGTTGTGTGTAGTGAACAAACACGCAAACTTATGCAGACACTTCGACGTGCGGGGACACCCTTACAATGCAAAAGGGTATGAGAATGTTATCCGAAACTTAAATTTGTCCGACATAGGTTTAGATTATCTTATCTGAGATTAGGTAAGGTTATGTCAGATAACGTAACATTAGGTCTATTGAGGTTAGGTTTCAGTTTCGTCGGGCAAATTTTATGTCGAATAACTCCTTGCCACATGTCGTGCAATATCAACAAGACATATTAGCATTAGGAAATCGGAAGAAAGGAGAACTTACTAATCCCCGGACTCCAATCGGTGGAGATAAATGGCACTGAAGGTAAGTTTCGATAACTTTGACGGCGGCGGTGCAGGCGTTCCTCTTGAAGTCCTTGGAAAACAGTTCCGTGGAGGCTCGAAAGAATGTATTAAACACACTTAACCATGTTGTTAAAAGCCGGGTGAACGCTTCCATATAATACGTGTTTTCAACGCACATCTGCAACAAGCATTCACAATTAGTTCCTCCTCCGACAGAACCTACATCACCTATCTCTGATTCGTATGGAGATGACAAGAAACAATAGATTTCAAAAGTGGAGTTTTCTGCCAATTGAGTGCCACTGGTCTAATCTTTCATGATCTAACAAGGATTGACGTCATACAACAGCGTAGGTTGTGTTAACTTAACGTTACGAGGGTTCGATTGTGTGTACGATAATAGGAGGGCGCAAATGTACATCGATACGAAAATATCAAATTCCGGAGCAAATAGCTGGTACCTGATTTTTTAGCTACTTACACTTTCTTCCTCAGCAGCGCCTTCTCCAAACAAACATGTGTAATTCGTTAAATGATCCAAATACTTATTAGTTATTTCCGTAGGTAATATTTCGATTTGTGAGACCATGCGATGAAGTATTGTGGCTACGCCCAGAGCTTCTCGATCTAAAATCTTCACGCTGAAAAAAAGGAAATGACATCAGCGAAAGGAGACTGCTTTAAGCGGGGGACAACTAAAACTCGTAGATTGCAACTAAAGAGCATTTGTTTCAAGTAGAGAGCAAAAGACGTGATCAGAGAGCAAAGATTGGCGAGAGTCGATTGGCGTAAAACAATAGGTAAAGACATTATCAGAGAGCAAACGACGTGATCAGAGAGCAAAGACTGGCGAGAGTCGATTGGCGTAAAACAATAGGTAAAGACATTACCAGAGAGCAAACGACGTAATCAGAGCAAAGACTGACGAGAGTCGATTGGCGTAAAACAATAGGTAAAGACATTATCAGTGAGCAAACGACGTAATTAGAGAGCAAAGATTGGCGAGAGTCGATTGGTATAAAAGAGCTGGTAGACATTGTCAGAGAGCAAAAGACGTAATCAGAGAGCAAAGAACGGCGAGAGTCGATTGGCATAAAAGAGCCAGTAAAGACATAATCAGAGAGCAAATATCGCAAGTAGAGAGCGAGGATTGCAATGCGCGAGCAAGTAAGGAAATCCAGAGAAAACACACCCATCCAAGAGGCTGAACAAGGACTGCAGGAAAACCGTGAAATAGCCAACACGTCCCGATTTGTCAACAGTGTCCCAGATAGGTCCCTCGAAGGACGCCATTTGAGTGAGGCATGTCATCGCGTGATGTGCTATCGACGGATCGCCCCGAACTTTCCAATAAACCTGACGAAATGGAAACATAAAATTGATATCGCCAATCTCAAGACCGTTTACGCAAAACGGAGAAGGAGACTACTTACTTCGAAGAACGTGTGAATGGTATCTATGTTGATTAAAACATCTCTCCATAATGAGGGTGGATGTGGAGGTAGATTCGCAAGAGGATTCAGTGTGACAAGTCAAGGAAATTTTGCTAAATCTCCACAAGGCACTTTTCTCGATCATACTCTCATACTTTTCTCGATTATATTCACATACTTTTCTCAGTGATATTCACTTTTCTCATGATATGAGTACTTAATACAAACACTCTTTACCTGGATGAAATAATATGCGAGGTACTGACAATATTCGCACACAATTTATAATCAAAAACCACGGCTAAAAACGGCTTTAAAGTTTAAGGAAACTTTCGAAGTTGAGCGTTAATAAAAAGAGCGCGCCGGGTAATCAGTGGGACACGTAAACAGAACAATTCTATAAAATTAAACTAAAAAAATAATAAGAAATTAATATATGATCGTAGCATCAAAAGGATATCTTGAAGAATATCGCTGAAGTTCCAACTAAGTATACTGGCAGTTAGGGAAACGAGCTGTTTCATAAGTTGCTGTGGAGGTGAATCTCGTTTCACTAATTCTCTTAAGGCACGGGTGGCAAACGTAAACATCTCTTTCAGACTTGAATTCTGTGGAAAAAAAATTAAGACATGTACGAGTAACAGTATTGATTCTTCGATTTTGAAAGTCGCTTGCACGGGGGGCATTCGATAGCGCCAAAAACCACAAGCGCCAAGGCCGCAAGCGCCAGTCCGTAACCGCCAAACGAGAAAAGTCGCAAACGCCAAAGTTCGAATAGGTTAGGTTACGTCAAGTTAGGTAAGGTTCAGTTAGGTTAGGTTAAGTTAGGTTAGAGTTGCGGTTAAGAACTTTGGCGTTTGCGACTTTTCTCGTTTGGCGGTTACGGATTGGCGCTTGCAGCGTTGGCGCTTGTGGTTTTTGGCGCTTATGACTGCTACCCACTAGCACTAACCTCGAATTGCGTTTTAACTAGAGTATGCACATCCCACGGGAGGCCAACGTCAGCCGACTTCGCCGTGGTCTCGTACTCCTGAATCATTGCAGCCACGATGCCGCAGCCGACCAGTTGCTGTCAACACAAAATTATCGATAAGAAATCACAAGTCCTCATGTTAAAAATTTACAAAAATGCTAACCTGAATGTTGTTTTTTTTTTCATATAATTATTTTGAAAAAGATTTTCATTTGAACGGTCAATTGACCCGACAAATGCGTGCTTATAAAAGTCTTAAAATAAACTTGAAGCACCAAAAATTCACGTATATTACCACGATTATAAGTAAAGGAATACTATAAATTAGTTAAAAAGATAAAGGATTAAAATTTGAGCAACTTCTATAATTTAATTTTAAGAGCAAAATGTATGCATTTTCTTTTAATTGACACCTTAAAAAATTGGGAGTGTCTATTGACCCGACTGCCCCATATAAAATGATTTAGGTTGGGTTCCGTGCGTTCAAGTCACCTCCCATTTAAAATGCATTAGGTTGATTACATGCGTTCAAGTCTCCATATATCAATGCGTGTCGGGTCAATAGCAACACCCTAAAAAATAACCATCAGGCAAAAGTCAGTTCAAGAAAAGAGTAAATAAAAGGTGCAAAAGAAATAGAAAAAGACAAACTAAACATGTATAATAATGAAGAAAATAGAAAAATTATTGTTGAAAAAAAGAACAGAGGAGTTTAGATTTGGATGAAAACGGATGCTTCAAAAGATGAGAACAATTTTACAGCTTTAAATTAAAATTCAGGGATTTTAGCGAGTAGTTGCGTACCTGAGGTAAGGTTCCATTGCTAATAAGCTGTTTAACTTCTTGAATAATTTTGGCTCTGTCTTGTCCGCGATCTTCAACGCTTCCTCGTTTTATCATCACAGCAATAACCTGCAAAAATAAATAAATAAAATCTTAAGGTGGTTCCTTGTTGATTCCGAGTGGCAGCTGTCAATTTTAGCATTTTACCTGCAAAATTTTTTCTCGCACAAACGGCGCTAACGTAGGCCTTTCTATGACGTATCTCAAGAGGTAGTTACGAAGATCGCTAATATCTGAGGAGGCCATGTAAGGCCATTCTCTTATTCCTGCTTCTTTGATGAGACCAGCAGCTTCAAATAATAC
>Ga0058701_10002930_pt1 | contig 13245 bp, 9 predicted proteins | sample AgamicOrMae_FD_97039 | JGI IMG/M metagenome (GOLD analysis project Ga0058701, IMG submission 97039) | Agave microbial communities from Guanajuato, Mexico - Or.Ma.e | ecosystem: Host-associated > Plants > Phyllosphere > Phylloplane/Leaf | place: Guanajuato, Mexico | collected 2012-06-04
ATGGATATTCATACTTCTCTATGGATATCCGTAGGAGTAGCCTATGAATTCTTTTACCAGGGAGGCAACTAATGTTACAATGCGCATCTATTCCTGAGCCACCCGGTAGAGGCAAGCATATATATTCCCTCGAAAAAATTACGATAGAATGATTAAAAATTAATTATTACTTAATCTGAGCAATAACATATAGGTTTACAAAAAACATCTGTATGGAATTTAATGACGCTAACGGGAAACTCGGCGGAGATAATATAAAATCGTTAATCGAAATGTAAAACTTATAGCTATCGACGCCAAAGCAACTAAGTCCACGGACGTTCGTAGGACGTCGCACGAACGTCCGTGGACTTAGCCATTTTCCATGTTGGTCCGGCGTTAGTCAGTCTCCGGACACCGACGTACTGGACGTCCGCCCGACGTCCGCGTGCTATCAGGGTTCTTGTAGAAACCTCTCACATCATCAAATCGAACCAGATAATTCGGCGTACCTACCAATTTAAAAACCAGGCTGGAAGAAGGCCTCTTCCATGTCCCACTGACTTCAAATATGAGCTACAAAACACGAGAGGTACAAATTGGAAAACCACAGAAACACAAGCGCAATCAAATTTATTTTGTCCCATTTTAGGCCAGTGTCCCACCTTAGGGACATTCGCTTCCGGCTACTTTTTGTATGAATGGGCTACTTTTTTACGTATACGAGAATGACAAAACTACTGCGTAACTATAAGAACATAATATAGCATTCGAGAAATGCTCCACATTAGAACATCTGTCCCACTTTGGGAACAGCAAACACCAAATTATTGAACAAAACGTGGTGGTAACACATGAAAATTTCTGGCTTACTTGCACACACTGGCGCAATCTAATGCGTTGTGTCCCTCGTCGGCTCGTGTACCGCTAAACGGATTGACCGATCGGGTTCAAAATCAATTGCGCTCGCGCCCTCATATAAGGGAAGATGCCCTGAAATTTTCATAACGATCGGATAATTTTACTCAAGTTTTCGCACGTCATATAGCCAAAACCCGTTTACTGGATTATCTTATAAACGAGTTGAGGAGTCTCCACAAAAATTGGTACCGGTACAACGAAATGCCCCTTGTAACCGAACATGCCCGTAAAGTTTCAACTCGATCTGTTAACTCTTTCGCCGTTGAGAGTTCGCCAAAAAAAAGCTACAGCAAGACACACACACACAATACACAACAACCCCAAAACCACTTTTCTTTACGATTGCTCTCTCTTTTTTTCTTTTTTTTTTCGTTGCAAGACGCCAACACTTGCATGAGACATGGAAATAAGAAAAAGAACAAATCCTGGCAAAAAAAAAAGAACGGGCTCTGAGGCGCGTTTTTTATTGTTTCTCAGAACATTAGAATGAATTTTACTGCCTGGTTCTTAGGGCGTCCCTTTTTGCAGATAAATTTACTTGCGTGGTGATTGACATAGTTAACATATTACGAGAGAAGCACCCTTCAAAGTGCCGCCATGTGACAATAAACTGTCACATGGTGCCGCAAAACAAGTCAGAAAGGCGTTAAATCGGTCACCCGCATCTTCAGGAAAAGTGTGATTGAAAATGTGACCTGAAATAAAAATACCTTTCCATTATTTACAGGTGATCCCTAAGGACGGAGCATATCATTGTCTGTGAGTCATTTTCAGAGTTGCTTCAAACATGAGACTAGTTTCATGCTTCAAACGACTTTTAACGAAGACGACTAGGGATAAGAATAATAAACTTCTTTAGAAAATTGACCCGGTATTTTTAGGAGCAGCAAGCGGAATTCGGTATATTTATCGCTTCAAAGATGTACCGGTATTAGAATTAGTTACAAAATAATCTAATATAACATTCAATCAGGGATGCTATCAATATCCTGAAAGAGGCCAATACCCATTAGCTTGTTAGATGCAGAATTAAAGTTGTCTGCTATTTGACCTTACGCATGGTCGGGTCCTCACAACACCGCAGGGTAAGGACCTTGCTTTTGCCTGCCGTGCGCTCTAGTTTCGCTTCTTGGAAGAGAGCCGTATGCTCTATCGCTGTAGCCGGGTAACCCATTTTACTTCCATGTTCGTAGAACGAATGGAAGTATTGGAATACCGTCAAAAATTCAAAGTTGAGCTGAGCACATTTCCTGGCTCTTCTAACACTGGAACGCCAAGATAACTGGTATTACTTCCATGTCACATGAAAGCATTGGCATCGTGCCCAAAATCGAGTTCGAGATAACACCGGATAGGGATAAACAACCTTCAAAACGTCGAGAAAAGTGGTTGTGGACAATCCGCCTGTGTGTCTGTCTGTCCGTCTGTCTTGATGTAACTTTTTCCACGAACTCTCACGGGCGTAAGAGTTAAATGATCGAGTTGAAACTTTAGGGGCATTTTTGGTTACATATGGGGCTTTGCGTCGCATCAATTATTGTGGCGTTTCGTCAACCCGTTTATGAGATAATATCCAGCAAATGGGTTTTGGTTATCGCGTGCGAAAACTTTAGTAAATATTATCCGATTGTTATGAAATTTTCAGGGTACCGGTACTTTCTCTTATATGGCCGAAGTCGGTCCGACTTGTGTTCCCTTATACCTATTATAGGACGGTCGACCGCTCAGCAGCCGGAAAGACTTCTCCCGGAATCCCGCACTTTTACCCGGGGACGCCCGGTCCACCCCGGGCAATTTTTGCGTTTCGGCCGAAGTAAGGACACGAGCGCTATTGATTTTGGACCCGATCAGTCAATCCGTGTAGCGGGCCACGGGCCGAAAGTGGGACACAACGACTGCTATCGTGTGCTAAGACAGAACCTTCCACGGTTTTACAGCTACGCGTTGTTCAATAACTTGGTGCTTGCTGTTCCCAAAATGGGACGCTTATCGGAAAGTGGGACACTCCCTGAATGCAAATGGTATTCGTTACGCGGTTTTTCGTCATCCTTGTGTACTTAAAAAAACAAAAACAAAAAAACAACAACAACAAAAACGTGTCGTAAAATTACTTGGTGTTCCTTAATTGGGATAGATGTCCTTAAGTGGGACATTCTCCGAATGCCATATGTTCTTATTTCTGCGGTTGTTTGGTCATTCTTTCATAGGAAAAATTAAGACCAACCATAAAAAAAATGCCGGAAGCAAATGTTCCTGAGGTGGAACACGGGCCTAAAATGAGACAAAACGAATTGGACTGCGCTTACGTTTCCGTGGTTTTCACATGTATTCCTCTCGTGTTTCATAGCCCATTCATAAAGCCAGTGGGACTAGTGGGACAGGGGAAGTATTGGCCTGCTTCCGGCCCGTTTTTTTCTTCTTCTTTTTAATTTGTTTTGAATATGGAGGCTGTGCCATTCATGCAACCAGCATGGTGTATACACGTTCAGCCGTGCGTCGACTTAACCACATGCTCACTACAGTATGAACACCAGAGATTTCACTGTTCGTACTGTATCGGTATACATGCGACTGATTGGAACACAAACCTGCGGTACATTGGCCAAAAGAAATGTATAGGTGTGTTGAATAGCAAGTCATCATCGGCATTAACGTCAACATCGGTATGGGGCGACGTGTATGAACCCTTGTGATAAATGCTCCCCCCACCTGCAACCAGTTACACACGGTCGTGTTGAGGTTGCATACCTTTTGCTCGGAATTCGCCAGTCGCTGAATGATCGCTGAAAAAGCGGCCCAAAAGACGAAGAGGGAAGGTAGACCTCTCTTATAGAATATTTTAAGAAAATATGAAAAGGTATTAAAAAGAAAGCAGATAACATGACATTAGAACGTGCAAGAGATACTTAGAAGGAAGGGGGAAAGGATAAAGAAAGCCACTAAAGTGGATTATGAAATACGGTGCAGAAAGTAATTCCCAAAATTCTGTAAGGACCCAAAGACGGCAACTGATAGCCGAATAATAACCAAGGTAAAAATAAGGCCTACAGCTGAGGACTCCACCTAAGCTTTCGTTTCATGCCAATCCTTTACTTGAGAATAATGCTTTCATGATGAGAATAAATTGGTCGGATTAAGTTGGCGCGGTATGAGCGTTTCAGCAGGATTTTTTTTTCATGTGCTCATAAGTGGGCAAAGAGGCGCGGTATTTACTCAGAGCGAAAATTAGAGCGTCCCCAATGAGGGTGTCTGAAAATTTTTCAAAAAGCGATTGAAGGCTTTTTAGAATGGGCTTTAAACGGTTATTTCCCCCTTTTTTTAGGGTTGTTTTCTTCTTTTCAGAAAAGAAATTTTAGCGAACTTACGAATCGAACTTTGGAGCGTGGCATACTTTTTGGGTAAACGATAGAAAAAAAAGGTCGATTTATCGAGGGTTTCTTAGCCGATTCCAGAGTTTAGAAGGGTAATCACCATTCAAGATTATTCCAGGTTTTCAAGGATTCCAGGGTTGCCAGACACCCTGTTCATACGCTTCAATGTGGAGCAGTACGATGAAGCCAAAAATTCCTTGTTCTTTCTCCGCTCCGCTCACAACCTGGATACAGCGGGTGGAGGAAATTATTCACGTGGCAGAAATAAGTCAGTTGCAATTTTAAAATGATATATTTTCATTTAAAAATTAAGTTTGTACTCAATTTACGTGTTTCAACTCAATTGCACGTAGACCTGAAAATGAAGATAAGAATGAATCGCCTTCCTCTAAAAAAAAGAACACAACGTTCCCAAATCTATCCACCCAAACTAGGGTATAGGGTGCCATATCAGTCATCATTCATGTAAAAATAAAAGCACATTCACTGAAACTTAACAACTGCACAGATGATTTGTAAAATGTTATAATAAAGTGACACAGATAACATCGTGTTTGTGATCATGTCTCCCTGCGGAAGGGTCTGACAGAGCAGTAAAGGAAATTCAAAAGAAACTCAAGCGGACCAAACACCGTCTGCATAGAGAAGTAAAAGTAAAAATGGGTCAGGCACAAGAGAAATTATAAACAAAAGTTTTTTTTTTTTTAAATATCATAAGCGATATAGAACCGATCAATAAGCGCTCCATATTTTCTAAAAACATAAGTGGCTTCACAAAATTTAATGTGATGAAGTACATAAATCAGATACTGTCTAGATCACGAAGCCGCGACATTACTTCAACTGTTTAGATCGAATTCCCCTTACATTTTGCTGCCATAAAACTTTAAGATCGTCTTGCACTAACATATAACACGTAACATTGAAACATAATCAAATAAATCAATAACGAGCTAACAAAAACTGGTTCATTATTTCAAAAAACAGAACACTAATCACACGTTATGTAGAATCACCACACCAATGGTATCTAGATAGTAACAGTTGAAAGTAGCATTTAAATAAGTAACACTGATGCGTGGTTGAAACCGACAGTCTTTCAGAGGAAAACAAAATGAGATATTGCATGATGTGACAGCTTACATCTCAGCAACTATATGATATTTTTAACTTGAGGCCTTGCAACAGCAACCAATTTTTAAAACTAAATAGATTTTTTTTTATTGCATTCGTCAGGAATGTGCTCAATTTTAACATTCTTAGTCTAACAACCGCCTGAGGTAGAAAACTCAGAAAACCATTAAGTAGACATTAAAAAAAAGCTTTGTCTTACACTGAGCGATAAGGTAGTAACTGGAGGTAATTGTTTGTACGAAAGTCTAGAGTAACAACTACATAAGCTCACCCTTCTAGTTTAGGCAACAATATTTCAACGACACCAGCGTCTTGTTCTCTTGGGCTCAAACCAACATAAGGTGATATGGTGAAAAACAATGTCCAGTAACAGACGCTCTAACAATGTAAGCATTGTTAGAGCGTTGATTATTGACGACTTTGGTTATCCGGTTTTCTCAATCAACGACTTTACAAGTAAAATATGGTACATTTTGTTAAAAAAAAAACAATACTGTCACATTGGGGAATAAAGTAAATCAGTACGATTCTACCAGATTGCAGACGACTGCGATTCTCAAGACCCCAATCCGCCGACTGAAGTTTGGTCTTGAAAAACAATGATACCGGTACGCCTTGGGATTCATTCAAACTTACACAAACGAATTTTACAGACCGCAGCACACTTTTTGAAAAAGCGGAAAAAAACAGGAAACTTGTTATGGTCAAATCATCATCGAACAATGAGTAACTCTGTAAATCAAAATCATGTTCAACTTGGCAAACCACAGTAGTTACTGTTTGACATATGGATCGATTGTAGAAAAACTGTTTACTCTAAGGAATTTCGAAGAATGTTACGAATATTTTGAAGTAATTCGAAGACTTCTATCAATCGCAAGGCATGCTTCTGGTATTAAATGATGAAATGGTTTCCATTACCAAAAATTTGTTTCCTGTAGAACACATCACAACGAAAACGCCGTAAAGGATGTTAAGATGTAAATAATATTTGAGATCCTCCACACTGACTCGTCCTCGTATGTTTCCGCATTAAGTATATAACTCTATTCTCAGTAAAATACGAGAAGGCGTTCCTACGCGACGAAGACATTTCGGGGTTTCATGCTAAGTTCTATGCTTTTAGATCCCGAGGAAAAATGTGTAATTTTCTGCTAATAAGACGTTCAATTCCAAAAGTACTAAGGATATATAAACCTGCAGGAACTGCAAGGATGTCCATAATTTTTTCTTTAACATTCGTCTCTTTGGAAAAAGCTAGTTTACATACAACCTTCAAATTAACGCGGGTGCTCTAATTTTTTTTTGAGATTTTTCCCTCTCTTGGTAATTATACAAACAACATTTTTGCTCGCGATGAAAAAGGTCAGGAAAAAATTCAGGGAATATCGGTATTGGTCAATGACCTTCTCTTACATGGAAACCCCGCTAATTACGAAATAAAATGCTAGAAGAGGATGAGCCACCTTCCGTCGACAGCTTTAAAGGCGTTGCTCTGAAGCTATTGAAAAAACAAAAAACAGATAAACGGTCGAAGAAGATTCAGAGCCTACTCCTACCCTACCAGAGTTACAACAGAAATCTATTTTAACAGGATCTGTTTAATTACCACCAAGTCGATGTGCGTAAATCCTTTACAAAATTAAGGGGGATACTGGTTTGGAGCGCAGATGCTCTGCCACTGTTTCAAGACGAACAACAAACTATAATTTAACAAACAAAGTATGAAGAGACGACAGCAGTGAATGTGTTATGATCAATAGTCAATACCGATACATAGAGAAAACATTACAAAACGTTACAAGGCGATTTGGTAATCATTCACACTATAAATAAAGACATAATGGTAACAAAAGGTTCTGTATAAAGGAACGAAGAGACACAGAGGGGACAAGTGGAATATACTGAATTAGGCGGGCTGTGTGCGAAAAACCGCAACCGATGAATAAATGTCATAAAAAATTACGATCTAGTAAGGAGAATTTTTGGGTGTAATATGAGTAAGTTTACTACAGATGAACTTTATAGTTAATGACGTCTTTAGATAGGCCGTTTAAAGACGATTCGAGAGTCGTCCTTACTTATCTCTTGGCGTTTCAGCAAATATGTCTTAAAATATCCGCTGGACAATTATAAAAATAAGTTTTCCACGCTAGAACGGAGTTTGATTAGCCTAGTCTCATTTAGACGATTATTCAGAGAAGTTTTCCGCAAAAGCGAGGAGTTTAAGTAACCTTGTAGTTCTCTCATGCACCAGGGAAATTTATTTCCTAGGTTAAAGCCATTAGAGAGGAGCAAAATTTTTTTCTCATTTCTTCAAGAGTGTCTGAGATTGAGAAAAATATTCCTACGAGTCAAGCCAGCATTTATTGGACTAAGAATAGAAAATCAAAAAAAAAATTGTCTTCTCGGGAAGTTGCGTGCGATGCCTCCAAAGTTGCGAAATCGTTCCCCTTTCCTTCCGGTGTCAATCCGTTCCTATTTGTTTATCTAAAAACAAAAGAATACGAAACCACTGGAAAAAAGAAATTTATGAACGTGCTAAAATATATCCCCCTCCCGTTCCTAAAAAACAACAACAAAAGACTTGCAGGTGGACATTAAGTCAACAACAATAATTACCTGTAACCTCAATTATAGTCCAAAGCAGTGAGGTTCAGGCTGATTGCTCGGCTGATACACTTTGACGCGGCAAAGCAAATAAAAGCCAACAGAGGAATACGACAGCGCCTTCGCTAGTTTCTCTGTACAAGTCCAACGTAACACATAAATATCACATTAATTTCTTGTGGTTGGTGGCTTTGCAGGGAGCCACAGAGCACATCATCACAAGTTAGTTGGGTTGGGGTTGACGGCGCCCGGAGCGCCGAGACTGGGCGCGGCGGTGGCGCCCGGAGCCGAGCTTGGGGCGCTTCCAGAAGCAGGGGCGGACGCAGGCGCAGGTGCAGGCGCAACGGTGACGGCGGAGGCATCGTGGGCCTGGGGCGTCGTCGCGTGGTTGTGGAGTTGCCGGGCCGCGTTCACTGCGTGGCTCGGAGAAGCAAACGCCATGGGGATGAGGAAGTCGGTGCCGTTCGGCCTCGGCAGCTTGCGCATGATTTTGCCGGACGTGATCAGGCGGCCGAAGCCCTCTTGGTGCGCGAATGCGTAACCAGAGCGAATCGAGCGCCGAGTGCGCCGGGCGGACGGCGTGCGGAGGACGTCTTGCGACTGCCTCGACCTGAGAGCAAACATACAAAACTCATTTTACCTCCATTCACCAGCTTGCACAGGCACCTACATCTCATAGGTAAGCATGGGATCTGAACTTCGACGCATTTGCCCACAAAAATTTTCCGCAAACAAAACGATGCAAACCTCTTCTTTCAAAATCAATTCCGTAATCTATCATGATGTTACTGTCAATGATTCTCTTCAACTTTTTTCTCAAAAATTGCAACTCCACTCAACTACTTCATGGACCACAATGTTTGTACCCTTATCATCGCAATTTGCACTACTCTGACTTGTTTGAGTAACTTAATGCTTGGTTCATTTTGCTATTTATGTATTTATCTCTCTGTTTGTTGCACATTTTATTTCCACCATAAGAGAATACTACGCATGTGCTGTCTGAATCCGAATGATGCGTTCGCGCGTAGGATCTCTTGTTAAGAAGAAATATTCCCGCTTAAAAAAATAACTCATTAAGGGCCGGCTTTCAACCTCAAAACTTCTTGTTTTAAAATCGGATCAGGCCGCTAGTGAAACGGTTGCTGCCCAACCCGCAGAAGGAACATGTTAAAAGCTAGCATCCTTAGACGAGACCTACAATAGTTTTTTTGTGTGCATTAAAGAGGGTCGCTGACAAAAAAATACGCGTTACTTCTTGCCGGCGGAGTTAGAGGAAACCGGTAACCGTCTGTGTTTTTAAGAACCCTATCTCGTAACCTTCCGAGCAGAAGCCAAACCTAAAAAAGCGACAGTTGCTTGCTCGAGAAGAAATATTTTCACATTGAGTGATGCAATACACAAAAGATTCAAGTTTTGCGACCCGATTTCCGTTGAATATGATCCAAGCGGTCAAGTTTAAGGACGGGCGCCGACAAACGGGTCGATATAGTATGCAACCCAGTGAGAAATGCTTTGACGAAATGACGTCGATATCGAAAAGCGATGGATAAAACTGATCGATTCAACGTGACTTTGGCTCCTCAATCGATGATTTTTCGAAGAGATCGAAAACTCGTCGATTTGGGTGGACAATATCACTTCGAATCGATCAGTTAAATCGATGGCGACGACAATATGATATAGGATTTCTCACTGGGAACATCAACAGATACGAGTCTATCGTGCGTATTGCCTGAGTCCGCACACGCATACTAAAAATGCCGAACGAAACAATTTTATCAACTGCGAGAACAAGTGTTACCGGTACCTGAGTTGCGCCAAACGTTGTTTCAGCCTCACTCGGTCAGATAAAGTAGGGAACACATCCACGAAATAGAAGCGCCAAGCCAAAACCGGAATCATCAGTATTGTAACGGTAATCACAGTTGTCAGCCAGAATGTCAGTTCATTCATTGCCTGTAACAAAGAATCAATAGCATTGTTGGGTAAGAGTAAAAGTTCCTTGTAAGGTCAAATACCATTCATTAGAATAAATAAACACAATATAGGACTTTTCGATGCACTTTTAACGGCAATTCAATAATTCTAAATATTGCGTACCTTACTTAACGATCCTACGTAGATACCACCAATAACGTAATTATAGAAGTACTGCAAAATGAAGTACCACGCCAAAGAACCCCATACAGTGATATGATTGAACACTGTCCAGTATGAGGTATCAAGCGCAATCTGAAAGCACGATATGAAAATCAATATTTCAACGAAAAAGCAAAAAAAGTTTAATAAAAACAAACATGCACCGCAAAGCGAACTAACCCAAGAACTTCTGGCTTTAAAATCAAATTGACTAGAAGCAATAGTATTGATAACAGGACTGATTTCTTACCTGAGCAGTAACCACGACAACAAGTATTGTGGCTACCACACTTCCCAACAGCATATGGTCCGAGAGAACGTGCCCATTGGGCGCAAGTGCATCATGGTACGTACCTGGAATATTGAAAATATTGTTGTAACGCCGCGAATATGTGTAATCATGACGATACAGTCCGTACAATGTCCCAATTTTTTTTTGCAAGTCTAGGTTAAGATTTTCGTATGTATGAAGATAATACGCTGTTGGCTCACAAAGCAAGATTATGGCGCGTTTTCTTAACATTTCTACGCTGTTTAGCTATTCTCCGTCTGATATTAACTTTTTAAGCTTCAAAGATTTCTTAAACGGTTTTGAAAGCAAAAAGACTAAAAGATACTTCTCGTAATAAGGTTTTTTCATTTCTAGTGCGAATCGTATTTCTCCGCTCACTAGCAGAAAGGAGAGTATCTCTATTAAAAGCGTTCTACTCAAAACAACCGAAAAATTTCTTTTTCAGGTGGAAAACCCTCTTAAATCAAAAATGAATTTTTTTGTTGTCGTGAATAGACGAGAAAGCCTGACATCCGTGCAGCAATTTAAAATATGCTACATCGCTTAAAACAAGACAGACGCTATATCCACGTAACGTGCGCTATATGATGAAAAAAATATATCCACGTACATGCATTCCATATGGGACTAGAACGCATTTTCGGAGACTTCAACGCACGGCCATCAACCTACCAACCTACCTAATTCATTTTGAATGGACGTTTTAACGTGGATATAAGTACTCCGTTAAAACAAAATAAAAAATTCTTAGAGTAGTTTATTTTTTGATCGTCACAAAAATGTGGGAACTCACCATAAGGAATGAGAAATAAGACACAAGACGTAAAAAATCCGTGCAACGCGCTACGGAGAAATTCCCGTTTGTTGAAAAGTAAATTGCTATGTCCTGGCGTGTATAACTGAGGGTACGCCAGTGAGTTCCGGTCATTTACGTCTTGATCGAAAACACCCAATGCTAGGACTGGAAGGGATGTGTAGAACAAGTTATATACGGATATGAACATGGGGTCGAATACAGTCTGAAACAAGCAAACGAAGGGTCGTTAGCGCAGCAGTGCCACCTCGTTGAACACCAGTAATGTCAAACACCATCCAAGCGACCTTCAAGATTAAAGCTTGCAGTGTACATTTATACAAAACCTAAATTAAACATGTAGCCTTTCCTAAAACCCATTGAAAACCCATCATCTTGACAAAATAAAGAAGTTTTAATGGCGATCATTATCGACAGTGCTACTGTATGGCAGACAATTTATTTTCAATCCACCGCTAAGACCAAACCCAGACTTGGAGCCACGAAGCATGCTTGCGGGACTGACTAAATTACATCCAACGTAAATTTTATTTGAATAAACAAATCCCTTTGATATTTGGGATATAATGCCTAAAAATATGTTGTACGTCGGTTTTGGTTGAATAGCAGGCTAGTTCAACTGCTTTCCACGCATGGGGACGTTACCTGGGTAATCACAACTTCACTTACCTGAGCACTAAAGCCGCAGAAAAAAGCAAACCAGAAATGGCACAAGGTGAAGGCGAAGTTTTTGTAGAAAAAATATCGGAGGAACTTGCACATTCGGTAGTATGACCACCTGCCATGAACTAAAAGCAAACGTTCCAAAAAACGGAACTGAGCAATACTGTAGTCTGACGCTAAGACTGCTTGCATCCCTTCCTGACCACTGATTCCAACACCAATATGGGCGGCTGAAAAAAGACGAACAAGTGTTGTTTATTTTCAGTAAAAGCACAACCTGGTATCGGTCACCGAAGTCGATGGAAATCTCGAGTTTTATATGGTTGGCTTACCTTTGATCATTGATACGTCGTTGGCGCCATCACCAATGGCTAAAGTTACAGCCTTCCTACTTTTCTTAACCATCTCCACGACCATGGCCTTCTGAAGAGGGGTCACTCGACAGCATATAACCGATTTACCTGATAAATTTAATCACATTACTTATCACATTTACACTTACACGACAGCTTTTATATTTTCGCTGTCTTTTGACCGGATCGGTAACGTCCAACAGCGTTTTATGGAAAAAGCAGACCGGAAACTGCTGTAAAAAGAAGTTTTCTCTACTCTTGATTACCTTAAAATGAGCACACAGCCAAAAAAAAATGATTCTTCATCGATCATTTAACAGAAGTATTGCACAAAAACCTACAAATCAGGGCGTTTTGGCGCGGAGATCGAGACAAATCAGCCAGTCTAGCGTCTCTATAAAATTGAAAGAATCTTGATTTTCGGTCGGATTTAAACTGAGACGATTTATTAACGCAAAGGGAATGGTTCCGATTGCTTCTCGAATTTTTCTACATGGAATTTTAAGTTTTAACTGAACTTGACTAGTCTGAAGCGATCAAACATCCTAAAATTTGAGTAAAACATTTCGGGCGCTCCGCTTGCTTCGCTCGGCCGGGTAAAGAGAGGTGAAACACAAGAGGTTGGAAATTCAGCTTTTCAAAGTCACAGTGAATCTACTCACATTGGCTGGCGACTTCTAGGAAGAGTTTTTCAAGCTGGGGATGCAAAGCGTGGACGAGCGAGTGACCGTTGAGTAGTATGGCGAATCCGGCGGGAGCGTCGGGGTCATCCACACTGTCTGCCCGCTGGTATTCCGACTCGCTGTACAGCACAGAGCACACACACTTTGCCCATTAATACAACCCTCCGCCTCGTGTCGCGCGCCAAAAACTTTCCCTTGAGCATAAAACAGTAAAAAACCGCACAATATGAATAGAGATCTAAAGTAGAGAGCCATTTAGACTGCCTGTAAACAAACCAAGCTA
>Ga0058701_10002931_pt1 | contig 13240 bp, 5 predicted proteins | sample AgamicOrMae_FD_97039 | JGI IMG/M metagenome (GOLD analysis project Ga0058701, IMG submission 97039) | Agave microbial communities from Guanajuato, Mexico - Or.Ma.e | ecosystem: Host-associated > Plants > Phyllosphere > Phylloplane/Leaf | place: Guanajuato, Mexico | collected 2012-06-04
AATTTTCTTAGACTTCGCCATTCGATAGAAATACACATTTTGAACTAATCCTGAAAATATCAAGTCCTTGTCTAATTTTAGCCAATTGCGCTGGAATATCCTTAATTGACAATCATATAATTTCGAGAAAAATTCCAAGATTAATATTTTTCAACACAAAAAATTCATCTGAACTAGAAGACTATTTTAAAAAATGATTCGCGCAAGAGTATTGCTTGAAACAGATAAAAACATTTGAATTCTTCCGGCATAAATCGGTTTCATCCGTTCAAAACACCATTTTTATGTTATTTCGGAGGGCTAACTTTCAGTGAGGCTGAAAAAAAGGCGATGAAGTGATAATAATCTCTGAAACCCCTGAAACAAGTTGTATTAAAACCTTTTCTTAAAGTCAATGCTAAGGTCGAGAAGTAAAGCACACCTTACTAAGAGCTCTTTACATTGTCGGAGCAATCTTTTGATTAAATCAAAATACCTTGCAAATTAATGTAGCTATTTCGAACACCATTACGGCAGTCATCTCTGCCAGCAAATAAACGGCCATTTTAACGATGCCAGTCGTTCTGGACCCAAAAGAATTGAATAAACCAAGAGTCGTAAGAAGCGAAGTTGTTGGGCGGCGATAATATCCACTTTTGTAGTTATGACCAAGAATATAAATCATCGCGAAGAAGTTAGATCTAGTGGACCGGGAGGGGAAGCGCAACTTGAGTTTCGTCCGACCTTGGAGGGACCAATTAATGCTTACAAAGACGATCGTTTATTAATCCCAGCTTAAAATAAAATCCGCCTGGGTCCATTGGATTAATAAGTCTATTGTATCGAGTCAAGCTAAGGTCACAATAAAGTTCAGACGATAATTAATTTCGCCGATGTTTTTGATCAGATAGACAGGGTCACGGGATTCAACTTGAAGCTGCTTTTCTTGATGATTTCCCAATGGACATAATACCACAATATGGACCGTATTATGATGAGTGAGGTCTAAAATATAGGTCAATATGGCGTTTCGCTAAATATTCAAGATATTGCAGCGATATCAAACGGATGAGTTCGGTGACAGGTTACCATACTGAATGTTTCTTCAACTCTAAAGGTTCTCCTAAACTAAGATGCGTGTTGCGACATTTTATTTGTATAGTTACAGGATTACTCAAAACTGGTCTAATATTTTTTAGCGTGTGATTTGGAGTCCAGTTTGGTTTCAAATTTTAATGAGAGTATGCTACTTTTGTGATGATACCTCATGAACCATCTAAAACAGCATCGGCGGTATTAACAAGGTAAATACAGTATGATCTGATTCAAATGTAAATCCTAATACGGTACTAAGATACAAATGCATTTTAAGAGTTATATCGTTACGTGATGGGTTTCGAAACATCCTACAAAGATTCCCCATTATTTTATTAATAGGATCGTCCCGTTGGGCTATCGGACCTTTTCTCGACTCCCTTTATTTCGCTTTCCTATACATCGAGGAGACGAAGATCAAATCTTGCGCGTTCAACTGTTTGAAATCTACACGCATTTCGTATTATTTCCATTCAAGTTAAATAGCTAGAGTGCTATGTATAAAGGCGTCTAGCCACAATTTATACATGCATTCAAATAAAAGGATCTTTTTTTTTTCCTTACGAGCGTTGTGTCTACACGTCACTACAAACAAAAAAGACAAAATTTTATTATGCTTGGGTGAAAGTGTAGGTTTTTCATCACAGTTTCGAGATTACAGAACGCTTTTTTCACTTTTTTAGAGCATTTAAGAGTGGAGACTCTACGCGAAATGACCATGAGATCTTTTTGAAAATTCCCAATAAAACAATGCGATTGACAATCCCAAAACGATAACACATGAAAACATCAAACTGAATCTAACCCTCAGACCTCAGTTCTGGTGCACGGAAACATAAGAGGCACGTTACGACGCCAAGTTGGCACTCTTTCCTCAATACTGCAAGAGATGGAACACAATGCCGATCGAAATAGTATGTTCGTACTTTATTGGCCGTCAAAACTCCCAATATTTGTCTGGTGAAACTGACATGCGGGAGGTTATGGATGGATGAGTACGCCAGACCAACAATTTTTGGGCTCGCACAAACACAGTGTACGGCGGTGCAATTGTTTGAGCGCTGGTGTGTTGATTTAATTAACTGGAGAGATCAGTAGCTATTTTGATCAATCATTGACTTTTGTACTATTAATTACTAATAAAAAAAAGTTTCCCCTGAATCAAAACGAGATGAGGCATATGAGTTCCAAGTGCGAACTTTGCCTTTCTTGATTCACACCACATGCTTTTGTGCATTTCCACCCGTAAGAGCAACTTTTTCTTTGTCCATATTCAGCAATATCTACAACCCACAACGTTCGAAGCTAGCCCCGAATGTCTAGAAACTCTGCTCATCAGACAACCAAACTACTGAAACAAAACGCTGTCCTGAACCCCTGTCCACAGTCGCCTTGATGTCCTGCTGTCCAGAGTCTTCAGAAGCTAGCCCCGGTCTAGAAACTATGTCTAGGAACTCTACTCTTCAGAAAACCCAACTAGAACAAAACGCTGTCCTGAACCCCTGTCCAGAGTCGTCTTCATGTCCTGCTGTCCAGAGTCTTCAGAAGCTAGCCCTGGTCTAGAAACTACTGTCTAGAAACTCTATTCTTCAGAAAACCCAACTAAAACAAAACACTGTCCTGGACCTCTCTCCAGAATCTGTCTTCATGTCCTGCCGTCCACAGTCTCCAGAAGCTCGACTGTCCATATCTCGTAGGTTAGACATGATTAACCGGGGTAAGATTGTGCCTCGCTTGGCCAAGTTATGGGTCTTTGCTTCTCGCTCCTGTCGCTCCACTCGGTTTGGCGAGGAAACGAGAAATACAAGAAAAGGAGAAATCCATCTTTCTCCGTTGTAGTTCAACTTTTGCAGTATACAATGTTGCGAGGTAATTTGGACAACCATTATCTGGACATATCGTGTGGCGTCATTACGTGGATCTTTTGAGCATGGTATGAGGACAGGCTCTTGTGCGGTTTTGGCAGTTTTCCTGACACATCACGGTATAGAGCTTCTTGTGATCAAAGAAAATCTCTCGTCAAGTTTACCGGGGGTAAGAAAATTTATAAAGTTCGACGTGAAACAGAGGAAGAGGAAAGTTTTCGTGATGGGAACTTGTGTATTGTCATACTGTCTACACAATTCTTTTTTTCTCGCGGTGATACATTAATCTAGTTAAGTCCTTCCTGAAGTCTGCCAGAGAAACTTCCCTGCATAACATATGAAACCAAACTTTGTCCTATATTTACCACGCTTGAACAGGCAAAATGTCTGAAGCTGAAGGGGGCCACCGACCTACTTCAAGTACACGAAATACAATTTGAAACCGTTGTAAGGATTCTTTTGACTACCACCTCTCCACTGTTTGGGACAATGGTCGTTCTTGAAACTCATTCCCTATCTCTAATAAAAGTTTTTTTTTAGTTTACTTCCACCTTTTTTCTGAAAGTAACAATTAGAACTCCAGCTCCACAAAACTATCTTTCGATTATTGAAATCGCTGCGTACTAAAAATACCGATATCTTGTTGGAATAGTTCCAAGGTAGTTCAAGTCAGTTCCTTTGAATCACAAAAGATGAAGAGGTAACAGAAGCAAAAATGTTTACCGTAAAAAAAGGTTTATGCACCATCGTGTAGACCAAGTACTTGTGCGAAGCGAAATCAACAAAACTGATACGTTATAACTTTTCAAATACCCCTCTTGAAACACGGTTTACTTTCATTTTGCGACAGTTCTCCTGTCACTTGAGTCTCTAAAAAAGAAAACATGTGTAGCTTCAAGCAGGTTGCGAGTCCTGATAAATCCTTTTCAGTTACTTTATTCTTCGCGCCCTGGACCAAGTTTGATTTTGCTCTGGGTCTGAGACTTTGGGAGACAAGATGGTTGAACAATAATTGAATTCAGGATACCAAAATCTGGAGACCACTGCAAAGACCAAGCAGGGTATACCACAATGGATTGTTACTTTTCACCTGTCGGATTCTGCAACAATGGAGCCCAATTGCGAATTCTCCTGGAGGTATTCAATACACGCTGACCGTAGGGCTTTCGGGGGTCTGTCTGCTAAAGGGAGCTATATTTTATGTTCCGACCTAAATCCCTTTGCCTGACCTACCACAACGACACGAATCTACCCCTAAGAGCCCCAGCCGTGGCGCAGTCAGAGCGTTTCCACCACCCTAAGAACCGCATCAAGCATACATGACTATGCGACCACTAATTCCTTTACCTGGCCGTGGTTCCTCTGTTAAGGCAATAAGATGGGGCACAATGGAACGTTTTAAGTGCTTGTAGACTTACGCTGGATGCTTCTGCTTTACCTGCAAACAAACAAACAAACAATGGTCAAAATTCGGTACAGGTCAGCTTTGTTCAAGTCCTTCTGAGCGTTTCCCAGAGACAGAAGGACACAACGACAACATCCATCATGTGGAATGCTACTATTCTGGATCTTGATATCTGTATAAATACTGAAATTAACTATCCATATGTAGATACGAGGATCAGGGGTATGGTAGGAGAATTATGGATATGAATGAATCACACCATCCAATCAATCAATAATTTCGTAAACATGCTCTTAAAACGCACACGCATGAAAAGGGACACTTAAATATCATCGACATAGCTAGAAAATTATTCTCAATTTTTTTTATTTTTCATTTTTATTAGCAGCTTGGTCCGTTAAAATGTTGGAACATTTTTGTAAGATTCATGATTCTATTCGGAATTGATACGTTCAACTGACATGGACGCATTTTCAGAATGTTTCTCCTCACATTTTGTAGAGAAATATGGAATACGAAGTACCTTTTGGAAATAGACATCTTGATTGTTTTCTATAGGTATCTCTCCGTTTTTATCAGGATCGCTTTCAATAACCATGCTGTCAGGGACAACAAGGGCTTCCCTTGGGTTTCCATGTATTTCTGTTCACAAACGTTGCAATAGCCTGACTGCGAGTCCGTATTTTTATCTAATAGCGTTACCGTTATCTCGATCAAGGGTAACAGTATTCCCTTTTAAGAGACTAAAATTCTTTTCCTCGGCGCGCTCGTCCATACTGATGACAAGGTGACTTCAATGATCATTCTGGTTGATATTACTAGGTTAATTTACTATTAAAAATATGAAAAAAAAACAGGACGCAATATTTCTTTGAGAATTTCTACCGGTTGGACGATTTTGTGCAGTAGAAAAATAAACCAAAGGAAGAAAAAGTATTCCAAATATCGCGTGAAATTTTATCCACTACACAGTAAAACACGATTAATGGTTACGACTAAGTTAAAACTTAGATAGTTATCAGGAACGGGATGGATATGCTTATACCTTTAAGAGATAAAGGGTTAAATTTTGACAAATTTTTCGAGCCCCAGAAACTTCGGTAGTGCAACTACTCATTTGGACACCCTACCAGAACGTCCCAACCGGCGTCGGAGGCATGGAGCGGAGAGCCCTCTTAGATCCCGTAAAGTTGATTACGTAATTTTTGGAATTGTTTTTCCATGGGGCAGGTTCCCTCTTAAAGACTTACCAGCGAGAGCATTGCGAGTTCTTGTAGCGTACACTATCGCTAGAGTATGCGCGCGCATCTCTCTTTTGTATCGACTAGGGATTTCCGTCCTTTCATCTTGCCTCTGTCCCATCTTACCGAGAGCATTTCTTACAAAAAGCACAACTTTTTTATCTGATTAAATTATATCAGAAAGTCTTGCTTACAGAGACAATTACGGAGTGCTTTCGGGAAACCTCTGTATCATTCGAAATCTCATCAGACTAATATCTGAAACTGGAGTTGAATCTTAAAAGAATGAACTGTAACTTCCATGTCGAGCTAAACTTCCCTCTCATGATCAACAGTGATACCTCTTCGATATATACTACTGCGATACTTAACCTCATGTATCAGAGGTTGTTGGCCTAAAATGAGCGTCCCCTTTAAGTGCATTCCCTGGACACCCAGTTACTGCGAGCCACTTCACCCTAGGCCACTGAGAAAGTCATAATTGCACCCTCCGAGGTTCAGCATCATTTTCCCTGTCTCAACTGTTCTGTGAAGTTGATTATCTTCTGTGTTTCATCTTCCGGTACATAAGAGTGAAGTGCAAGGTATTTTGTCTGAATTGCATATGCGATTGGACGAAATACCGGAAAAAATAATATGGTAAAGGTCACTTGTCTGAACATGGTTGGAAGGTAAGGTAAAAGGTTATGACTTCCTTATGTTGTTGCTCCCTGTGGGCAATTAGAACTACTCCCTACTCACATATGTATTACTACAATCCAAGGTAGTTAACCAACCAATAGGAAGACGTCGTTTCTAATTGGTACCCCTAAAAAATGCAATTTGATAACTTACTGACTTTTTAGGATAGTGTCTTCAACCTAAGCTTAAGTGCATTGACTCAAAAAAATATAATGCTATAAAAAGATATTGTATCTGATTTTTTTTCAGTTCAGCAAATCATTGTCCCCATTGTATCAAAGGTATTGACAATTGACTGACTCACCTACAATGTTTTATGATCGTGGGTTCATTGCATGATTACCATTGCTTGATTGGCACGGAGGAGAAATAAATATATTGGCTTCGATATGTGAACTGTTGCAGTAGCAATGACTGATTCGTTAAACAGGTATTTGACAAGTGAGAAATCATGCAGTAGTGATAGACAGCTTGCCCATTAATTAACTTTCCCGGGATAAATAACAGAATTTTATAATCTAATCTGATGTCCATTTTACAGATTTGTTTTTCAAAGGCAAGGAGTAAAACAGAATCACATATGATATCCGAATATCGATAGGCATATCAACGACACACTTATGTAAACATTCCCTTCTCTCAGAGTTGATAATTAATAAAAAGTCCATCGAACCTCAATGTGTACAATCGAAGAAATGGTAAGATACAGAAATGAAAGAATGACCATAAGCAATTCGAGTAATTGTTGAGGGGGAGATCATTATTATTATTTCAGCGCAAATACACAAAAACTTAACCGTCGCGTTGGTTTATAATTTTAAATTAACAGCTGCTACAGCATGCAAAGCGAGAATATTAGACGTTGGCTACGCTGTGCTTAGGGGTTATGTTAGATCGCTGTAATAAGGGTCAGGGAATTCCCTGTAGCCAGAGAATAATTAAAACGGGTGATATTGGTCGCGCTTCGGGCGCCTGAAGCGTATTTTGCAGTGTCCAAAAGTGGAGCACTTTCAGCGCTCATTTGACCCACTTACGCTTGTTTGCGCATAAACTTTTTTGATATGTCAGAGGCTGTATTCTAGAGGCTACAACTGAAGCACACCTGTCTATTATTACAGGTACGTTTTTTTTTAAGGAAAGAACTCTACAATAAATTGATCTGTGACTGTCAAACGATAACACTATACTAATAAAACACAAAGGACATATTTTGTACTATCATAGACAGAAAAAACGTCCCCACCCCCTGCAACCACCTGGACATCGGTGCGTCGCGACTGCCTACCTTAGCTCGAAATCAAGCGGGTGATTGGCTGATGCCGAGCTAAGGTAGGCAACCGCAACGCACCGATGTCCAGGTGGTTGCGGGGGGGGGGCGTTTTTTCTGTCTCTGATAGTATAGCGGGTTTTGATTTAATGATGTCGCTTCGTTGAAGTCGGTATAAATATTTATTCGTATGTGGGAGATGACGGTTTGGAGTAAAACTCTAAATTCGTAAGTTTTGCCCTCCACTGATTGTGAGCCCTACTACATTTGGGATACGGACACTAAAACTTGCAGATAGGCCTACACTATTAGAAGAAAGTTGTAGTGACAAAGCTAAATTCCATTGAAATCAAGCGTGGAGGGGAAGGGAGGCATTGCCAAAGTATGAGCCCGCCCTTTTTCGAGGTTGTTATGTTCAGTATGCTGTAACTAAAAACTTCTTGATATTTCTTTGCTACGGACAAAAAAAATTCTCTGACAAGTCTTGAAATCTGGCCTTACAGTTTCATAAAAGATGCGTTCTTTTAATGTATATATTTTTTTCGAGAAAAAACATATGGGGTTTTATTTTAATACATACGTGTTTGATTCATGAATGTTCCTTCCTAATTAGTGGCATTTAGCTGCCTTAGAGAAAAATATCTGGGAAAACAACGCTCCCTAGTTCGTCTGAGCGAATCCGGCATCCTTGTCGTGACATGCTATGTTTGGCCATGTTGGTGTGCGAATCAATGATTTACAGTGCACATACATCGAAATTCCTTATCTTAAAACTGATTTGCATCGAATCCGCTGCCGATATCTCCACCCAAACAAACTTCGCCTTTCCCTCCGACATCAACAAACTACACCATTCATTTATCTTTCCAGCAGAAGTCGCATCACCCAAACAGCTCCATCAGGCCGCACCTCCACCCTGTCAAGATCCCAGCGCTTTTGAAAACGTATGTACCTTCTCACGTAATTTGCGGCCTAATGAAAAGGCCAATAGGAGAGTATCGGATCTGCGGGTGATACGCCGTTAATGTCCCTTAACTCGACAGAGGAATCAGAGTGTTGGTGATGAGGTTAGAAAGATCCTTAATCAGGCCCGTGAGCTGAGTAAGTAAAGGAACAAATTGCTCGTCCTAAGATTGGGACGCAATCCGTGCTGGTAAATGTCACGGTTCGATCTGGTTTCTCCGTCGCTCCCTCACGCGTCGTATCGCGTCTTCCTCGTCGCGTCTCGTCGCATAGGCAGGGAGGCCGCGTCGCGCAGCCGAGCGTCTCTTGTGATGTGTTTTCTACGTCGAGACACGAACCGACGCCGTATTTGTTTGGTTTCACTTCTTTAGGACGTTTCGATTTTTCGCGAAACTCTGGTTCTTAACCCATCACGAACTAGATTTCTCTCACTGGGGACGGCATGTTTCAGTGCCTTCAAAAATACATTTGCGAAAAGACCTCCCATTTGAATTTGCTTCTAAGAAATGACTCGTTCCTTCCGTTGCGATCCTTGTTTGCATTTTTTATTTCGCGATTTTGTAAAAAGATCGTCGACAAATCACCAGAAATTTAGTTTGTAATTTAAGAACCGTTATTCTCCGTATGCCTCCCTGTCCAGCACGTGATATCCGTGATTTCGTAAAGTTATTGTCAACAAAATAAACGTACGTCAGAAATTTAGTTTGTAATCTAAGTACTGCTACTTCCCATATAGACGCACCACGCTACATTAATTGTCAAACAGGTCCTTTGAAGTGGTACTCCCTTACTCGTGAGTGTGACCGCACTCTCACTTTGAAGGGTGCATTTTCCACCTCTTTGATCCACCCTGATTAAGCTTCCTAGTCATGAGGGTTAACGACATGTGTTGAACCGCTTAGATTAACCTAAGAAGGATTAAGTACCCCATGCCGCGCTCCGCTTAAAAAGGCCTTGTGCTCGACTTGCTGCACCTGGCTGACATCAATCCTGATGCCGCTTATTTCCCGGGACTGCTAACTGCGACCGAAAAGTAAGGAACGTAAGGCGTGGTGACTCTAAGGATAAGTTTCTTGTCCCACTCCGCTAGGCTTGGCGATTAAAACCGGAAAACAAACGGTGGAAAACTAGACCTTTTTAATTAAGAGAGCATTTATTTTCAATGTTAATGAAAGTATATCCACTTCAATGCTAATGGTACTAATAGTATACTCACGACAAAATATCATCACACATGATGGTGAGTACCACAACATCTATGAAAACGTGCTTCCAAATCGCATATACTAGTGAATGCTCATTACTGCACCATCCGTGACCACCAAAAAAATCAATCTTCATGACATCATAAAACAAGAATTATCCAGTATACCAGCAGTTCCTTTCCCCCTTTTCAAATTCCCGCCAGTTAATTAGGGGAAATTTGAAAAGATGAGAAGATGTTGGTGTTAAAAGGGTTAACATTCCTAAGTTGCGACTTGATTCCTCACTCGAAAACTTTATCCTAAATATAAACAAAGAGTACTCAAGTGTTGTTACAACATGCACAATTTACTTTTCCGCACGAGCACCACTTAAATTAGTATGCCCCTTAAGTTTGTGTAAACCTCGGTTTCAAGGCGGTCTTAACGAGGTTTCACTGTAATAACGGTCTCTTAAACGACTCGTTTAGTTTCCCAACTCGGATGAAACTTGCAGCAGCCTTGCTTGCCCAACAACAAACAGCAGCTGTTGTTTTTATTTTTCTTTTAGCGATCCTTGGAGGTCATTTGCCACAGGTCCCATATTTGCTTTCGATTGCAGAATTATTCTACGGCAAGATTTTGTTTACATTCCGTAGCCGATAAGGAATTCCCTTGAGGCATAAAACCTGGATGGAATTTGAATACTTTTGATGTATATGACAGTGTGTGACAATATAAAAATCAAATCACGCACACTTTCTTCCGGCGGAAGACTTCTAGTCTTACGTGTTTAATAGGCCTACTCGTCGCGAAAAAACTAAACGTTAAAGGCATGTAAAAACACGTGTACTGTTCATTGGAAATAATTTAATTTCTACCTTTTAAGTTCAACCGTGGTCCGCGAGCTTAGTTGGGGACACAGCTTTTGTCAATAAGTCGATAGTAGAAAAAGTAAAAGGACGTTAAGCCTTAATAAGTGGAAGCCTGGTGCTGCTTGATTTTCAAGTGCATCCACGAAGTAGCGGCATCAGGCTTGGCGAAAACCGAGCGGAATGGTAGCAAAGAGAGGATAAGGTAAGGCATTCAACCTATTTTTGATTAGCCTAAGTGACATATCTAGGCTTACACGAAAACATAGAGGTTTTTTAAAATCTAAAATAGACAAAAAAATCTATGCGGTTGGAAGCCGTCAATTCTTACTTTCTTGATTGTAAGATTCGACCGTCGCATTGCAGAGGCAAAAAATCAAACTTTTGCAAGTAATAATTTAAAAGAAAAAAAGGTAAAAATAAATAAAAAAACACGAAATAGAATCTACAAAACACACGTTGCTTGATTGGCTTTCGAAACGGTGCCACACTCGCATACACATTTCTCTCGCACATCTCTAAAATGCACGCAGCGGTTCAGTATATGGTTCATAAGAAAGCGATATCTGCGAGTAAATAGTTCGTCGAAACAGTTACTCTCGGGCCGAAAATAGTCCTCTCAATATTCTATGCCAGAACTAGAAATCAATAAGTTTTTATCGAGAAAATTCGAATTTCAGCTCAAATAAGACTTTTCGACGAGTTCGATAGAAGTTGAGTTCCGAGAAAAGGAGATTTAGCTCGTTTCATTAGATGTGGTTACAGAAGAATCCTTCTCTTCCGCACGGCCTTTGAAATAATTTGTTGCAACGCAACAGTCAAAATGAAAGCCGCTATTCCTTGTGTAAACTTCGTAAAATACATCTTAGTTTTTGTGGTGGCGAGTTTCCGAATGACACAGTTTGCTAATTAAACGTCAAAAATGACTCGGAGAAGATATGGGGATCAATCTGCTGCTCCCCTAGACGAAAATGTTGAGGTATTTTAAAATTCATATGATTGAAGGTTTGTAATTTTTAGTGTTTACTAAATTAGAAAGACCCATTAATAAAAATCATCATCTTAAGAAAATTGTCCAGTCAAGTTTTAACGTCCGAAGAAGACGAAACGGCTTATATCAACCTAACATTTTACCCAACTAACCTTTTTCCTAGTTTTTCAGGCCTTCAAATCACGCCCAAAAACTAGGTCCCCTAACCTAAATAACCAATAAAGTTTTTAGAGTCAATTTTATTAGCTACATTTTTTTCTTCCTGAAGCGTTTCAGCCTGGTTGCACTCACTGTGGACAGAACAGCCTAATCTCTACCTTCATAACTTAGCTAGCCAAGTTTTTGCTTGGTGTACAGGAATGGGATGAAGATTTGATAGGTGCACGCTTTGTATCGCTGTTCAGTTTTAAAACTTTGGGTCGCATGTGGCTCCAATATCGGCTTCCTGCCGAATTGGATTTTTTTAATGTTCTTTTTATGACGGAATCCCTGTATTTACTCATTCGTTTAAGAAAATCCCAACTTTAAAACTGAAATATTGCTCAAACTTTATGCGAAGTTTGGACTGGTCTCACGCAGGCTGAAATGCATTGGCGTTAGATTTTGAATTGTAATTCACATAACCCAGCAACAAATTAAGATGGTGTTTTACAGAAAGGTTGATGTCACTCTCATCAAAAGAATGCTTTAAAATCAATTTTACGGGGGGCATTCGATAGCGCCAAAAACCACAAGCGCCAACGCCGCAAGCGCCAGTCCGTAACCGCCAAACGAGAAAAGTCGCAAACGCCGAAGTCCGTATAGGTTAGGTCAAGTTAGGTTAGGCTAAGTTAGGTTAGGTTAAGTTAGGTTAGGTAAGGTTAGTATTGCGGTTAAGATCTTTGGCGTTTGCGACTTTTCTCGTTTGACGGTTACGGATTGGCGCTTGCGGCGTTGGCGCTTGTGGTTTTCGGCGCTTATGACAGCTACCAAATTTTACAGTGGAGATTCCACGGGATTCCTTGCAAAAATTACAACAGGTTTATGATTTTTTTTATCTATTTACATATTGCGATGATTTTGAATAGGTTTTGTTCAGGAGTGGTTTTAAAAACACTGCATTTCAGAAAGTACAGTTTACTAAGCGTTAAAAATCGCATAATCGTGTATATTCATGCGGCGAGATTGTTTAAAGCGCCTTAACGTTTACTATGCTCATGCCAGATTACTTTTGAAAGTTCAAAAGTCGTTTCTTAATCTCGAAACCATAAACAGACATGAACAATCACAGGTTAAAAATCAATATTAGGGAGCTCTTTATTTTAACGAATTTAATAAAAGAAACAATGCGCAAACGGACCCAATTAAATTCGTTGTCACATTAAGTTAAGGTCGCTTGAGGGACGTGTTTAACGCTTGGGGTGGAAAGGAGTAGGAACATTGATCCCAATAAAACAGGCCTTGTGAACCATGAGAAGTTTATGGGAGTCTACAAGATCACGCACTTGGTAAGAGGCACCTGAAATCGGTGGCATTAATGCACTTGAACTAGTTTGATTTTTTAATGCCCTAGTTATGCCACAAAGGTTTGTAGAATCTCTTAGCTCAATCCAAAAACCCATTGTAACCTTCATGGCATTCACGATCCCCCATTTGTCGATGGTTAATCATAATGTCTGACTTGTTTTAGGGGGCTTAAAAAATAATAAAAATAATAAAAA
>Ga0058701_10002932_pt1 | contig 13240 bp, 9 predicted proteins | sample AgamicOrMae_FD_97039 | JGI IMG/M metagenome (GOLD analysis project Ga0058701, IMG submission 97039) | Agave microbial communities from Guanajuato, Mexico - Or.Ma.e | ecosystem: Host-associated > Plants > Phyllosphere > Phylloplane/Leaf | place: Guanajuato, Mexico | collected 2012-06-04
CTGGGGATTCAGCGCTTTCTAGCCTAACCAAATGAATGTAAACAAACCAAACGCATATACACGTTCGAAAGAAAAAAGTGACCCTATCAGTGATGCCTTATTTTTAACTTTATGGTGGATTAAAATTTTGCAGATCTGCATAAATTTAAAAATGTTTCTTTTCCAACGATGCTTTTTTTATCGACTGGTACCGATTTTTTTGTTAATTACAAAATAGGGGTGATTTTCTTTGGTAGTGTTGTAAAGATTAAAAACAAAAGCTACTTGAACATCCTTAAAAGCAGGTTAAAGTGGGTCTAAACATAGACTCCTCTGGACAAAAAAATTATTACATTTTTTTTCTTAGTAGTTAGTGTTTTATGGATTTAAGCAAAGTCAGTCAACGAAGTATCAAAGACATCGAAGCATCGAAGACAAAGAATAAGAAATCGATGAAGAGAAATGGGCCAACAGGTGCTGGACTCCTTGTTAATGGCTGGTATTTAAGACCATAACGCTGTCAATCACAGCCCACGTCTTGCTCGTAAATATTGTTTGTTCCTTGGCCATCGACTGTACAGCGGCCCCGCGGCGGCCCAGCGCGGCCGGCCGGTCAGTAGGATTTGGCGGCAGAGTCCACTTGAGCTTCGGTCCGACGCTGGCCAAGATCCTAATTGATTTATTATACGACAGGACTCACGTGTGCAGGTGGAGGAAGAGCTCAACCCTTGGCCCGGACCGAATGGCCCGGACCGGATTGCCTGGACTGGATGGCCCGGACCGGAGCAAACCGGACCGGAGCAAACCGGATCGCGCTGCCCTGGCCTGGACCGGCACGACTAATTTAGACCGGACTCATCTGCGACCCAAACCGTATGGGACCGCAGCTGCCCGGACAAGATGGGTTCGATGGATGAGCATACGGAGACAGGGAGTATTTTGTGCATACTTCGATGCTAATATGAACAGTGTAGGCCCTAATTTTCCTCTTTCTCACAATTAAGTATAACACGTTCAACCAGGATTGGATATTCCACTTTCTTACAACGAAATATGACACTTTAAACCAGGGTCAACCATAGAAGAGGAAAATCCTTTAAAACTGAGAGCGAAATCTCCTTTCCTGATTACAACAGTTTAATGGATATTCACTGATTACCAACAATCTGTTTTAGGTAGCCCTCACTCTAAATTTGATTCAGTGAGAGTCTGAGATTCAGTGAAAATTCACTGAATCTCAGTCAATATAGCACCACTGAATTTTTTCAGTGTTGCTATATTGACTGAAGTTCAGTGAATTTTCACTGAATCTCAAAGACTTTGATTCAAATTTACTGTATATACCTGTTTGGCATATACTGTTTGTTAACTGTAAGACAGGAACCACCTCGAATTTATATTGGTTTACATAATCATTAAACCTATGAATAACGCTATTATTAATAGACAGCTCCCGCCGAGGTCTTTTTTTTTGGTTTCTCTCTTAATTCGTAACATCTTGGCAGAAAAAAAAGAAAAAAAAAACAAGGCATAAGAATTATTTTTCCTACGACCCATCGAAACTTGTCAAAAACTGGAACAGTTGTATCCATCAGTACCGTAACCGATACAACAATTGCACCGGGTAAGTCACCTACACTTCACAGTAGGCAACAACCAGGCTACCTTGCTGAGATGTACGTGGGGTTGCCTACCCGATCCATCGCGTTTCAACCCCATTTCCGTCCATCTCCCTCAACATCCCGTGCGATTCCATCAATACAAATGAGCCAGATCCTTCCATTCCAAATAAGCGATCAGTGAGGCCACTTAGGACGGACACAACTGGTCCCTCTTAATCGTAAGTATTACGCCGCGTCCATCGAAAGAAACAACGCAGGTAATCGATATTCAGGCTGTCCTTCTCTCGGCCGGCGCGGCGCTTCGCCTTAGCAAAGCACCCCATCCAAGTCTCTACCCCTTCCTTCCCCAGTCCAATTCATCCCTTATGTGACCCTTGACCGCCGGGCCATTTCTCAAGTTGAAGTTCCCCTGGCCGGCCAGCGCCACCGCCTCGCCACACCGCCCTACTGCGCTGCGCCCTTTTGTTGGAATATGCAATATAATTGCTAGCACACATACGATGCCGACACGTGTGCTTGCTTATGCGTCTCTGACATATCTACGCACCCCTGTGTCCCCGGGGCGTTAGTGTTTCACTAAAGTTGGCCCTGCAAAAACTGTTAGGTTGGAGAGGAACTGATGGCAGCTTGATCGAAGAGGAACACTTCTTGTGTCGGGTAGCCCCGTAACCTGATAATAAAGAAAAAGTATATGCAAAGGGGTAACACATCGCTGGAAATCTGTACACCGAATATCAGGATATCAGCCGTATATCAGAGGTACAATGAACGGATATCAAGAGAAAATTGACCAAATTTCAAAGTAAAAGAGTAAAAAAATTAGATTTTTTTTAATTTGAAAATTTGAAAAATCTTTAAAAACTGCCATTTTTGACCGAATCCAACAGCTGGATATCAATGATATCAACCGGATACCGCGGGCTTTTGTACCGGATATCATGGAGTTGTCAGCCCTTGGAAAATGAGGTTAAAGGTCGCGTCCCTCTTGTGGGAAAGTGAAAAGATTTAGAATCTAAGGTACATGAGAATTAAAATTTAGAAGAAAACTTTTGATGACATCCGCGAATAACTCCATAATTATTCAGCCCATGATTAAGATGTCCAAAAGTTGCCGGTTCATACTGATTAGATTAAGCACTATAGAGTAATAAGCTTGGGTGAACTGGTAAAAGCAGAAAAACGCATGATACAGTTTGCCTGTATTCGTTAATAGGTTTTAGTCAAGTTGAAATAATTCACTTTTTATAAACGGGGAAAAAATAGTCGTTACGTGGCGGTTCACAAAACTCCCTCCTCCCACCGTTTATTTTCTGTAAATTTTAGCTGAAACCCTAGTGCGTACTTTAACGTAATGACATACAAGGAAGATCGCTGATAAATTCTGAAATTTTCCCTTAAAACCCTACAGCAGTTCTTGACCTCGGTCAATCTGTTCCAAGTCACTCTACTTTTTTGTCTATCGAAATTAAAGCGGTCCTGGACGCAAAAGTTTGTTTGTTTGAGGGCTAAGCACGACCTGGGATTGTATAGCTCATAACTCTCGGGTGGCATCCGTCCTTTTGTGTTATCTGCTAGGCGATTGCAAAATAAATGGACCTTGTACATTCCGTCAGAAGCAAAGCACAGCAAAGCGACGCAAAGCGAGAGGGCGGGGGAAGTTTTTGGGCAGCGGGGGGCGAAGAGGGGGGGTAGGCAGCCCACCGCACAAAAACTGCCTCCACAAAGCACGCCCCACGAACCACCCCGACGACGCGTGTCTGTGCTTCCAGCAGACCTGTATGAAGAGCAAAACATCGCTAGCTCTCTAAAGGTAGACGCAACAATGGGGCCGAGCACTGGGATATCGCGAATTGCATGCGTCATTTTGTTTCCTAGTTTTTGGTGGAATTCGCTGTGGTCGCTTTGGGGGATAGTCGCTAGAGAGGGATTAAAGCCTTGCAACTACCTTTCTCTTCTCGAAACTTTCCGGAGCTTATCGTGCATCGGGTCGCCTAGTTCGGCGAGGTTCGTGTCACTCCGCTGAGAACGATCTTTGCCGATCGAGCACACGAAGAGAGAGTTTGAAAAGAAGCGCTGATGGCTTCCCGTACTATGGCGACGTTCGTGGGACCCTGGGTTGCTGATTTCACGAGTAACTGCATTTCCAGGTACCTAACACGGTTTGAGGAACTTAGGGATGTCCGAACTTTCCCGATCGCACGTATTAACAACTTCGGACAAATTCGGGTGCATTCGTGGCATTCCGCAACGCACGAACTTTGCCGATCAAGTGTATTACAGCTCTATTCAAGCAACTCCGGAAAGGTTCGTGGTTTTCCTCGATTCAGGACTTTTACCTGCACGAGTACAACATTCCCAGCTACTGCTGTCGAGAAACTCCGCTTCGTCAGAATTCCGCTGATCATGTAAAATCGACATAACATCGTGCTGGGAAAGCTTCGCGGAACTCCGCACGAACTTTGCCGATCGCACATATTGCAGTATTCCGAACGATGAGGCGAAAAACCTAAACTCCGGTTTGATTGAGGCAACAAAAAGAAGACTAGGTCCGCATCCAAATACAGACATACCTTTAGTAATACAAGTAATAGCTAGCTTCATCCTTACTCGATAAATTATCTAGGCTAAAATTGCCGAGGCCATAAAGGGTTCGTCTGGTGTTGACGTCTGAGTGGACGATAGCTTCAACATACTGGCGACATCGATCGATTTTCCGCACTGAGATCATCATTTATGGAGAGTATTTTCGATGTATACAACATGCCCTGTCCGGCGTTAACGAAACCAAGCGATGTTTGACGTCACGAGAGTTTCAACTAAGAATCGAACTAGGCAGTGACTCAAACAATATTGAATTGAAAGAAGGAACAGCTCTGATTATTCCTTGTCAGTCTTAAAGTATTAGCGGCTTCTGACTATCGATCAAATTCGATACTCCAAGTAATATCACTATCACTTCGAGAGTTGGTTTGTTTGCACGTGTTAATGGAAAATAATTGATAAAACGGCAGCCGGAAATGTAGGTCTTAGTTTATGAGCGCAACTAAAGTTACAGCAATCGAATTCTCAGGCTTGAGTAATTTTAGAAGAAACTTTACATAAAATGGCACGTCTACATTTACCGCCTCATTTTTGAAAAGGTGAATGAAATTGGATTATTTTGATACCGTATATGAATAGTGTCAACAGCCGTGATTTAAACTAACTCTGTAAAGATACCAACGCTGCTAGTTCGCTCGCACGTGACTCACAAGTCAGCTAGCCTCGTTTCATTGTTCCGTTTCAGTTTGACCCGTAGTTTTTGACCAACTCAATCCTCAAACTCACCCTATGATCATATGTCCCTGTTTTCAACCAACCCCCTTTGAGATACTCTTAACTTTTACCCTATGGCTAGACACGATCTTAAACTAAACCCTGTCTTTAAATTCCGTTCTTAATTGACCCAGTTCCGACTAAAGCATCACTTTCTTCTGTTCTCAAAGAATATCATTTCCATCTGACACTGTATTCAACCAATTCTGTCTTCAGCCGATCCCTCAAGCCAGACCCACCCTCGACCAACCCCATCCCAAAAAAAAGTGATAACATTCCTTTCCAAAAAAACATCAACAGGTTTGTCAAGAATCCAACAATTTTTCATCCCTCACCAACACCCAACTTGTTGCACAAACACATCCTCTATCCTTCAACCCAAACTTAAGAGTAAACAACACCGAAGTCATCCTCCCCAATCGATCTCCTACTTGTAACGCACACCAATCTGCCAAGACGCCTCCAAGATTTTGCATTTCAAACAACATTTTAAGCTAAGTCTGACGGACTCGCTGGCCTCCCCAAACCGCTCCCCCCCAGGAAGGGTATTCTGCCTGAGAGCGTTTAGTCCACTTGACTGAGCCGACTTCCCTCGAAACTGACCGTTCGAAGGAAACGTTGGTCCTGGGGGCGAGTAACCCTTATTAGTCAAGACGTACAACCCTTGTATATCGACACGGGAGAAGGGATCGCCCTTCCCCCCCCCACCCCCCCGCCGACAACGCAGGCTGGTCTTCCTCTTCAGTTTGAGTCGGACCTTGCTACTAAATCCGTAGCAAGTTTACGATAATTAGTGACTTGCCGAAGATGCTGGACAGGCGCGGGGGCGCGGCCAGCTCTGGCCAGCTCTGGCAAGCTCTGGCCAGCTCTGGCCGCTCCGTTATGTTTGACCACATACCTTAGAGGATTTCAATTCTTGGCAGAACGACGCCGGATTCCTTGGACTGACCCGTCTGAACGCCAGACAATGGGTTTGCATTTCTCGCGCAATATTTATATCGCTATATTCGATCTTGCAAATATCGCTATTTATCGATAATCGCTAATATCGCTATTCATTTATTTATCGATAATTGCAAATATCGCTATTTTTAATATCGCTATATTTTCCATTCGCGCTTTTTTAAGCGAAGGTAGCGATTTTTTAAAATGGTTAAAATGGCAATCTAATTGTTCTTTCCACAACAAAAATTAGAGAAACCCAATCTTTTAATGCTTTTAAAATCTATAGGGAGATATAAAATCACAATACGTTTCACAAACCTCTTTAGAATTAAACCTCCCATCTCGGCGAGATCCTGTGACGGTTCCTGGGTAACCTGCACATGAAGAAAATTTCATCTGTTAATTATTTCCTTAAATATTTCAGAACTTTCCAATAGGCCTTTATGAGTCTCAACGTAGATTGCGCCTAATATGTTTCGTGCAATTAAATTACTGTAGTTGCTTAGTCCTCGTTCAAGAATGTTTATATGTCATACATCAAGTTGATGCATGGACACATTTCTTTCATTAAAGCACCTTTCCATACCCCCCCCCAAAAAAAAACTTCCAAAGTTAAAAATATTCTGCAGAATTGATTTTTTAAAATCAGTCAGAGTTTTTTTTTCTTCTTTTTTTAATTATTTTTTTATTTTTCTCTTTATTTTTTTTTATTTTTTACAAAACGTTAGTTTGTTACTACTTTCACTTATAGGAACTTGCGTTTCCAAACCGTTGAAGAAGTAATGAAGTTCTTTACGTCTTTCCGCAAAAATGAGTTTTAAAACGTTTAATTTAAAACTACTGCAATTGGTAATGATAGGAGGTTCAAAACTAGCAAAAAAAGGAACAACAGGTACCATGTATAGAATGCGGCTACATCAAATTAATCTCACATCAATGCAATAAATAATTGAACCAAGGCGAATCACTAAGGTGGGAAATCCAATCTTGAAAGTGAGAGTATGGGTTTCTCAGCGGAAAAGGTTATTGCATTTGCAGTGCGTGCGATGTCTCCCCATTACAGCAGTTTACTAATAGAGCTGAAATGTGGATTCGTCCATTACGTAATGCAAAAACAATTACTAGTGTCTTAAACGCATCGCAATTCCAAGGCGCGCCAAGTATTGTGGAAGTCGAAGTGACAACGCACACGTCGGTCGCCACGGCGCGGCGTAGCGATGGGATCCTCGCCTCGCTGAAAGGCAAAGTCAGCCGAGTCGCCTGCAAGGCAAGCTATCCGTCAGCGCGCCGCAAACATAATTATCTTTTTGAGCGACTTTCCGAGTTTCGCATACAAAGAACATACCACATCAGAATGTGATGCGGGGGAACTCGCATTAACTCAGACTAGGCACCTCCGTAACTGAAATTGTCATGTGGAGGTTTTTGTGGTTTTATGGCTGAGGGACCGTCAAGAAATTGACTGCACAGTCCTATACGAGTTTAAGTTCTGGAGATGGCAGTATGTGTATTTGTGATCTGTGTTTTGGGACCTTCTCATACTCTATGAGGACGAAATCACGAAAGTTTAAGTTGGATTGAATAAGGTGTTAAATATGACGCTTATTTCATCATCCGTCCGGGTGGCGATACGAAATTGTGAGGGTACTAAATGACGTAATAAAAAATTACAAGAGGTTATCAATTTACGAGTGAACAAGAAATTACTGAGAATTACGCGCTGAAATACATAAAATTAAAAGAGATTATTAAAAAATAAAAATAAACATGGGACAACATCATTGGAGAGTACGCAGGATTACAACTTAAGAGAAAACATGAGATTACAAGAGATCACCAGGCATTAATATATTTAAAATGTACTTTAAGATATTACAAGGATTTCAGGAGATCATGGGATATTACAATATCTTACACAAGATTACTATTACGAGATATCACGAGATTACACTGTAAAAACAAAACGCACGTTTTAGGTAGTTCTATACCTGTTTTGGGTGTGTCGAACGTAAGTGGGTGCAGCACGTATTTTAGTTATTTTTTGGGAATGGACTAGCGTTCAGCCACATTATTCAAGGGGTCTCGGCGAGAGCTTTCCATTGATGTGGTTGAACATAGGTCTACTTTTAAAAATAACAAAACACATGCTACACCAGGTGTAGTTTCAAACCCAAAACATATAGAACCCTGAAACGGATGTTTCAACTGTGTACAAGAGATTACATCAACTATTCGCAATGAAGGAAATTGAGGATTGACAGTGCAAACTCTCTTGATGACTTTCTTAAACTGTGATTGGACAATTAAACTAAATAATGTCAACTATTCTTCGTGAGTGAATAAACAGTTTTAACTTGCGTAAGGAAGACGTTTAAACAATCGCACATCATTTAAACATCTACATGTTTACCTTCTTCGAAGATGATGTGCTGTTGATTAGAATTTTATGTGGTTTATAACGTGAAATTGGGCGCAAGAGCTCATTGGCTTAAAGTGGTCCATAGTGTGGCTGGGCGCCATATTACCACTTAGGCTTGCAGTATACGCATGATAAGCCATTCTGAATACGAAATGACAGGTGAGGTGCAAGTGGTGTTGGGTTGTGGGCAGCCAACGTGGCGGTCGGCCGCAAAGGTGATTACAGGGGGCCCACTTTATGACACCATAAAGCGACCGTCAACAATTAAGAGATGCGTTTCACCTTAGAGGATTCTCCATCCTTATCAAGCGAATTCAAATTTGCGTACAATTTTGATTCTATTCCAATATAAAGAAAGCTGTTTTTAAATATAACTCCATTTCCTGAGTGAGCGTGTTTAGAGGAGTACGAAAATGGGTCTAAATTTGCTCGAATTAGCAAATTTTATTTGCAGTAAAAATAAGATTATTCGGATGAAAATTCATCGATTCAACATAGTAACAAAACAACTCATATATCTGGGACACGTTCCTGCTTTCGATGAGCTGTATTCATAACTGGAATTAGATCACGGAGGAAATGACCTTGTTGTCTCAACAAAGCGTTTAGTTAATATAGCCTCCGCAAACCAGAATTGTTAGGGTGACAATTTCACTTGTTACGGTGACCACTGTGGTTGTTGTCGTAACAATTCATATCGTTTTTGTAACAATTGAAACTGTCACCACAACAATTCTGGATTGCTGAGGCTATATTAACAGTACGTTTTGCTGAGCCAACAAAGTCTTTTTCTCCAAGACAGTCTGTTTAGACTCGAGGGTTAAAATGTGTGACGAATGTACTTTGGCCACATCTCGTGAGTTGAAATGTGGCCAAACATTGGCCACATTTTCACAATCTCAAATTTTTATATCTAGACAAGGTGGACGGGAGTTAAGTTTGGTAAACTAATATTAGTTGATTTATTAAATTATGTTACATAAATATGAAAATATTGTTGATGCAGGGAAACGGAAAGAAACGTTGATTAAAGCTACACTAAATAAACGAGTATTTGAGAAATTACGTGAGGTTTTAGTTTACGTAAATTTTGGTTCAATAAATCAGAAAAGGTACGGTATGTGACGTCAAAAAGGTTATACAAAAAAAGACGGGTTAGTCACGATGATTTAAAGATGGGAAGGTTAGGTTAGTTACCTTCAAAGTCTACTCAAAATTAGGCATTAAGTTTAAGTTGCGCAAAATAATTCGGGATAGTTTTGTCTCAGTGCCGCTGTGTTATCTTACGAATCGGCAAACAGCCGTGGCTCACCAACCTGAGCAATTGACACCGAACCACATAGGTTATTGTTTGCACACATACTGTACAGGTCGCTTGAGGGCAAGGGCCGGACCGGGTGCGTTCAAACATTGCTGTTGAGCAAACAGGGGTATAGCGCGGCGAGGCGCGGCAACGCATATAGGGCAGGCGTCAGGCATCCCCTTTGAAAAACCCCTCCCCTCCGGCCCCCTCCCGCCCCTGGGTTGGCGCCCAGCCCAACACACGCCTAATTTAACCTCTCAACCACGATGCGTCAGCACTATTGTTTTTCTACCTAATTTAGGGATCTCGAGCCGTGTTCCTTTCATTTCATTCTTACAGTGAGTGAAACACTATCAATTCCTGGCGCTACACTTTCCTCATAATGAATTACCGTGTGTTTCACTCACACCTTTAAACTTTTTCTTTCATATTCAAGCAAATTGGAAGTACGAAACGGAAGTACTTTTACGGGGATTATGGCACTGTTATTAATAGCCCATTTTAACAAAATAAAAAAATTATGACTACGTTTAATATGAATCCCATGAGCCGCTTTCTTTGATTGTCTGTCTTTGATATAGATCCGCCCGGCTGTCTCCAAGCCTGTACCGCTCCCTTATCAAAGTGAAAGGAGTCTTTGCGGCAGCCCAAAAAACTAACCCCTGCTTTAGGTAGTACCATACCTATTTTAGGTATGAAACTGTAAGCAGAGACAGAGCTTCCTTTGTTTATTTTTTAAGTCACCCCAATCAATGACCATGATTATGAATGGAATGCTCTTCACTAGACATTTTAATAATGATGTAGTTGTTGATAGGTTTTAAAGAGGACCACCAGCTTTTCCCTGTTTTACCTTCATACCCAAAATAGGTAAGGGACAATCTAAAACAGGGGCTAGTCTTGTTCATGCACAATAAAAACAAAACCCCGTTTTGGGGAATGCTAAACCTGTTTTGGGTATGAAACTAAAACGGGGGGAGTGCATATTTTGGTAATTTTTCGACATAGACCTATGTCCAGCCACATCAATGGAAAGCTCTCGCCGAAACCTTTCGAATGATATGGCTGAACATAGGCCAAATACGTACTACACTCGTTTTGGTTTCAAAACAGGTATAGCAGTACCCAAAACGGGGGGTTTGTTTTTACTGTTGGTGTGCCACGGAGAAGGTCTCGTTGACGAGGCAAAGAGCATTGATCCGTGCTCCGCTCTGCTCTACGACGAAAGGTAGAAAGGGCAAGCTTTAAAATTTACTGCGTGGAGTACAAGGTCCACGGGCAATATGGGTCAGTGCGTGGCATCGTCGTGGCGGGGCGTGGCGGGGCGGCGGGGCGCCACCCACGGCGCGGTCGACGGCGGCGTCCGTCGCAGCGCCACGGCGCCTCAGCGGCCTGCTAGTGGAGCGCCTCGCGGGCGCGTCACGAGCCCCAGCAGGATGGCCCCGTATTCTGCCAACAAACGCTCAGGGTTCTCGTCGTAGCCCGGGGACTTTCGCACGGTCTATTGCGCACGGCGGGCAGCGGGGCGGTCGCGGGGCGGCGGGGCGGTCGCGGGGCGGCCGCGGACCAGGGCGCCCGGGCTCAGGAGATCTAGTGCACGTGTGTGGCCCCCCCTGAAGGCCGGCGCGCCGCCCCGCGCTCAGCTGTGCTGAGCTGTGCTGAGCTGCGCTGAGCTTCGCTTCTTTGTCGGACCGTGATACTGATTTGGTCATGATCATCATGATTGCCGACTCCTCTCCTGGGAATGTACACCTGGGAAACACTATGTCCAACAGATATTGCTTTTAAGAGGCCGACATGTACACAAAGGGTTTTGGCTTGACCAACGGTTTCCGCGGATTAGAATACAGTCCGATCCGACGTATACATCCGTACACTACAAGGTCTTATACATTGAAAAATAAGATTCAGAGGTGTCATTTTCTGACACGAGTTCAACAAAATCTTTCATTAAATTACAAGGATTGGCAACATAGGTAAGCGCGGAGATTACGTTCGTACGCAGAAAAATGGTTATATGTAACCACCGTGCAAGTTAAAGTAACTAACACGGTATAAGTAAACCCTCAATAAGCTGTTGACATTTACTAGCCAAGTTGTGTCCCCCCTTTTTTTACTAAGTCGTTACTTAACTAAACCATTTTTCTTCGTGCGATTGACATTCAGTGCCCTGTTTCGCTGTCGCTCAAATTAGCTGCCACCAAGTTGGATGGCCCTGTTGGCGGCATGACGCTTTTGAGTTTTATGACGGTATGCGCTAATGATAATGCGGGTAATCCACGAATCAGTTTTCAATTTCCATGATAAAACAGCTTTTCTGAATATGCACTTTGTACTGCGCAATTAAAAAAATGCAAACTGGATTTGTTTCGTTAAGAGAAATCGTGTTTTCATAACATCACTTAAGCGAAGTTCTTAAAAAACGGACCCGGCATAAACTCAACTTATTAAAAATATAATTCATTTAAAAACACTACATTAAAAAATAAATATTGAAAATTCTCAACCAAAGAATGTAGCCTTTTCTGTACCATTATAAAAGAAACCTCCAAAACGACATATCAGAATTTTAAGAAAATTAAATATTTAATTGAATAACAAGTACTTATTATCAACTACATGTGCACAAACTCTCATGCACTATGACATAATCGATACAGTAGTATCTAGTGACAGGAATAACAAATGTAAAGCAAAGCCGACTGATAAAAATCACGCTGAAAGAATAAATGTTTTGAAAGGGTTAAATTGGTTTCAACGGTGCAGTGCTAAAGAGCTGTAACGAATAATTGTGCCACGTTCGCACATAGGCCACTTGAGTTCGCACATTCGATTACCAGCTGCACGATTTACGTGATCACATTTGCAAAAGGCTCGCAAAAGCGGCGCAAAAGCGTTGCAAAAGCTGCGCACGGTTTAATCTCTTTATGACGGAGATTTCTCGGCTGATCTCCACTCACATCCACACACATCCTCATGAACTCGTCGTGAGCGCTTTCCCACAACTGCATGCCACAGAGTCACGCCTAAAATGTAATATAATCAGCGATTTATTTAGTAACGCTTAACGAGACATCATTTATGCTGTCATTCTATGATGACCGGATTACACTCAAAATTTCAAATATTACATTTGAAACCTCTTTTTCTTAATCCTGGTTAAACCTATCATAACATTTTGAGGAATAATTAGACACAGATTGTACTTTAAGGTGATGTATCTTGTGCCTCACTTTGGCATGGCTCTAGTTGACGAAGGTATATAGGTGATGTTATGTTGGGTAAGATTAAGTTGGGTTCTCTATGCCTTCACAGTAAAAATAACTTAACACATATTTGAGGGAAATCTTATCGGTTTTGGGTGTGAAAATAAAACGGGGGTATTGATAATTTTTCAAGATAGACCTATGTTCAGCCACATCAATAGAAAGCTCTCGCCGAGACCTTCTGAATGATATGGCTGAATATAAGTCTATCTTGAATTTTGATTATTTTACAAGATAGACCCATGTTCAGCCATATCAACAGAAAGCTCTCGCCGAGACCTTCTGAATGATATGGCTGAACATAGTTCTAACTTCATTTTTGATTATTTTACAAGATAGACCTATGTTCAGCCATATCAATTGAAAGCTCTCGCCGAGACGTTTCGAATCA
>Ga0058701_10002933_pt1 | contig 13238 bp, 9 predicted proteins | sample AgamicOrMae_FD_97039 | JGI IMG/M metagenome (GOLD analysis project Ga0058701, IMG submission 97039) | Agave microbial communities from Guanajuato, Mexico - Or.Ma.e | ecosystem: Host-associated > Plants > Phyllosphere > Phylloplane/Leaf | place: Guanajuato, Mexico | collected 2012-06-04
AGGCGGCCCCCTAGCCTACATCGCCAGCCCTTACGCCCTGCAAAATTTAGGAAGTTTATGCATGTATGTATGCATGCAGGCGACTGGCATTCACCTTGCGTCGCTAAAAATGTTCGATTCCATTGAATTCGCTGACTCCTTTCTCCTACACTTGGCGAATTCTTTCTGCCTTCCCTAATTAAGATTCATTTACGGGGCGCTTTTTTTTCGGTTGTTTTAGATTAAATGGTTTTCATTGTTTCTTGAAGTACTCCTCCCCGACAGGAGATGAGATTTTTAAATCATTTTTTTTAGTTGTACTTTTCTGCCTCTCGTATTAAACCGTTAGTCACTAAGCCGAGCTGAGCGAGACTAAGGATACGCAAACTACACAAACCTAGTGTAAATTATCGTTGCAAAGCCTCATGCCACATGCACCCTGGGGCTATGCGATCACTGCACTCGACAATCACTTTTTAAGTTTTATGCCACTTCTCGGGAGCCGTCTACAGCCGTGAAGTAGGCAGTGTTTGGTTTGGGAACCGATAGGCATTGTCGCAACTTACATATGGTACGTTAAGAAGACTGACCATGTACCGTGCACTATGAGGCTTGGCGACAAAATGTAAATCTCCCGAGAAAGTGAGTGCAACATAGTGCAGTATAATTTTCATTATTTCATGAATTTGTTCTCCTTCATAGAAGAATTTTGTAAATAACTCGAAAATGAGACTTTACGGTAGCTTTTCAGCGGTAAATAAATGGTAAGTTTAGCCGACGGCAGACTTGGAGTTTGAGCGCATTTTGTCCGTACGATCCTCGTAGACCTGCTGTGAATGTTCGTTGAACGTTTGTCAAGAATGGGCCAGGCACATGGATATTAGTCTGACAGTGAGAAAATAGGCTGTGTTCATTTTTTGGGATGTTTCACTGCACTTGAAAACTCCGAATATACACCGAATAAAATGATACATTTACTCGCATTAGTCTAACTTTGACTTAAGGAAGTTCACGTGCCGACAACTACCGCTTTGCATTCAATGGCAAAACTTTCAGGTGAACAGACTTTTTTTAAAGCTATATTTTCAAGAAATCCACGGTATCAACAGTTAAACTGACAAGGCTGTTCGTAACTTTGAAGCCTCCCAAAGTGTTAACAAATGTTGCAAAGAATAAATATGCAGTGGTGTGCTGCGTATTTCTAGTATACTTCACCTACTCCCCGAAAAAGGAAACTACCATGGATTGATCGAGATCATGGTTACTATTTCGGTATCGCCCGATCTGGCCTGGGATTCCGTGTTCCAGTGAAGAGATGTTACATTATTGCGGCGCGGTTTCAGTGTGACCAGACGCGGCAGATCAAGTCGTGACTCAGGGCTGGGTGAGTCACGAGTTCGTAACCCGTGTGAGGAAATCGTCTGCTGACCAAAATACTCTTTCATTTCGGCAAAGAAGGAAGGTGAGGCGTGATGCTAGTGTCAGCCCTTCTCACTTGTGATCAAGATTTGGTTGGCGTGCCACCAGGGGGTCAGCTCCTCCAATTTGAAATGTTATTTCACGGTCTCGTGACCTAACGAGTTCATAGATACGTCCGTAATTGAACTACGCTACCAAAGGAGGATTTCGTGTGCCAGCTGAGTGTTTTATCTGTTATCGTGGTCCCCGAGGAGCCTTGTTCCATTTTTTCGTCGTGATTTTTAATACACAGTATCCTTCAAAGACTTCTGGTGAACTCGGGTCGAAAGGCAGCCCATGCGGAGGGATGAAGCTTCACCGAATGAAACTCAAATCACCATCCTTAGAATGAATCCTTTGTGGCTCATAACCTGTGAAGGAAAGTACACCAAAACCCCACTAAGAATAATAGGAAGAGAAACATGGTGGAGGCAGGCATCTGGTGTGCAAGCATTCTCAAAAATGGTCATATCAAAGAACTGATTTTTTTTTCTTTTCTTTTTATAGACATGTAAATGATCATGCATAGGCTACGAGAAGTGATTCGGTGCCTTTGTTTTTTTTCTAAAACGTGGGTAGAGACTGCCTTCAAGCCACTTGATCGCCTTCACTCCATTAGACGTATAGATTCACAAAGGCAAAGGAAGATTCGTTCAGGAAACAGTAGACCTACTTCTTCACCTCTCTGGCAGGCCTCTTTGCGGAGGAAATGCGAAACATTTTCTTGAATGACCGAAATGATGCAAACAAGGAGCAGAGGGCTACAGCAGAAGGCACCTTGAAGGAATATGCTCCTCGGGAGAAACTTAAATATTTTCATTTATAGGAACCCTAATAATTGCTCTCTCTCTTCATTGCAATATATGACATGAGGAAAGTATAGAAAATGTTGTATTTCAACATCCTTGTGCTATCTTGGCGTACCTTCTGGAGCAGTTCAAAGATCGGTAAAATATTTTGACCAGCCAAACATCGCATTTTGTTTTTTTAAGCGATTTGCCTAGCTTCCCTCCTTTGCCAGCAGGTTTTTTTCCCCTTTCTTCAATGGATTTGTGGCTGTTCTGATGGGGTAAGTTAATTCCACAAATCTTGTTTATCATTGGCGCTTGTGCAAACTAGAATAATCTGAAAAATAAAAAGTCTGCTTGTGACAAGAAAAGACTCTTTCGTCTAAAAATCGTTTTACCAAACATCCATCGTTCTTGGGACTGCTCACAAGGATATGCTACTATCGCACAGCAATGTCTATTAAATCATGCCTATTAGCAATGTATATCTATTTAAAACGTGCATGAGGGAAAGTCCTGGCGTTCATGTGTCTCCTTCCAAACTAGTGTAAAGGAAAGGTTCCTGATCCTCAAGCGATCCCCGATCAACGAATTAGCCTTTTGCAGCAGCCCTAGCAACTTCGTTCCACTGTCTAGAATTAGTTGTCATTGTCAAGAGGAGTGTCTTCGTGTATAATTTTAGAGTACCTTTGTCAATACGGACTTTAATTTCCCTCTATTCCCATAGCGAATAAAGTGAAATCCATGAACGAAAGTGACAGAAGAACTCTGCTCCCATGAGGGTCCCATTAGTGGAAGCTCTCGTCTCGTCTCCCGACTAACAGTCACAGTGACCTTGCTGTAACTTGCCGCGAATCGAGTCCTACCTTTCTTCCTTACCTCGCCTAACGCATTCAAATCAATCCCATGTCCTCCTCTCTTGTGATACGATCTCTCGTTGGTGGGTTCGCACAGCACGTGAAACGAAACCTTATTAGGATCAGCATCGTCTATAATAACCGTCTGTCAAAAGCCCGCCGCAAAGTGAGGAACCAATTGAAGATCCCATCCCGAAAATTAATCGTGTTTAGACAACATTTTCTACCGCGTATCGAGTCAAACGTTTCCCGATTTTCCAAAAGTAGTTTAGTTGTGTTCGCGCGTGCGCCAAAACATAATTTACCCATAAAATGACTAAACACGAATAAAACCGGACGGCACCGCATCCTGGGGTTTCTTAGCCACTCCTTCTAATTAAATAGAAATAATTTGGGCGTAATGATAGTGGAGAACAAGCGAATGGACCTGGACAAGAGGTGTACGTGTGAATATGGTGGGTGGGTGGACCCATGACTCATTGTGGACGTCCTACCGGAAATGCTTGTTCGTTTGCGTACCACCTCAAACAACATTGCCACCTTTGCGATTCTCTCCACTTCTAGAAACGCAAGCACCTTCGGATCCCATCATTCGGAATAAGTGTGTGTGCATTCCAAATACGTTTTTTTTTTTCTTTTTTTTCTGGTTTTGAGTTTTGATGAAACGAAAAGAGCTGTTCATCCGTCAGCTTTGTCCGAGGGACGATTACAATTACTCCTCGCAATTATCCGCAAAAATCACTAAAACGCAGGCACGCGTTTATTAAAGACCCATTAAAGCCTTTGTTTACCCTTCATCACAACATGCATCCTATTCCGACCGTCACACGGATTGTGCGGGTTGTGCTAGTTCCGCCCCAGTAGCACAGAACGTACACAGGCGTCTGATAATCTCGTCGTCTTTGACATTTTGTTCTATTAACTTTGTTTGACTGTAACTTATAGCCAAAACGAGACCGTCACAAAACTGGGAAGACATTGTGGTCCAAAGCCTCAATTGAGCCTGTGTATAATCACTCGTCTCAAAAAATTGTAGGACTGTGTACTCTGCTCGGGGTATGATGTGCTATTTTTTCCAGAAACACAATAAAATGGTAAGATCTAGATTGCCATCAGAAATGTGGGTGATTTCTGATTGGACAAACCTTGTTATTCTGAAAAGTATGATCCTTAGGTTCCCCGCAGAATCGGATGAGTTCCTTCGGAAATACTTGTGCACGATCTTTCTTACCTCGGCTTTTTATGTTTGCTCCAGGATACATTGTTGATGCTCCTAATCTATGAGATCGATCTGGAGAACGTGGTTTCAGGAAGTTCCACCATCGGTCTCTTTTTTTCTTCTCCTTTTTTTCTTTTTTTTCGCGGCTGAATGTTTATTAACAGAACAATACTCCAGACAAGATCTTGTTTTGTCATACTACGCCACTAATCAAGATATTCTCATACCTTAACCTTTTCCGGAAATCTGGGCGAAAGAATGCGACGGCTGGACTGGCAAGAAGAGGTGTTGAGGTCCATATCAAGAGCGCTGTCCCGGCGTTTGCGATGGCTTTCTGATAGCGCTAGCCATAGGCCCGAGGTCCTAGTGCGCGGCGCCGGCTCATGGCGGGGCACACCATCTGGGCGGACGTCGACGCGCCGGTCAGCACACGTCGAGTGACGCTTCGAGGGCGGGGCGTGGGAACCGTCGTGGAGCCTCAAGGGTCCCGTTCAGGAACTCGAGTGCCATTCGACTGTGTTTTCAGCGCCAAACGAACCATGACACTGTTAACTTGCCAAATAATGCCCTCAGTAAGGGATAATTTTGGCCAGTAACCATGGTCATAGATGCGCCGGATTTAAATTTTAAGAAGTCCTTCCTGAATGAGAACATTTTGATGGTGATGACTATGAAAATAATCCAACGATTATCCGTCTCAGGGGGCTTTTCCTTTTCTGCTAACACGCGGAGATTTTTGTCAATGCCATGAAAAGTAAGCTTTTACGTCGTTAATTAACGTGAACTGTAGTTTTAATAAGAACTTTCCTGTCTGTGTGAAGTTGTTTGCAGGCCGCTACTTCAAGGCATTTTTGTACAAGATTACGAAAAATATGATCTAGGTCAAAGATCAAATCAATATGGATAAAAAATGATCTGCAGATCAAAGATCAGATCACGGTGCTAAAAATGATCTGAGATTAGAACAGGTCCAGATCACTAAAAATCTGATCACGCGTTTTTTTTTAGTATTATGATTATGGTATTGATCACGGTAACCGATTATCGCAACGTTAATTTAAATACATGAATTCTCATTCTCTGCAAGGTATTGTTTTAAGGAGGTTCCAGCGCGTTGCTCAATTTTAAATATTAAAAAATCGAGATGTTATGATTACGTATCTCGTCTTGAGCGTAAATTAGAAAAACCTGAATCGTTTCCCTCTTAGCCGCAAAAGATTACGGAAAATACAGTACATAGATCGTTACATGGCGACACAAACAATTGCTATATTGCCTTGCTTTTAAAGAAGTTGTAGTGAAGACAGGCCTACGACAAAAAAAAATGTTCTGTATGATTTTGTTCTATAGGGAGGTGTTGAGGTCTGTTCTGGTACTGCGCGCCTCGTTACGACGCGACATGCGCGATGCGAGATCGATCTGATTTTGCCATGAGTTGCGAGAGGTGCAAAAATCTTTTAGTGTGATCTGGTGAACTATTGATCAAAAGATCTTTTGTCTAAGATCACGATCAGATCATATAAATTTTAAAGATCTAGATCATGATCACAATCTTGTGATCTAAGATCATGATCTATGAGATTATGATCTAGATCACGCAAAACACACTGCTTCAAAGGTTAGGAAAGTGTTTCTGATCAATATTCAACATCATGAGACAGCCTGCATTTTCAGTGTAAAAAAGTAACAGATCCTATGATTTTGCACCTAACGATACAGTTAAAGATATAACAAAGGTTTTCCGAGAGTTACATTCGTAACAAAGATAATCCACGTTCCAAATCAATTCGCATTTTTTTAAAAAAAAGTAACTTACCGAGTTTCCTAAAATAATCATTCAATAAACCCTATCCAGTTGCTGTTAGAGTCAAAAAGCTGTTACAAAAGGCATTCAAGATGAAACTGCATTTTTTTCGAACTGCCGTGTGTTGCTACTGTACGACAACCATGACAATCAAACAAAAGTATTAGCATTCCAGGAATCTCGGGACACCTTAGGGTGAGCTCTCCTGAAATCGGTAAGATACGACGCTTTTCGTTTCAGCTGGCCGTCGACAACCCAAGTTATTTCTTTGGTAACAGTTTTCGCGGTATGTTACTGCCTGTACTGCCCTCCGTGGCACCTCAAAGGCGGTGATGATATCAAGAGATTCATTCCAGTAATTGACGCCAGGAGGACAACATGCGTCAATCCAATGGTTGGTTTTACGGCCGACACACTCCATTCATCGCCATATATCTCGTATTTTAACATTGTTAGGACCAGAATAAACTCGCCCTACGCGTTGCTTGAAAGGTGACGAATTTTCGGACCCTCGGTTTCCGTTAGCAGTTTCCCAGGACGACGATCTTTGCATGAAGTGTGGCAACCCGAATGGATCCCAACTTCTCCCGCCATTCCAGCCACCTTCGTTCAGATATCCATTCAGCTACACCCGCCATTTCAGTCAGCAAATCCTACGACTGTAGCCAGTAACCCACTTAATAAGCTATCATTCTACCCGGTTACTCTGACACCGTGGAATGGCTCTTCTCTCCTTCACTTTTCTACAGCACTCCTGAATGGGAGCATGCGGTTCTTCTTTCTGAAGAGTTCATGAAATCCACCTACCGGCACCACTCTTGCCAGCTACTCCAACTACCTAAAAAGCTCTCTTCCTTGCGCTCAACTCCTCATTCCGAAATACCAGCGTGCAGCATAGCACCTTCCATTTTTTTTCTCACGGAAAACCCCACTTTTTAACCCTCGAACACCGGAGGTTTGAATTTTGTTCGTTCTGATTGATATTACAGGATTTCAGTTCTAATCTAGGGCATAGTCTCTCCACAAAATTTTAGGTTTTGATTTCAAGTCGTTTTGGAGAAGAAGGCCGTGACTTGTATGTTGCACTGGGCGTTTTGGTTAGCGACGGCTACAGGGAATTCAATTCAGGCTGTCCCAATGAATTATTTTTCTGATCGAAGTGGAATCAATTACTAGTGCTTTAAATAAGTATTTAAGTCGTGGTATCCTTTTTTATTGGAAAAACACTATTTTTAAGATCAGTAGTGAGCGGTCTCATGTGTATAACGATGGCTTACCCTTACATCAATTGTGTCGCTTGTATTTCACTGGTACCCCGTTAAGGTGTTACCATTTTTTTAATGTCTCGGTTAATTTGGAGACTGATGTTTTTCTTTTCAAGGTCTTTTTCTTATGATTTGGTACAGCGAGTAGAGGTAAACTTACTTTAGAGGGATAAGATATGAGTAAAAGTCAATGGGCAAAAGACAACTGGGATCTACTTGAGTTATTGGAGGAACTTTTCATCTAGATACCTTTGAAAAATATGACAAGTTGTCAAAGATACCTACTGTGAGAAGAATACAAGTAATGTAGCAAGCATAACGCCAAGCACCACACTTATCGAGGCAACATGACAGCCTCGTAATTTTGCGACTAGATGGCAACCGTTACCTTATATTGAGAATTTTAGGCATAAGTTGCTCGATTCGGAATGAACTTTTAGCACAAGAAATAAAGGACTGAGACAATGCTTACCGTGACATATATGTGACCACGTGCGTTCGAGGGCTAACAATGCTATTATTGAACGGAAATATTGTTTTCAACAATAACTCCGGTTTGGCAAATTCAATACGAATCATAACACGGGGTTGAACGTTGAATATCGGCACCAACAACGCTTGTAATTTATTACTTACTAATACTTATAAGAGCTAATCATTCTGTATTTCTATTGTTAAAACATAGTTTGTTACTTCGGACTAACAAAATTAGCTCCTCCAAGTTAACTCATGTATCGGGAATATAAGAGCCAATTAATCGGCATTATAGTCTGTCTTTATTATTGTCAACAGGGCAGTAACCTCCCCCTTCCCCCCAGCTCCCGCATCAATGTCATCTGCTCGTCATCTATATTCGGTTGCTTTTCAGCCCCTGAGGCTAAGATGTAGGGATCACTTCTCCTCGTTTCGAACTTTAATTTTTTTAAAAAATTCATTGCACGTTACCCTTATTGTAGTTTATGTCCACTCGACGAAATGCGGTATGTTAGGATAGTTCATGTTTGAATCCATGAATCGACCAGTTTTAGGGTGCCCACCTCCGGGACTACTGTACTATATGGGGAACGGGACTTGCTGACTTTTCCTAGGTTTGTGCCCATTGTACTCCACTCGTCTCCTGCGGCGTTTTACGGAAATTCCTCGCGTCCAGTTGAGATAAGAAAATGTGCTTATTAAAGCAAGAGCTCAGTGATGGTATCACTTTGCGCGGTCCGCGGTTCGGTGTGGCAGGCCGTCGCTGCGCCCCACCGCACCGTTCCGCGGGCACGCCCCATAGGATCCGGTTGGGGGAACCGCGCCGCGCGAGGAACCGGAAATTCAGTAAGGAATGTTGTCCAAGTATGAGTGCGGTACCTGTAGCTAAGGTGTCATCATACCGTTTTACGCACATTACTGCTTGTTGGGATGAATTCAAATGGACGGCGACGGCGAAGCGGTGCGGCGGGGACCGCGAAGTGGGCTGCTTGGGCTTGGGTCACTCGCCAGCTCATATCCCGGCCGATATCATGCTGCAGATCATGTATCTAGTTACTGTATGCCTTGTGTTAGACAGACTTCGGGGGAAACGGAGTGGTTTCTATGGGGTGACCTCAACGCACGTGGACTATGCTCTCAAAATTTTGACAGTTCGTTTTCTACATTGCCTCTGTCATTTCGTCACCGACAAGCGGATTAATAGCAGAGATCAGTACAGGGTACCTAACCTGACTTAACCCTGCCCAACGACACTGGTACTGATGCCACTTCTCTTGTCTTCTACACAAACCGCCTCATTAGCCTTAGTGGACTGCCGAGTTGAGCGATTACGGGCCGTGTGATGGCCGCATGCCATTTTAAGATACCGAACCTAGTCTAGCTTTGGTGTTGTATTTTGCCAGCTCTAAGAATGCTTCAAAAGCTCGGGTACAACACTACACGCTTGAAATGACAGTGTTTGAAACCCGAATAGCTTTTCAATTTCCAACCGCTTTGTCCCTGATTGTAAAACATCCGAGAAGGTTCCTTTGGGAACAATTGTTTTTGCCCTTGAACTATTTTAAAGGATTTTCGGAAAATCAATAAATCCTACCTTAGGCCGCGTTGACGCCGTTTACGAACTTGAAATGTTCAACAATCAGTGCACTATATTTATCCTAGTCGCTGGTATTTCTTTAGATTCGGGCCCAGGAAATGTTTTAAAAGTTATAATTTTAAACTATTACAAAAAATTGCTAAAAAAAAGAAAAATGCGAAATGTTTGCATACGTATCGAATTCTCGCGGAAAACTCTTTATGCGGAACTGCAATTACATTCGTTTGGAATAATCAAAGTAAGCAGATATTGTCGTCACCCAGGGAATATTTGCGTTGGGTCGAAAACAGTCAACTGGGATGAAAGGAATTATAAGAGACGGTCAAGAACACTTTCTTTAAGATGAAGTGGATTCAAGCATGGCTGTGGACCAAAAACATTTACGAAGAGAAGACTCAAACGCATGTGAAACCTGCCACAGTGCAGAATGTATATGGGTGTTGACTCTGCAGTACATAAAAGCGACAAAGTGCGTACATCGACTTACAAGAAAGACCTCCCAGATGTCATTCGCGGATTTTATTCGAACCTTTTCGGGCGTTTAGTACTGGGTCCGAAATGACCTATGATGCGTATTTTGCGTGCCACCGTCTTGATTTGACCCCGTGACCCAGGATCAAAGTTTGGGGTCAATTCGTTCTTAGCTACGAAGGTCTCTTTTTCGATGCAAAAAGACAAACGGGGAGACAATCTACTCTCCAAATTCCACTACCCCAGTACCTATTTTTGACCCACGAGAGGTCAAAGGTCGGGGTCTTTTTTTTCCTTACAGGTCACTTTTTGATGCAAAATGACATGGCGAGACGATCTACACTCAGATTTCCACTGCGCGAGTAACTGTTACTTGTGATCCACGAGAGGTCAAAGGTCACCGTCAAAAAAATCTAGCGTTTATCGTCTTTTTGTATCACTCACTATGCGTCAAACTAATTACCTTTGACACACATTTTTATTTTGACTCCGACCTTTGACCTCTCGTTGGTCAAACATGGTCACTGGGGTAGTGGAAATTTGAGTGTACATCGTCTCTTCTTGTCATTTTGCATACAAAAAGTGACCTTTGAGCCAAAAACGAATTGACCCCAAACTGTGACCTTGGGTCACGGGGTTTTATAAAAACGGTGACACGCAAAATACCTACCATAGGTCGCATTTTGGGCTGAGTACTGAACGCCCCAACCGGTCCGAATAAAATCCGCGAATGACAAGCGGGAAGGTTTTCTTTTTAGTTTAGGGTTAGACAGACGCACTTGCTTGCATCACCAGAACCTAGTTTATTTGAATGGAGGACTGTTGAATTCTGCGTTTTGGATTACATTTTCCTGGTCTTGGAGTCAAAAGCTTTAGGATATTTCCATCTGTAAAGGCAAAAATCTGATCGGCAATGGCATGTTTTTGGAAGCAGCTCGCCAAAATATCCCGGTGAATAGTGCCGAAACATACTTTAGCGTATTAACACATCTTTGATTGGTAATCTCATGAGAAATCGAAAAAGAATATTATTTTCCAACGCAAAGTAAGAGCAATGGTTAGCAAATATATTAGATGAATGATAAGACGTGATCAATAAAATATTATTTCAAGAAGCTCAATGTGTCTGACATTGTGAGACATATGTTCAGGAGATACTTGAATTATTCGCATCTCGTCCCTTCTCCTCGTAGTCTCGTGCATTTCGTTCAAGTCAAATACATCAGATCTATTGGTGTGATACAAATATAATCTTAGTACAACTTGTGGATATTTTATTGAACTATACCAAATAACAAAACTTTAAGCTATCCGTTTGTGCTGGTCTGAATAGACAACCTGTAAATCCATATTATACTGTATTAAGGTCAACCCTAATAAACCGTGTATTTTGTGCATTTGCCTTTGCAATTTTGCTGTTGCTTGTTTATCACTGTGCACTTAATATTATTTTTCTTTTCTTTTTCAGGTGAGTACTTGGAGACTCCTTCTCTACGCAAGTAAGGCAAGTGTAGAGCTACTGCATCAAAATCGATTGTTTCAAGTTTTTTTTTCTTTTTTTAGTTTTTGAATTATTTAAAAATTATTTTTTTTAACTAATTATCGCTTAATGGTTTACTTCGATGCGGAAGAATCAACAGAAATATTCACCTTTTTATTCAAAAAGGAATCTTTGAATAAGTTATTTTTATGCGCGGTATGTAATGATCAAAGTAATCCTAGTGAGGAGAAGTGCGGTCGACAACTATCATGTTTTGTGACGCTAGTTGTTTCTTTCCATTTTCTTTAAATGGGCTTTAAAAAATGTCGGACTTGACTAATCAAAATCGAAAGCCACACAATAATTATGAAATGTAGCGTTCCCTAAATTCGTCATTTTTCATTTTTTTTCGTAGTATTAAGATAAATAACATACAACCACGTCAATTTAGTAAACCAAGGTTAGGTTAAATATTTTGTGCCTCGCTGCGGCCGTGCTCCGCGCGGCTGTGTCGCCGCACTCGATGCCGTTCCTCCTCAGCGACAGCCTGCAGTTGAAAAAGAGGCGGCATCGAGCTGGCCTACAATGGGGTAATGTTGGGAGCCTCGCTCCGCTGGCGCTTCGCCCGACTTGATGGCAAAAGGTAGAACTCAAGAGGAAGAGAATGCCATCTTTGAAATTTCCCGTGCAGAGAGACAGATCTCTTTAAAATGTGGAATTGATTTGGCGGGCAGCGGACGTCCTTTGGTCCCGCCCCGACCAACGCCTCGCTAACAGCAAGCCCGCTGCCTTCCACACAGTAGCTCGTCCCCTTAAAATACAAATGATCTCAATGAAGAGTTGAAGCGTAAATTCCACGCACCGCCGCCAAAATGTCACAGCAAGTCCTGGGAAAGGCAAACCTGTTTTTTTTTCTCAGTGTGTGGCGCTTATTTTGAGGCGGGAGACTGGAACAGACTCAAACGCGCGGAAACCCGGTTTCGGGGTTGGAGACTTCGACGAGCGGGTATCCAGTACCCAGTAAGCCTCTATTTGCTGTCCGAGTATCTTATTTCTACATTCTAAAGGTTTTTTTTTTCGTTCCGTGTTTTCGACTGTGTCACCAAACCGTGCGTAGCGACAGCATGGGAATGAGTGACTTCCGTTAAAAAAGAAAAAAAAAAGAAGTTGCCTCAAAACAAACCAAGCCATGACGAGCCCTGCCTGCCCGGGTGTAATACCTCCTCCATAGTCGGATCAGCCGAGCCGAGGAACATGGCGGCTTTAACACAGTTCATCAGCAGTGCAATGCGTACGTTTTGGCTGTGGATATGTTGTACGATTTTTGTTGTTGTTGTTTTTTCTCCTTAAACGGTGAAAATTAACAAAACAACCATCGGCGGCTGATCCGGCCATAGACGAGATATTACACCGGGGCAGGCTAGGCTCGTCACGGCTCGGTCTGTTTTGAGGCAAATTCTTTTTATTCTTTTTGGCGGAAGTCCCTCATTGCAGTGGAGCGATAGCGGAACAAGGCACAACGCACTGACAGTCCCCGAGCTTCATGCCGTCCACTTCGATGCCAGCAGCAGCAGTCTGGCACGAGAAGTGACATCATGTTTAGCGACAGTCCAAGGTTGAGCGAGGCGCAAGGCAACCCACCGAACCTTACTTTTCTAAACCTTTTTTTATATTGTATACTGCTTATCCTTTTCAAGCAATGGAAGGTTGAACAAGTTAGTAAAGTCAATCAAAAGTTTATAATGTTTTCGAGATTTCGTGCAAGGAGCATTATTTTACTGATTCACTTAAGTTTTGCTTTGTTTTTACCCCTGTTAAGAGATCATGTCAAACGCGGATTCAACTC
>Ga0058701_10002934_pt1 | contig 13238 bp, 6 predicted proteins | sample AgamicOrMae_FD_97039 | JGI IMG/M metagenome (GOLD analysis project Ga0058701, IMG submission 97039) | Agave microbial communities from Guanajuato, Mexico - Or.Ma.e | ecosystem: Host-associated > Plants > Phyllosphere > Phylloplane/Leaf | place: Guanajuato, Mexico | collected 2012-06-04
CGTCTCTGAATAGAGACTAGGAGGAGGAGAAGTCGCCTAGTGCCTTGGCAAGAAGACAATAGGCGAGGGTGTGAGAGGCGTGCCATTGCTCGGGCAGACAGCCGTTGCTTGAGCGTGACATTGTGGCGCGTGGCACATCCTTGCGCGCAACCATGACGCCATCGCCAGTTGACACAAAGAGGAAGCCCAACCGGCGAGGAAATGCTCCCAAAAATAGGCAACAAGATCTCATTGACACGCCAGGGAGGCAGAAAAAAGCAGACCAACAGAGTCATTCTTCTCAGCCAAGTTTGCTGCCCCCAAACAATCAACAAGACGACGAACAGCTCGAGAGTTCAGAGCAAGTAGACCGAGACACCTGTTTGGCGGCGGAATTTGAACCTCCAAAGCTTGGGGACAAAGAAGTGCCGCTAAAAGCAGAAGAGAAGAAGAATGGAGAGAAGAAGGCCAGTGGAAAGGAACAACAAGTGTCCCGTTTACAAGCTCCAGTTGGAGGCGAGAAGAGCGGCCAAAGTGATAGCGGCGAAGTGATAGTGAGAGTTAAGAGAAGAGGCCAGCGACAAGAGGCCAAAAAGAGGAAGCAGAAACAGCAGAGCATGAAGATGATCACCATGGACAATCTGGAGGCCAAGAAGGCGTTGTTGGCCAACTCGCAAAGTGGCAGCAACTGCAGCAGTTTCGACAATGTGCCCGACCAAAGCCAAGCCTCCACCTCCTTCGTGTCGTCGTCCATCTTCGGCGACGGCCAGAGCGAGAACTGTTCGCTCTTGCGGCTGGACGAGAAGAGCTTGGCGTCGGCGGCCGACGAGCAGGAGCCGGAAGAGCGCGCCGAGGGCGAAGACCTCGAGCAGGACGACGAGAAGGCGATCATGCTGAAGGGGAGCCCCTTTGGTCAGCAGCAGGAAGGGGCCAGAGAGCAGGAGCGGAAGTCGAGGGCCGAGGGCAAGACTGTGGGCAACACAGTGTTGCCGTTGCACTGCGCCGACGGGCGACTGGTCAAGGGCAACGCAGTGTCCAGGTCGATGCTGCACCTGGACAGCCGGCGGGCGCAGTTCGCCGTCGTGTGGCAGGAGCTCAGCTTCAGCTACAGGCAAAGCTTCTGGAACTGCGCGGCCACCGGAAGAGGCCGAGGTGGCGCTGCCGGTGAGACGCAAAGGGCGCCCGCCAAGCAGGCCAAGCCGGTGCTCAAGAGTGTCTCGGGCCACTTCAAGTCGAACGAGCTGGTGGCCATCATTGGGCCGAGTGGGTGCGGCAAGACCACGTTGTTGCAGTTCCTGGCCGGAAACCAGAGCGAGCAGCAGGCTAGGATGCGCATTGTGGGCCTGGAGGAGCCCAAGGTGGCCTTCATCGGCCAGGACGACAGTCTGTTGCCCGGCCTGACGGCGCGCGAGACCCTAGTCTATGCGAGCCGCCTCCAGAACACCAGGCGCCCCTTCGACCACGCCGCCCACGTGCAGCCGATCCTCAACGAGCTCGGCCTGGCCGAGTGCGCCGACCGGCTGGTGACCAAACTGTCTGGCGGCCAAGCCAAACGGGTCACCATAGCCCAGGAACTGTTGTACCCAACGAACTTGCTCATTTTGGACGAGGTCACTTCCGGCTTGGATGCGTCCACTTCGTACTCGATAGTGAAACTGTTGAAATACTTGGTCAGCGACTCGAGCTACCCAATGTCCATCGTGATGTCCATCCACCAGCCGTCGGCGCGACTCTTCTCCGTGTTCGACCGGGTGTACCTGATGAGCGAGGGCTTCTGTCTGTACGAGGGCAGCTGCCAGGTGGACGCCATCAACAGTTACCTGGACCAGTTTGGGCTCCAGTGTCCCAAGTACCACAACATTGCCGACTATCTGATTGAAATAGCCTGCTCCGGCATGAACAGTCTGCAGCCCCCCGAGGAGCTTGTGGCCGACCAGGAAGAGGAAGAAGATGAGCTGAAGCGGACGGTGCTGAGCCGCGGACAGCCCGTCATGGCGGAGGCGGGCGGTGGCGAGTCGCTGCTTCCGCTGGTGGGCAGCATCGAGGCGATAAAGTTGCAAATGATTGAGCACCAGCGCGCCAAGAGCCACGACCTGATCCGCAGGCTGTGCAGCGCAGTTCAAGAGGGGGCCGCTGGGGCGGCGGAAGGGCGGCCGGAGGACGTGAAAGGGGCGCCGGGCGAGCAGCAGAGCGTGTCCCTGTTGGTGGAAGTGGGCCCAGAGCGGCAGCCTCGCTCCAACGGGCTGCACAGGCTGAGCCCCAACGGCTCAGCTCTGGGGGGCGGCCCGCACAAGCAGCGCAACAGGGAAAGCGGCGGCCTGTCTTCCGGCCAGTCTTCCGGCCGCCAGGAGGCGCTCGGCGAGCAGTGGGCGTGCCAGGAGGGCAGTCTGTACGCGGCAGTGGACAGGGCGCGCTCGCAGAAGGAGCGCCCCTTCCTGCAGCAGTTCCTGGTCCACTTCCAGCGTTCGGTGTTGCGCATAAGGCGCAGCGGAATCCTCACCTACATGCAGTTTCTCACCTACATTCTGGTGGGCCTCCAGCTGGCCACCTTCTACGGGCCCACCATTGGCCTTCAGAGTGGATGTCCTCAGATTCCGGCCAGCCTGGTGGGCCTGCTCAGCCAGGTGGCCTCCACGCCGGTGGACAGCGAGACGGGCGACGAGGAGCAGGAGCAACAGAGCGAACAGATGCGCCGCATTCAGGAGAATCTCAACTTCCTCCTGGTGGCCATCCTGACGGCCACCTTTGCCGCGCTGGAAATAACCGTGATCACCTTTCCCATGGAGGCGAAAACTGTTAAGCGCGAGTGGCGCAACGGCTGGTACAAAGTCACCAGCTACTTCATGGGCCGCACTCTAGCCGATTTGCCCTTCACTCTCATCTATTTGCTCGTCTTCTCGGCCATTGTCTACACAATGACCGGCCAACTGGGGCCCACAAGCTGGCGCTTTGTCTCCTTTGTGGCCATCATTCTAATGAGCGCCCTAATTGCCCAATCCTTTGGCTTCATCTTTGGCGCCCTCTTCATGGACAACCTGCCGGCTGCAGTCTTCACCGCCCCAATGTCCATCTTTCCGGCCCTCCTCTTTTCCGGTTTCTTTTCGCGCGTCTCCCAAGTGCCAGCCTTCTACAAGCCGCTCACCGTCCTCTCGCACTTCAGGTACTCCTTCGACGCCCTCCTGGTCACTCTCTACGGCTTCGACCGTTGCGACTGCAGCCAGCCGGACCTCGACCAGTACCACGCAGGTCTCCGCTCGCAAGTGAGCTCCATCCGCGACCTCTTCGGCCTGCTGCTCGGCTGCGACACTTCCTCCGATTCAGCCACCGCCTCTTCAAGTGCAGCAGCTCCCAACGAACTGGCCGCCGGAAGTGCGGGGGCGCCCACTGGACTTGACGCCAGTCTGATCAACCAGGAGGATTTGGCCGCCATCAGCGCCTCAAACTCGTCGCTGGGCGCCCTGCTGCTCTCCACGGTGACCTCGCAGGCCGGAAGTCAGACTGTGGCGTCCACAACTAGCACCACCACCACCACTCAGGCGCCAGCGCCCAAGAGCCAAATCATGGACACCATCAGCGAGGTGCTGACGAACAGTCTGTTTGAACAGATCAAACAAAACTCCAGCAGCCAGCTGAATGGCACTCTCGGCTCGCCGCTGCTCGCCCAAAACGCCACTGCACTGCCACTCGAGGGAAGCGTCTCGGCGGCGAGCGCCACCAATCCGGAAGCGGAAATGTTCGGCCTCGACAGGATAACCTATCGCATTTCCACACGAATGTCCCAGATGCTTGGGAAACAGGCCAACTTTGGCCACCCAATGCCCAGAGACTGTCACCGGTTCAACTCGTATCTGCTGCAAGAGTTCCAGCTCAATAACCAAGATCTCATAAGCAGCCTCGTTGCGCTGTTTGTTTTCGTATTAATTACACGCCTAATTTGCAGCATAATACTCAACTTTACAATCGCCAGAAGGGCGAGCTAATGATAAATTGCTCCAAGGGGGCACCAAAAGGGGCTTCAAGAGAGCTCCAATGGAGCCCCAAAGCAGCAAGGACTTCACTTTTCTCTCTCAGTGGCAAGCCTCTTTGGGCCAGAGAGCGAAAAGGTCGAAAAATTTCGGGAAAATTGCTGCAAAATTCAGCCGAATCTGGACCCCCACCGGAAGTAAAAAAGAGCTCCGCTCGCATGGGGCCAAAAGAGGCCAGCGAGAAGGAGGCTCGGTAGTAAAAGAAGCAAGAAGGAGCGAGTGCAAATTGGGCAAAAGTGTGAGGGGAAAAAATCGTGAATGTTTTGTGCCAATTGGAGCGAATGGAGAGAAGCCTAAGCATTAAAGGCAGCGCTGCGAGTCGCTAGGTGTCGCTCGTTGGGGCTCCTTAGGGCGAGTGTTTGCGGCGCGCACGCTCAGTGTGCTCAGCTGTGGGCGGCCAACAAAGCGCCGTGTTGTATTCCAGATCAATTCATTGTATCTCCTCGGGCCCATTTCGGCCAAAAGGCTCTCCCTTTTGGCTTTCCTCTGGGCGGAAAGCTCGCCTCGAGCGGCCATGATTGTGTGTGTCTGTGTGTGTTCGGGGGGGAAAAAGAGCGCTTGGTTGGCGCGGCCACACGCACGCACACACACGACAGGCGAGTGCATTCCGCTGGCTCTCGAGGGCGCTCTTTGTTTGCCTCCAGGTTCTCTCACTAGCAGGCCCCCCTTTCCAGTTTCGTCTCTGCGCCGCTTCCGGCTTGTCCCGCGAGCCAGCTAGCGAAGGAGCTGAGCGAAGGCGCCCAAAGAGGAACAACAACAACAACCAGCGGCACACCAACGTGGCCACTGATGCACGCTGGATCGTGTGCTCAGCATTGGACGCGCCACCGGCAAGTGTGGCTCACAGCTTCAGAAGCGAGCCGGAAGAGAGAAGGGAGAAAAAAACAAGAGGCAAATAAGAAGCAGCCTTGAAGTGGGCGCGCAAGTTTAAGCTAGTTTGCCAAACAGACAGACAGACGAACAGACAGACAGACAGACAGACAGACGGACGGACTGCGAGGGGCTGCTGTGCTTTGGGCGCGTGTTGGGACAAACAAAGGGCCGTTTGTGTTTTACATGTTTTTTTACAACTTTTTCTACCCACTCAACAAACGAGTCCAGGTCATCGGGAGTAAATTAGTGCTCCACTAGTCTAGTTTCGAGAGCGCGCGCTGGAGAGCGAGTTGTTCTTAGGGGAGAAAGAAGAAGAAGGAAAAGGAAAGAAGCAGAGAGCAAGTTGGGCTGAAAGTTGGCTGCCAAAAGTAGAGGAATTCGCTCGCTGTCTCGTTTCCAAACTTCCAAGCTTCCAAAGTTCCAAGTTTCAACAGTTCCAGGAGGAGTGTCTGTGGGCGATATTTGGCCCCCATTGTGTAATCTTGCGCGCGAAGAGGCGCTGAGAGCTTTGCTTGAGTGTGGCCAGGCGGGCGGCTGCGTGTTGTTTGTGCGCGCCACTCGCAGCGAGTGCGCCGCTCGCCAAGACCTGCACAGACGGGCCGCAGTGGAGCTCGTGTTTGGAGTCGGAGGAGCATCTTTTAAAATGCCTCCAGAGGCGAACTGAAGCCCCACTCAGACGGCGATCACTTGGCCGAGTCTGCCTTCTCGCCGAGTCTTTGGTCTTCGGGACAATTTGCTGGCCAAGTGCGAGAGACTGACAATGGAGCGTCTTCGAGGGCCGGCGAGTGCAACTTATCGCCACTAACTTGGGCCTCCAGTTTGAGTGACACCCAGAGACTGGCGACCAGATCGAGCGGCGACCAATCTGGACACGCAAGAGGAAGAAAAGGCCAGCCATACAAGAGACAAGCTAGGCCGAAAGGCAGAGGAAGAAGAGGCGAGTGGCCGGCCAAGAATTGTAATTCAGCAAGATACAGAGATCGGAAAATTTGGAAAATTCGGAAAATTTAAAAAATTTCCAAACTCCAAAACAAAAGAGAACAAGTTTGGAAAAGAAATTCAAAAATTATCTCTCGCACACGCACGCACACACGCACGCACAAGCACACAGGCAGACAGGCGCTCGTGTTGGCAAGCTTCAAGACAATCAGGACTTCGTTGTCAAGCGCCGAAGACGAGCAGCAACGGGCGACAGAGGGAAGAGAAGAGGAACAAGTTGAGCGGTTCTTGAGCTGAGCGGCCGCAACTTCGGGCACTTGGCGAGGCGTCTCGAGTGGAGGAGCTCGAGCTTGATGCGTCTTCTTGCGAGCTTGGGACGAAAGAGAGTTGCTCTTGGCGGCCGAATTGCTCTTGAGCTCGAGTGAGGGCGGCCAAAAAGAAATCTGGGCCGAAATTTGCAAGATATTCGCGGCGAGATATTAGCTTCAGACAAAGCGGAGCCGAAAAAGAAAAGGAGACAAAACAAACTGCGTGAAGTGCGTGCTTGTTCCCCGCGGCCAACAGTCTGCGGCCCATTCGAGTCTGGGCCAAAATCGAGAGGCAAAATCGAGGGGCCACCCAGCAAGAAGAAGGCGAACAGACAGACAGACAGACGGACTGCCAATTGCCCGTCAAGGCACGTCACTTGCGGCCAGTGGCGAGCCGTGGCTCTCAGTCAGCAAGGGGCGCTGTCCACTCGTGCGTGCTGTCTCTTGGGTGCGCTCGGCGGGTGGGCCAATTGTGTCTGTGTGCGTCTGGCGGCCATTTGAGGTTAGGGTGAGCACTTCCGGTCACTTGTTAGACCATTGGCGAGTGATTGGGGCACCAGAGAGTTGCCGCAGATTGGCTGCAGACAGAGAGACAGAGGCTGGCGCTGAAGGGGAGCTGAGAGAGTGTGCGGGCCGACTGAAGTGGTTGCACTGATGAGCGGGCTGCATGGGCCGAGGAGAGGCCGCCGGCGACGAAGGTCGATGATGCGCCCGGTGACGAGGAGACGCAAGAAGACAGTTTTGTTGCCGCCATCCGTGTTTGGCCAGCGAGAGGCCGGAAGTGGGGCGATGCGGGCGAAGAAGAAGAGAGGGCGCCAAGTTGGAGGAAGAGTGGGGGCCCACTTTGCGGTGTGGCAGTGTTTGGCGGTGTTGGCGGGCGCGACGCTGGTGGGCGTCTGTGTGTGGGGCGCCACGTGCACTGAGCGGCCGCACCTCGACCCTGAGCTCAGAGCTAAGGAAGACGCCATCAAATTCCTTGAACAAAAAGAACAAGAACAACAGCAACTGCAAGAACGAGCAGTCTCCGCGCGGCCGCCCACGCAGCGATGGGCCGCCGGAGACAGTGGTGGGCGCGCCGGTGGCGACGGCCAATCGCCCGTGCCAGGCCACTCCTTTTGGCCAGCTGACGACGGGCGCCAATTTGAATGGGCGCCGCATTCAAGACAGGCTCTGCCCAGCGCGGAGGGCGCCCCGCCGGCGAGACCATTGCTCAGCGAGAACTCGGCCACACCTGAGCCTGCGGCCAGCGAGGCGCCGGATGCGGGCCGCCAGCTCGCCGGTCGGAAGCAGCAGCCAGCGAGCAGCAAACCAGCAGATGTTCAAGCGAGAACTGGCGACGCACCTGGACGCGAGACAAGCTCGCCAGAGACAAGCTCGCGAAACAACGACCAGCCAGAAGTGGAGCCCCGCGGCAACGGTGAGTATCAAGTGATCGGCTTTCTGTATTTCTGTGCTAGTATTCCTCTGCCAGCATTTCTCTGCCCATCTCCCTGTTCCGTCCGCTCGCCATTTCGCCTTTTTGCCACTGCAACGGCGCACCAATTGGACCGTGATTCGTGCCCAAAGTATGAGTATAACTGGAGTTATATATCCGCCAGTGTGCCGGCCTGCCAGTGGGCCGCCTGAGCTCGTCCACCGGCGGCAAGATTGAGCGGCCGGCGGCCAGCGACAGGCTGTCTGTGGCCGCTCGAGTGGGTTGCAGTGGAGGGAAAAAGAGCAGCGCGCGGCCACTTGTACCGTCTGCTCGAATTGTCACGAGCAGCCAACGCCGCCGAGTGGCCACCGAGCGGCGCCAATATGTTTGCTCGCCCTTGGTCTTGCCAGCGAACAAAAGCCAAACGGGGGCAATTATTTGCCAGTGTGACAGGCGGCCCAATTGTCTCATTCTCTCGATTACATTTTCATCATGATTTGCGCCACTCGCCCCAATGGCAACCAATGCCTTGGGACGAGTGGCGCCCCTCCCAACGCCAAGTCTCGGCAACCCTTGCCAAGCTCGCCCAGCTCGACAAGCTCGACAAGCTCAAGCTCAGCCCCGAGCTCAAGCCTCGAGCTTGCCAGCCCACCTCGAGGCCACCGCCAAGCCGGCCGGAAGGGGCGCCCAGCTCGAGGCCCGAGGGGGCGGCGGCCTTGCCGTTTTGATGCTCGATTGATTCGTCGCTTGGGGCGCGCGGCGGCCTCTTGTTGGGCCGGCGCGCGCCGATCAATCATCGTCGCCGGCCGAGCTCGCGACACGAGCCCGTGGCAAGCTCGCCCGGTGGCAAGCTCGAGCTTGGCTCTGAGACTGGCTGGGGCTTGAGCTGCTGCAGCCCAGCCAGCGCGATCATAAAGACGCCGCCCGATTCAATTTGGGCCCAAGTTGGCCGGCAGCCTGCAGGGCGCAGACACGAGCTCGGCCTGGACGAGACTGTCTGCACGAGGGCGGCGCCAATTGTGTGCCCGGCAGGGCTCGCTGCAGCACCTTGGGCGCCATTCAAGAGCAATTAGTTTGCGACAAGCGCGCGCCCACAGCCCCAACTGCTCGCATACAAATGCCTCTGGCGCAATTTCGCCGCCCCCAAGCTCCTCTTGGGCGCCCACTTTTTCTCCCCGACCAATTGGACTCGCTCTGGCCGGCCGGCAAGCGAGAGCGAGAAAAGGAGAGAAGCGGCCAGACACAATAATAGATCCTCGCGGGCCAGTTGTTGTTGACTGTGGCTCCTCGTTTGTCGCTCGTCCTTCGAACTGCGCCTCTGAACCCGCCAAACACAGTCCAACAAACGTCCCCGTCGAATTGGCCGCTGGCCAGCCAGTGGCCCATTGGCGAGAGGCCCAAGCGCCATTGGTTGCCACTGCCCCAGGGGCCACGTGGCCACTTCCGCCCAAAGCATCCTGCAAAAGAGGAGAGCTCGCTAACGAGCAGCCAATCTCGCCCTCTCTCGTCTAGCAGCAGCGCCTTGAGACACCATTTGGCCGGCGCGATAAACAACATCCAACTGCTAATAATCCCGCTAACTGCCCTCCTCTCCAATGGGCCGCAATAATTAGCGGACGATTTGTCGAGCTCCACTGGCCAGCTGATTGGCCCAAAGCTGAGCCATGCAGAGCACAAACATGCGCATGGACACGCCCCAAAGACTGGGACTGGAGCTGGAACCGATCTCGAGGCTGAAACAGAGATTTTTACCAAGACCGAGGCTGAGAGTTGGCTTGAGACTAGCTCGTCTCGAGACTGACAATGAAATCTCGAGTGGCTGAGCCAGTGAATCCGTCCACTGGATCCATCCATCCTAAGCATCCTGCACTGAGCCTCCTCTCAAGCAAGCCGCCCACTTGAGCCCAGACTAAGACCGGCCTTCAGCCGCAGCTCGCCAGCAGCTCGTCCGCCGCAGACAGTCTGCCGCCTCCTTTGAGCCGGAACTCAGCAGCCACTTCCGGTTTCCTCTTCTCGATTTGGACCCAGTTTGTGTGGCCCATTGAGCGCCGGCTGCTTAGCTTAGGGCCGCCCAAAGCTGCTCAGGGCTGGCTGGGCCCCGAGAGAGAGAGACAGTGGTCGGCCGGTTGGCGTGCTCTTATTGCATGAAGTCCGTTCCACTTGATTAGATTTCAAACATATTTGGGCCCCGCGGGGCGCGGCCGCCAACTCGTCGGGTGGCCCATTGGACGCTTGTTGGCCGGCCGAGTGCTTGGAGGATGCAGCAGAGGGCCCAGAAGTGCCTCGCAGTGGGCGCTCTCTGCGCCAGAGGCAGTCTGGGGCGCGCGAGCAGAAGGCAGAAGGCAAAAGAGGCCAGAAGAGGGCGAGGCCGGCGGGCAGGCACATGGCTGCTTATTGGGTTTGCGCTTGCATCTCGGCGTGATTGTCTGCGTCTATGGCTGCTTGCGAGTCTTGCCGCTTTTTACTGGCGGGGGGCCGAGCAGCTCGGCCTGGCCAGCGCCCCAAAGCGCCTCGGAGCGCCGCCCAGACAGAGTCACAAAATATCGATTCGGCCGCCCCTTCCGGTTCCCCGCTGGCCCTTGGACGCCACTCGGCGGCCTGCGAGACGAGCAGCGGCCGCAGCAGAGCCTTGGGACGAGCTCGGCGGCCGCCCCAGACACAGAGGCAACTTGCCGCTCGGCCATAAAACACTTTCAACCATCGAATTTGGCTCCCCCACATTTCGACCCACTTGGGCTCCACTTTGGCCCCTCGCAGACTGTGTCTAGCTCGCCGCTCGCTCGCCGCTAGCTCGCCACTTGCTTGCCAACCCAAAGAAACGGGGGGCCCACAATTTCCAACGGCCAAATGTGGGCCCAAATGTTTGCCGCCCAACTGGAGGCTGGCCGGAAATCGGGCGCTCTCTGTTTGCTTGTGGGCAATTTTTCAACGGCCAGACCTCCAATCTGAAGGGCCGAACTCGTTGGCTGAGGAGCAGCAGAGTGAGATGATAAACTGGGCGCATTGTTGTTGTGCCAGAGATGCTGCTTGTTGTTGTTCTTTGCCGCACTTGCACTTGCGCTGCACTTGACTTGGCGGCTCCTTCGCGCCGCCAACTCCGAAACGGTTGCCAAACCCAAGCTTTGGCAGCCCCGAAAACTCTCCGAAAACTGTTTCTGGCCCAAACCAGGCCAGTTGTGTGCTCATTTCGAGCTCCATTTCCATTTTAAACAAAAACACGCCAACCCAGAGGAGCCGCCGCCCTCCCGGAAGCGCAATACAATTTTGCTCCTCGGCCGGGCTGCTTGTCCTACGCTCCGATCGCTCGCCAATCTTCCCAATGCACTTTCTGCAGACAGTCTCTTCCTCAAGTCTCTTCATTCGCTTTCTGCAGACAGTCTCTTTTCCTAAGTCTCTGCAGACAGTCTCTTCCTCAAGTCTCCGCAATCTTCCAGCAGGCGCAACATGCAGCCAAACTGCGGCCAGATCTTTCCGCTCGTTATCTGCGCGACTTGCTCGCCCAGACTCGCTCGAACTCTCGGCCGGAAACAAGTCTCATTGTCTCCTCCCAAGGTTTCAAATTTGAACAGCGGCCCGTCGCACTCCTAAGCTGCCGCGCCTGCTCGGCCGGATAATCAATTCGAGCCGCCCGCTAAGCTCGCCGCGCCAAGCCAGTGGCCCCATTCTCCTGTCTTGCCAGAGCGCCGGACAACTGGCCTTCGCGCCGAAGGTGAGCCCGGCCAGTGTGGGCGCCACTTCCGCGCGGGCTCCAATCAACTTTTGCGGCCGCCCAAAGCTCCCTCAAGGTCTGGGGGCTAGTCTGCGGCGTCTTGGGGGCGCCCATTTCCATCGAGGACCGTTTTTGGCCCGCCCACACGAGCCCAGTTTGCGACAAAATCCGGCGGCTTTTCGTTCGCCTCGCCCGGCTGGATGCTCGACCAGGCGAGCTTGTCGTCGGCCCAGCACAGGCAGTGTCTTCTGGCGGGCGGGCAGAAATGAAAACAGACACGCGGCCCAATTGATGGAGCCACATAAATCTCGAGCCCAGTGGGCAAACTATTTAGAAACTTCCCAGCGGCGCAGCGCCGAAACTAAGGCCCAATTTTATCACCATCAATAGTGTCATTCTTATTTATATGATGGCCGCCCGAGATCGACATTGTTCTCCAACCGTGCGGCCGCTCGCCCTTGTCTCTGGCTAGTCACCGTCTCTGGCAAGTCACTGTCTCTGGCGAGTCACCACTGTCTCGGCCAGGCGCCAAAATGGGCTCCTCCAAGGGCGGCGAAGATGACGGCAAGCTCGCACAAGGTGGCAGCCAGTCGGCCGCAACTCAACCAAGCCAGACGATGAGTGGTCGTTTTTTGCTCGCCGGCCAAGTCGCAATTTGGCGCGCCGGCTTTTTCCAACTTCCGCCGGAGCTGCGCACCGAAAGAGTGGCCAACTGCGCCCGCGGATTGGCCCTAGTTCCTAGTTCCTGGTTCCTAGTTCCTAGTTGCGAGTGGCGCCACTGGCAAGGCGCTGCAGGGCGCTCGGTCGGCGGCGGCCGCACGCAAAGCTGGCTGGATTAGGTGACAGATTGTGTGTGCATGATGTTGACTTGCGTGTCCGCCGCAGACAAACAAGTGGCCCTCAGCACTGGGCGGCCACTTGTGCAGCGCTCAGCAGCCAGCACTTAGCATTGGAGATGCAGCAAGTAGCCTTCAGCATCCGCAGAGGCGCCTCTTTGCCTCCCTGCCTCTTCGCCCTTGGCCAGGCGGCTCCACGCCAAGCTCCCACCGGCAAGACTGGCGCGCTTATCTCGGCGCGGCTCGCCTGAGACGAGGGCAATTGTTGTTGCCACTCTGGCGCCCCTCAAGCCGCCAACAGAGACCCAAACAGACAGACACTCGCTCGGCAAGGATCACGTCAGCGTCAAGATCAAGGCGCCCGCCGAGATAACTGGAGTTCCAACTGTAGTTCCAACTGGAGTTCAAACTGGAGCCCCAATTCGGCCGCCTGAGCATGATTTGGGTGAACCATTTTGCAGTCTAAAGCAGCTTTATTTATTTATCTGCTCCAGTTGCATGCCTGGTGCGCGTGTGTCAGTGCGTCTGTCTACGCGCGTGTGTCTCTCTCTCTCTCTCTCTCTCTCGCTCTCTGTCTGCCCGTGCGGCTGATAGAGATGGAACGTGCCGGGCGACGTGCGGGCGCGTGGCCCCACTCTCTGGCATTCAGTCTCCAGCTTGGAGCCAGTTCCGGCGCCTTTCCTAGTCCACGGCGGCCGGAGACTCAGCGCGGCTCGCCCACAGAAGCACATTGGGCCGCCAGCACTTCAGGCAAATCACGTCAATCTCGCGCCCACGTCGCCCGGCCGGCCATTTTTTATTTGGCCCCTCAGCTCAGCCCCGCCGGATGGGCGTTCCTGCCCAGCGAGATGGCGCCCCCGCCAAGGCGCCCATTTGGCCCGCTATTTGGTGCCTCAAGAAGCCCCCAAAAAGCCCCGAGGAGCAACCGCCGGCAAGTGTCAGACGGAAAACTCTTGGGCCACGCCCACCGGGAGGCCGCCGAGCTGGCGAGCTTGTCTCTGTTGGCTCGCTGTGTGTGTGGCCGGCCGAGATTCGGCACGCTCCTTGGTGCCAGTGACACACACGCACACGCACACGGACACAGCCGCACGAGCACGTGTGTGTGTCCGTCTGGGCGGAAGAGTGTGGCTGGAGGAGAATGGGGGCGACTTGGAG